>Ga0100379_10005658_pt1 | contig 10711 bp, 10 predicted proteins | sample CryGeymeta201503_FD_80418 | JGI IMG/M metagenome (GOLD analysis project Ga0100379, IMG submission 80418) | Groundwater microbial communities from Crystal Geyser aquifers in Utah, USA - Crystal Geyser metaG 2015-03 | ecosystem: Environmental > Aquatic > Deep subsurface > Groundwater | place... | reverse complement strand
CTGAGAGTAGAATGACGACACCAATTGCTCCACAAAGACAATCCTCTCCCAACAAATCTGAGCTGGAGCCTCTCCTTGAGCCCCTTCATCTCGCATCAGTCATCTTTGAAATGGACTTGGATTCCGACTAGCTTGATGAGAAGATTTCTGAGATGGTGTAGGATCTTTTTGATAAATATGACAAAGACAACAAGGGTTTTTTGGATCTAAATGAGTTTTAGGTCTTAGTGAAAACTCATGCATCAAATACTGACGCCAAAGTTAGCAAAATCCTAGGAATCAAGGAAGAGATAAACGACGCAAGCGTTCACAAGTGGGAGCTATTCACCATTTTGCGTGAGAGTGTTCGCTGTTGATCATATTTCTTTGTTTTATAAAAAATATGTTTTAGAGAACTACTTCTCTTATTACTTTATAATAACAATGGGCTGCCAATGTAGTGGAGGAGACCACAAAGACATGATGCTTCCAAATGATTTTTTCGATGAAAAACCACCATAGAAGGCATAGAGGAAGAGCGTGATGACTTCTGCCTAGAAGAAGAGGAAGATACAACAGGAACTGACCAAGGAGATGAAGGATATTAATCTGAAGGACGTCCCTCTCAAAGAACTTCACTAATATTTAGTGAAGCATGTACACAAGATATTTGTCAAGTACGATGAATACCAAAAAGGTTTCCTTGACCGGGAGGAGTTTGTGAAGTTGCTGAAAGAAAACACCAATGAAGATTTTTCAAAGGAGTAGATTGACGATTTGGTTGAAAGGATAGATATCAACAGGAACAAGCTTATCGAATAAAATTAGCTGCTTATTCTCTATGAAAACCTTCTCTATGAGAACTCTGAAATTCAACGGAAGGAAAGGAAACTCGAGGATGCCGAACCAGAACAAATTGAAAAATACCTCTCAGTATTCGTCAGCAAAATATTCAACAAGTACGATACCTACGAAAAGGGTTTCCTTGATAAGGAGGAGCTCAAAAACTTACTAAAATAGAACACTGACCAGAATTTCAGCTAAGAATAAATCAATGAGCTGATCGTAAGGATCGATAAGAATAAAAATGAGCTGATTGAATAAAAATAGCTGTTGGCTATGTACCAAGAACTCTACTTCGAGCTGTCTGACAAGAAAAGGCAAAAATAAGCTGAGGAAGTAAATAATATCAACAGCAAGGGGCCCAATCTCTACTAAGTGCCTCCCAATTAATTTTAATAGCAGGTCAGGACAGTCGTCCATAAAATATTTTAAAAATACGATGGATACGGCAAAGGGTTTCTCGACCGGCTGTAATTCCTCACTCTGCTAAAATAAAACACAGACGCTCATTTCACTGAAGATGAAATCGAAGAGCTGGTGAATAAAGTCGATACAAATCATAACAATTTGATTGAATAATCATAGCTCTTTAGAATGTACAAAGAGGTGCTTAAGCAAAAGTATATGAGCAAAAACCAAATAGAAGAAGAGTCCCGTTGATGCTCTGATCACTTGAATTGCCCAAAAATATTTTTCAACTTAAGATTATAGTTAATCTGATAAAAATCATCATTTTGATTATAAGTTTATGGTGTTTCATCAATTAATATTTTTATTGCAAACAACAAAGGGAAAAATGGGTTGTGAACCTTCTCAAAATCAACAAAGCCAGGTCCTTGAGCCAAACAAAGTGATGCCTGAAAAGTCTTGCAGTAATCCTGAAACAGCTGAAGATAAGGCGCCAGTTCAAATACCGCAGGAGCCGACTCCAGCTCCTGTCAAAGCGGCTCCAACAAAGGACCAGGTGCTTACACAGTACGTGACTGTAATGATGGATCAGTATGATGTCGATGGTCTGGGATTTCTGACTCCTGAGCAGTTTCAGAAATTTTTGAAGGAGCAGACAGGTCAGGACTATACAGTTGATGAAATCGAGGAATTGATCAAAACGATAGATGGAGACTGCAATGGAGTGGTAGGCCCAGAAGAAATGAGAGTTCTCTACGCTAGGCTCGCAAGTGCGAGTTCTTGATCATTTGCATTTTATTGCCAAATAAACGTTGCAAAAATTGATTCAAAATTAACTTCATCTTATACAGCATATTTGAATATCAACCACCCATGAAAATAGTAAAAGGGTCAATAGAATTAAACCATGCATTTTTCTCAAAAGATTTGACACTTCAGATCATTGATCGATGTTATGATCCAATACGATAATAAACTGTTACTCCTTATGTTGTCATAAACAGCTAAATGACAGATTCATCAGTAGCTTATATTTTTACAGGTAAAAGAGCTATAAATTATTGACTCGCATTATTAACAACATGGGATGTTGTGTAAGCCTTCCAGACTAACCCATTGCCGTCAAAAGTCATGCCACTGATAGCGCTCTTAATAATCAACTCCACGCACCCGAAAGAAAGCCGGAGATCCCTCCAACAATCAGAAGAGCTCCCAAGCTTGTTTGGAGAGAAACAGTCTAAGAAATTTACTCTTAAGTAGAGCCGATTCAATTTCCAGCTTCAAGAGATGCCCTTGAGAACCCTGAAATGTCTAGAAAAGTATCTCAGAAAGCAACCGTAGACTAAGACATTAGAAATCTTGTCCACCAATTTTTCGATAAATATGACTAAGGCCACAAAGGCTGCCTCAGTTTTGAAGAATTTTGTCAGTTCTGTAAAGATCTGGCTCTTTAGTTCAATGACTAGCAGCTACAGACTTTCATGAAAGGGACTGATAGCAGTGGAGACGATGTGATCGATCAGGAATAGTTGGCCCTTATGTTGAGATCCATGCTTAAACTCTGATATTTATGAGTCTTTTTTCCTGATAATTGTGATGATTGAACATCGTCCTATAATATTTTTATTCCTGCACAAAATGGGATGTGTCAATGATCCAGCGACCCTGGGACCTAGTAATTCAAACAATGTCAGCAATCAGCCCAATCCAGAAGCCTTCAGAGCAGCAAACTCCTTAGATAAGAAGGCTGGAGCTCACGAAGAAAACAAAAATAGCTAAGACATTCATCAGAGTCTCACAGAGACAGCAAACATAAGAAGAAACATAAAGCCAAAGAAGACACCATAAGCTGGATAGACCTTAGAAGATTTTACCTCTAGATTATTCAGAGAGAACGACAAGGAAAACAAAGGCTACTTGACTTTAACGTAGTTCAGATCGATTCTAAAAGAGTACATAGCAGATGATTTAACAGAAAGGGAGATACGTGAATCTCGAAAGATAGTGGACGACAACAACAATAAGAAAGTAGAGAAAAACGAATTGTTGCAACTTTTCGAGATATATTACAAGAAATGATTTTCGAGAAATCTTAATACTACTTGTTAGCAGTTCCTGTGTTCTGTAAGGACTAACTCGAATAATAACACAAGTTACAAGCAGAAGTAGAGAGTTTATAATCCTACATGAATTAAAATAGGCTATCTGAAGGTCGATTTCTATTGTAATATTAAAGTCATGGGTTGCGTACATGATCATCCGAAAAACAGAAATCTCCACTCCAACAACAATCAACAGGCTCCCAATCCAGCCAAACCTGAATCGAGTGATTTGCTACCAATCACTCGTGACCGCCTCGAGTCAAACAAAATGTACAAGGATCGACAGGGGACTACTCTAGAGGGAGCATTCACGTAGCCACTGAATCAACAGACTCAACCAGGCAGACAGACCTCGACCACCAATCCCGGCAAGAAAAAAATAACGCCTAAGAAGAAGCCAGCCCGGGGACAATCTGTGGAGTCCTTCTGTGAATAAATTTTCAATCAGTACGATAAAGATAACAATGGGCACCTGACTCTGACTGAATTCAGGATAATGCTAAGGGAGCTGATCGAGGAGGACCTGACAGAAAGGGAGGTTCGAGATTACAGGAAAGCAGTGGACAATAACGATAACAATAGAGTAGAGCTTAGCGAGTTTAAGCGACTCTATTAGATGTTAGTCAGTGAGTGATCGTACATTTCCCTACTGCTATGGCATTGACCTATTTTCACAGTAAACCTAAAAATGATATAATTTTTTGAAATGAAAGTAGACCTTTCACAGTGGGAAATGTATCGATAGCAGTAGTCTATATGCATGCTTGGATAAAACAATAAGCTTTGGGACTGCTGTTTGAAATAATACTTGATATTAATAATAAACAAGCATATGTCGAATTCAGAGACCACCTTTGGAAAGTAATATCTAATAACTATCTCCACCCGCCAACATAAAATAGTCAAGTTTATCGATAGCGATAATCGCATCAAAGCCCAAAAGCTGTTCTTCAACGACCACAACAACCAAGAGTTACACATGCTCATCTTGACCCAGCTGCTCCACATTCAGCATTATGTCATGCGGAAATAACAGTGCTCAAGTCTCCTGCAAATCCAAAAATACCTGGCAGTCGAGGAAAAGCTCAAAAAAGATGCCTCCATCATAAAGGTCACCACCTATTTTAAGGAGTACCCCAACCTCTATGATTTCTACCGACGACTCCCCTATCAATAAAGTCGTCAGAGCTTGAATTCCCAAAAGCCCCTACTTTTCTACATTTAATAGTTTTTCCAGTTGATTGTGGGGGCAGGAGGGATCCCAAACTACTTTTACACTCCCAACAATTTCTTCATCATCCCACCTAATAGCAAGGTCAAGATCATCGAAATTGGCAATCTCACCCTGAACTTGACATCAACAGCAGGCCTCAAGTTCTTTTCCAAAAATAGCAAGATAGTTCGTGCTTAATTCTATTAGATTTTTCCCTGTATACCTCCAAATGCTTATACTCTGCTTGAATAAGGCAAGCTGGATTAGCTGAATGTACTCATCAAGATACGTTGCTTTGCATACAATGTGCTGTTGTTCATACTGAAGAGAGTCCCTTAGCTGCTGGAATAGAATATTTCAACCCTTGTCAACCCTTGGGACTAATCAATTCGAAAAATGGTGAATGGGTCTGCAGATACATTTTCAAAATTATTGAATTTGGAGAGCTAAGCTATTAAAAAGGCATAATAGCACACCAAAGTATATTTATAGTATTTTTTCAAAAAAGTGCTGATCTAGAACAGTATCAACAATTGGAATTAAGTCTTTGATATAGTTTTCATGCAAAATTATTTCAATCTTGCGACCTACCAAAGAATAAGGACTACTGATAAATAGTATGACATTTTCAGGCTAGATCAGATTTGCAGTGATAAAATTACCAAGTTAGTATGGGAGTTAGAAGACTAGGAAGGGAAGGAGTATTGGAGAAAACTGGGAATTGCGACCGAGGATGGCGGAGGTCTCTACCTGATGCTAAAGATCAATGGAAATATTCATAAACACCTGAGGTATGCCAACATTGTTCAGCTCATAAAAAACGAAAGGTTCAGCCCAGATGTAGACTTTTCTGTCAAAAAACTGATCCAGCTCCTCACTCAAGCCTAATAGAACAGAACAACGACAGATAGAGCCCCTTTCAAAGACAGATAAGAGGCAAAAAAATTCATAAACGACCTTTTGGAGGGTAGAATAGAAAATCCGCAAAATGACCTTTCTGCATAAGAATACTTGGATCTGTTCAACCCTGCCATCCTTGACCATGAAAAATGGCTGGTAGAGAGGTCGATTGAAGAAGGTTGTCTTCTCTTGACTCCATATTCCTTTATGTCCAATGCAGGGACGTTTCCTTTCAAGAAGGAGAACAATCAGGAGTTCATGAGCTCCAATATGCAGTTAGAGGCGTTGGGGAGCTTTGGCGATTCTTTGTGGCTAGTATGACTAGCAAACCATCTTGATAGTTAATACTTTTAATCATAAGGCAAAATATCATCTTATTACCTCAAACTTCTCCCAGAAATTTGTCCAGGGCTGATCTGTAACTAGCCCTCCATACATCCCTGTCGTTCATGTACGTGAAGGCGATGATGGCCATGGCGACACCGTTAAGCCAACATTCTCCATAGGGGATCTTCACGGGCAAGGATCTACGAAGAGCCATGTTGTAAATGACTTCCATTGATTTGTTTAATGTGTATAGTGCTATCTATGCTTGTCGGGAAGGGGACTCAAAAGCCAGGCAAGGAGAGGCCACTAAACTGCTGATGACGGAGGATTCTAATTGAAGAAAAAGGTACTGCCAGTGTTCCGGTAGAAGGTCGTGACGAAACAGACTACTCTTCGGATCATGCAAGAATAACCGCCTGCGAAGAGCATCGATTTAACGAATGCGATTAGCACCTTCTTAAGCTCCTTGCCTGGACTAAGTCGAAAACACTCTTACTTTTATTTCAATTTTTTTCTCTTGAAGACCAGGAGAGGAACGAGATGAACCAGCAAGTACATCTTGTAGATGCTTTTGTAGGCCTCAACAAACTGCGACATGGCCTTGGCGTTGCAAGATCCGTTGTGCATCTGTTCGCAGGTTTCGTTCTCTAGAGGGTTGAAGATGGCTGCCTCTCGAAATTCGTCGGACAGCATTTTTGTGAATCTGCTCATACTATCTTTCCGAAAAAATTAATCTATTATGACCATAATCCTATCAGTAACTCAAACAATATCGTATGTTTAACTTACATTCCATATTCCCATACACATCAACAACTCATATTATTTTGCCTCAAACCTATCCTAAAAAATTATCAAGCACTCTTTTGTAGTTGGCCCTCCAGACTTCAGGGTCATTCATGTAGGTAAAACATATGATAGCCAGAGAGACAGCATTAAGCCAGCACTAACCGTAGGGCACTCGAACTTTCCATCCTCTCCTTAAAGCCATGTTATACAGCACTTATGTTGACTTATTGACGGTGTAGAAGGTGATTTATGACTGTCGGGAAATGGGCTCAAAAATCAGGGTGATCCCTGACAATAACCCGCTGATGTAGGCGTGACCTTCGTAAAAAGAATGGTACCTGTCCTGTAGCCGAAAAGTTGAGTCAGCAGACAGATAAACCTTCTGACCATAGCTGAGTACCCTCCTGCAAAGAGGAGTGATTTTACAAATCCTACCAAGAACTTCTTAATCTATCTGAGGGGACTAGATAAACCGATACTTACTTTTACTTGACTTTCTTTCTTTTGAGGATCATGGGGAACAGGTGCACAATCAGGTACATCTTTGACACATTTTTACATCCTTCAGTGAACTGAGATAAAGCTTTGAGGTTGCAATTGCCTGCGTGGAGCTCCGGACAGTAATAGGGCTTATTAGGGTTTTGAATAGCTTCCTTAACAAAGTCTTCCGTCATTAGTTGGATGAACTGACTCATATTCGTCTCTTGCCTCAAGTAATAAAATGTCAACAATTTAACAAAAAAGCTACTTCTCATCATAGTGATTTTACTCTGTCTAAAATATTCTTTTGACTTATCATTCTTGGTGATTCCCAATAGTCATCTACACTCAGCAGGTTTGTATTTTTTTTATTGAAAGAGCTTATACTTTACAGGCTCCAAATTATTTTCTCGGAAGCAAAGCATAAATATCACTACTTAAGGTCGGGGTTGATGGTCGTGGAGTTTTCAATGATTTTAATATACTTTGCAAGCATTATTTCAGTCTATTTCAGCTGATTGATGCCCTCCAGCAAAGCTGCAAAATTTCCCATCATCATTCGCTTCAGGTTGGGAGCTGTTTCCTTCTGAAATCGTATCTTCCTTGCATTCTTGAATTTGAACTCATTCAGTTTCTCTTAGTACTATTATTTTTTCTAAACGGGCACCTTTCTGTTCAGGCAGCTGACCTGAGTTTCCACTCTTTCAACCATAGCTTTAGTGAGCTCCTCCTTTCTCTGGAGAATGCCCAACACTGAATAAGGGAGTGAGTACATGCATGCGACTGCTCTTCGTTGGTGTCTTGTTCCATGAACCGCATGAAGAAAATGAGTAAAATAGATGCTGTGGTGATGCCGACAACAATCGAAAGAACAACGTGGACTCTCCCCAAAGTGGTAATGACAGTGATATCCCCGTATCCGACGGTAACTTGAGTCACAACCTGGTAGTAGACACAGGCCACAAAATTGTCCAGGTCTGGGTTGACTTTTCTACATGAGAGAATAGGTACCCTTCAATGAGCAGCAATTGCAGAGGAAGAAGTAAGTAGTTAAGAATGAATATGACCATAAGAATGAAGTGAGGTTTTTAGTTGATAAGGAACTTGAAGGCATTGAATGTTCCAAATTTGACAGTGTAAAGCCTACTCAATCTATCAGGTCGACTGCCGTAGTAGAGCTAGAAGTGGATGAGGAATCGCAGAAAGTAGATAGCTCTGATGGTGACATAGGCAGCTAGCAGCTCTTCTGTTGAAATATTCACCAGATTTCCTTGAATGTCTGTGGTAGTCCAGGTCCCTTCTGCGAATATACTGTTGGGAGTGGGAATCAGCAAAATGATCTCAACAATCATGTATATGATTTCGTGGATTGGCTTGTTTTCGTAATCTTTTTTCTCCTTCAGCCAATCAATGACCGCCAACCTTTCAAAGACAATGGTCATCATGGTCAGGAAGGTGAATAGCATAGATATGACATCCAACTGGTTTTCGCTATCAAACTAGCTGGCAAAGTAGTCGAGAAGGACAGCAACCAGAGAGACAAGCACGAAGATGACTCTCAAAAACTACAAAGCCTACATTTATCCAAAATTACTAGGGTTTTGAGGTAGCTGAAGGAGGTGAGTTAGGAGTCCTAGACCACAGTGTTTTGGTTGTACAGTTTCTGAAGGTGCTGCTTGTATAGAGCGGAGGACTACATTCTTTTATCGAAATTCTATGCAGTAATCCGAACCTATAGAGAATACTCCCGTAATTATAATATAGCCGTTATGCAGACCAACAAGTGTCCAGTCTGTATTCGCACACCCATCGAACCTGTCAACCTCCGCTGCCCCCACACTCCATGCTATGCCTGTGCCCACTCCCTCTTCGGACAAGAGCACACTTCCACCATCGAAACCAAATATAAAATAATATGCCCTTCCTGCAACCAAAAAACGGTCTTCTTCGACCTAAGGCACCTCATCAGGACCCACCAAAACTAAGAAATGTACTTTGTTACAGACAGGCACCTCAACTCCAAAGCATAACATAAAATTCAATACAATCAACCCACTCGCAATGAAGGAAATTATGTCAGTAGTGAACACAGTCAACCCATGAGCAGGCGAGGCTCTATTCACAGTATTGCCAATAAAGCTCTTGCAGAGGTCAAGTGTCCCGAGCACGGGGAAGTTTGTCGATACTACTGCTCTGATTGCGGAGACTCAGATACCAAAAACTGCCTTTTGTGTAATTAATGTACTAAGGGCTATCAGCATTCCTCTCACAAGCTGTTATCAATCAAGCAGGCAGAAAGCAAGCTAGCAGCTCGCAATCTTCGCACAAAGGATGCTCTTTTGAGCAGGGAAGGTGAGCTAAGCCATGCGATCAGCTATCTCAGTCACAATAAGCAAGTGGTTGAGGACTACTACAAAAAAATGGTAGAAAATTTATCCATTGAATTCGAATCAATTTATGTTTCTCTTCAGGAGAGGTACAATACCCTCAGAAACAGCCTACAAGAGCAACAGGAGTAAAATCTAAAAGACATTGACGCCAGAATAGAAAGGTGGGAGAGTCAGCAGCACATTCTTTAATCTCTCAGCCATATTGAACTCAAAGATTTCGAAACTCATGTCAAGTTTTACCAAACTTGTCAAAAAGTATCAACCACCAATTCGCTTCCCACTAAAAAAGACCTGCAACTCATACAACTCCCCACTCTCACAAAGGACCCGCTTCTGATTCAGCATATCTAAAAACTGATAACTTTCCAGCTTCCGCAACCGACACAGACCCCTCCTGCTTCCCGAAAAAGCAGTCGCAAGCCTTCGATGGACGCAGGAGACTGCAGCCACCGATCTGTCCGTGACAAGTAGAACTTAAAAGCTGGTTTCAGTCCTGCCAGGATACCAGGAAGGAAGTTGGTGTGCTGATATTTTTGGATATGCGTTGAGTATAATAAATGTAGTTTTATCAAACACACAAGGCGACCTTTTCTAAAGTTGTCGGAGGAGTGGTCTCGTGCTTCTTCGGATATTATGCTGTGAGGTATGCCACAAGGCTCATAAAAGTATTCAGGTACTACAGTTATTTCTGTAAACTTCTGAAAGATAGCAATATCAATTACCAGAGCTTTCTAAGTTCACCCCTTCATTCATAGTTTGTGATTGTGCCGCTCACTTCAAAACCTCATGCAGAATTGTTTAAGCATCACTAAAAATACTTCGATAGTGACACTGGTAGCAGATTATAATCCTTCGACGCACCCATCGATAATTTTGAGGCATAGTTAAGAAACAAAGAGAATCCACATCGAGTCTGGCTGACCTTCAAACGAATGGATCCCTTTCTGTCTAGATCTGTCTATTTTAACAATCAATATCTGAGCAGTAGCCACAAGAAGAAAAATTTAGATTTTTTGGCCTATGGAAGTATGAGTTACTCTAAAGATTAAAAACGGTTCGTCATTCAGGCAGAAAGCATTGCAGCCACTCGTTAGGAGCTGTAGCATGCCTGGAGCATTCTTCTCGGAAGAGTACTACCAGCTCATTTGTTCATCATCGGGCTTGGTCTGGGAGTTGGACTGAGCTTTATTTCTCCCTACTGGGAATAGCTACCAACAGATGCAGTTAATATGTGGTAGAAAGCAAAGTCCTTGTATACTGAGTTGATCTGATACTAATCT
>Ga0100379_10005657_pt1 | contig 10711 bp, 13 predicted proteins | sample CryGeymeta201503_FD_80418 | JGI IMG/M metagenome (GOLD analysis project Ga0100379, IMG submission 80418) | Groundwater microbial communities from Crystal Geyser aquifers in Utah, USA - Crystal Geyser metaG 2015-03 | ecosystem: Environmental > Aquatic > Deep subsurface > Groundwater | place... | reverse complement strand
AGGATTAATTCGGACTTTCAAGTCGTAATTTGTAACTTCGGCATTTGCAGTAACTAAATTAATTTATAAAGATATATTATACATGGAACACACACATTAGAAATAGATACTGATTTTGTAAGTCCATATTGTTCACAATTATTTACACAAATGTTTAAACTTTTTACTAAATACAATAGACCAGTACATGACAAACAATTATTTACTAATTTTGCTGAACAAGTATAACATGTACTATCGCAAGGTCTACACTGTTTTAAATATGTGTCATTGAAAAAGCCTAAAGGACAGATACTATAACAATTTGCGTCTTTATGTAAAAATTCAGCTTTTGTATCACAAACAGAACAAATAGTAGTATTATCAGAGGAGACTAAACAGTTAGAAGCAGTGTATGCTTTACACGAACTGGATCCTACATCATAAACTTGACCTGAGTTACAAACTGTTAGCTCCTTAAATCCTATTACATAACTATATCCAATTAAGCCAGTTTTCTTTGTAAGTGTCAATGGTACTGCATCTGATTTTGCTGCATCTATTATTTCATCTGAACCATTAAAAGTGTTTCTGAAGTAATGAAGTAAGTATGGATAATAAACAGGCTTTAGAATTCTAGAAATAATGAATAAATTGAAATATTATATATTAAATTAAACTATATTAAATTACAATCTTGAAGCATCATAGAAACTGAAATTATAACTTGACCATAGTTTCAATTCTCTTACGAAGGAAAAGCCATAATTTACACTTGCAGGAAGAACATTATCTACAATTTGTAATGTTGATGAAGTTCCCCTAGTAAATGTAGGAATTGGGGTTGGAAATGCAACTTCAGCGTTATTATTCAAATAGAATTTCTTCTGATATCTATCAGCAGCACAAGTAACATAAAACCAAACTTTTTCTGTTTTATTTTCTTCTGCATAGCCAGAGTACAGTGGTAAATTAGTTAAATCAACATAAGGATAACATCTAGATTTTAATACAGCTGCAACACTAATGATTTGAACTCTTAAATGTTGATGCCATGAAACGTCTAAGCTTGTAAAAGTATTAGGAACATAGCTGTAAACATAAAACCAAAACTCCATTGTCATTTCATCGTTATCGGAATATTTTATATTTGCTATGTCTAATTTATCATAAAATGACCAGTTGATACTTCGGACAGCTAATTAATAAAATAGATTATATAATTTAAAGAAATAATTATTACGAAAACAGTAATAAGATGTTGTAGGACTTTGAGTCATAACCCAATGCTCCATACTATTGAAAGAACAAGTGCATCCAGTGTCTGAAGCTTTATAACATCGTGTATTAGATCCAGTGCAAACAGAATCACAATCTAAAGTAGTAATAAATATATAATATATTATATAAATATTATAATACCTGCACAAGGCGGAACTCCAGATAAGCTTACATCAAGATATTTGGTATCATTTCCACACGCATTAGTACTATCATTATAAATATTATAGTCTGCTACACACAACAAACTCACACTTGCTCCAGTTTGTGGTAATAAAAACTGAGTATCTGGAATACAGTTGTTAGAACTTGAGCCAATTAATTTATAATTCAAAATCATATTTATTACATTTGTCGAAGAAGCTGATGTAACATGACCATAAGGAGCTTCATAAAAAGTAGAATACACTCTAAAATCTGAGAAAAATGACACACATTTAGTTCCAAATGCTAATCTATCGAAGTTTACAGGAGTAGTGAACGGATTAAAAGCAGGTTGAGGCACTAATACTTGATTTTGAAGCTGAAAATTAAACATATGTGGGAAGATTGCCGTGTTAGCAGATCTATAAGCTGAAATACCAACAAAGGTCCATACTCCTATTATTGAAGTAATTTCTGTAAATGTATATGACTCAACAGTGTTCAATCTTAGTAAAAAGTATTTATTAGTATTGTCATAGCCAAAGAAGCTGTTAGTGTTTAAAAAGTAAAATATTTCATTGTATTGTACAGGAGCTATTGCGACTTGTTTTACTACACCCATCCATTTCATCCAGAAAGATATAGTAATTGGATTTTGTGTTGCTACATTAAAGACAGTTGGTAATAAGAAGTTGTCAAGTAAATTTACAGTTGTAATTGCTGAGTTACTTGTTGGAGTTTTTAGATAGTAGTTTTGAGTTGAGTAGCATTGTTTTCCTTTCAAAGCATAACCTAAGTTACATTCGTAACAATCATTTGCTGCATTAGAATAACACCTTTTACAACTTGAAGCACACGGAGATGTAATATAAGTAGTAGTTGTAGCCATCTGAGAAATAAAATTACCAGGTGTTAACTCAATCGAGTCATAATCTACTGAATAATTAAGTCTTTTTGCGTTATCAAAGTTATTCCACCACCATTTTACAACAAAGTTCTTAGTCGGACTAACAAAGTATTCTTTAACATTTTGAACAATAGCAGTAGCAATAGTAGTATCAAAAATAATAGTATCAGCTGTAAAATAATACATAAGTAGCATTCCTTGTACCTTTTCGCTATAAAGTTTTTCGAAAAGTTGTATTTGATATAAAGATGAAACTGAAGCATCATGAATACGTATATTTCTATACCAAGCAATTCCCCATGTTTGATTATATAATATTGTATTAATCTGACAGGACGCAGGGAATTTATTGCAAAAAGCAATTCCTTGTAGTCTCATATCGTAAAGAGTTTTACTTAAATTAGGAATTGATACCTCTGGAGTAACAAAACTATAGTTGACGTATATTTTAATATTGTAAGAGTTCGTTAAAATATCGTATTGATTGTAAATGATTATTCTATTCCATTCGTATTTATGAATTGAAGCCATTGGATAAAATAAAGTACCAGCTGATAAGTATTGATTTGCGTATTTAATAATATTATCTGTTTTGTCTCTTAAGATAAAATGTGGAGGAGCCAATAGATAGTAATTATTTACTGTTGTACTTGAAGGAGTGTTAACTTGATAGATTAAATTCCAAAATTCTAAATAATAGTTCTGAATATTATCTGCTGTGATATCAATTACTGTGTTTGCAAATGAGTAATAGCTACTAAAATATAAAGCACTTTGGGGAATTTTGGTATCAGGAAGACAGTGATAGTTTATTCTAGTATTACCTGCTAAACAATCAAAATTAGCATTTAACTGATAGTTATTCTTCAGAATATTAGGACCAGTTACTGGACATTTAGTTAGGTTTATATTTTCTGTTGAGCAATTATACAAACAATATGCAGCACCTTCAATACTATCTGGAAGTCTTGTCATACCAGCAGGACATGATGCATTGCAAGTTAAATTGGTAACATCTTTTGTTAATTAATAAAATTATAAGTCTAATTTACCTAAATAAGTATTAGAAGTTTCAGGACACCAAAATTTTTGTGTAGCATTATAACAAAAGCTTCCACCACACCCTCCTGCGCAAGTATTAGTTTCACTTCCAGTTCCGCTTGGAATTTGATTAGTAGAACACATAGTTAATGTAGTAATATCAGGATATGACGTATATACTGGTTGAGTTGATAGAAGTTGAGGTACAATATTCCAATTTAAGTAAGTAAATCCAGTTGAAGCATTATCAGGGTCATTATAGTAATAAGCTATTCTGTTAACATTTAAATTTTGTTCGAAGTTTATTGAAAAAACTAAAGGCCAGAAGGCAACACCTGTAGCTCCTGGAGCATAATTTACCATTAACCTAAAGAAGTTATAAAGGTTATTTATTTAATTTATTACTTATATTGCATTCCCCATAGTTCTTGAGGAATATACTCTCTAAATACACTTAAAGTTTTTATAAAAGTTCTTGTTTGTGCATATTTTGCATTTTCTATAATTATATCATCAACAACTCTTCCTGAAAAATACCTAGATGATTTAAAATTCTTAACAGATCCATAAATGGTTTCAGAATTCATTGCTTTTACTAATTTTCTATTTAAGTAAAACTCTTGTGAGAAATTATTAACAGAGCATCTATAAAACCCCCATGCCATTGTCGCTGATACAAATGTATCTTGATCAGTATTAAGAGCATTTGAATATAAAGTTGTTATTTCACTACCTCTCATTCCCTTAACATTATCACGATAACCTTGAGGAAAACATACTGATTTTAAATCAGCTTCTATATTAGGATCTGCATAAACGCTGATAGCTACATGATTATCATAAATAATATTTATTCCGTCCGTTAAAGCACTTGGTTTTTCTACATATAACCAAAATTCAATTGTCCATCTATTAGTTCTACTAGTAGGAAGTGAAGGGAAAGTAACCTTATCGAAACGTCCCAAGTTATACATGTAATCTAAATATTTATTATATTATTAATAAGTATAATTACAAATGCAAGAGTCAACTGCAGGGTTCGGAGGGCTTTTATTCTTATAAGCAAAAGTTCTTTCATCACATATTAATGGATTATTTGGTAATCCCAAATTTAATGTGTTATAACCTACCCATTCAGCACGTTGTTCAAGTCTATAATCGTAAGTAGCTCCAGTACCTGATTTTTCATCGGTTAATACCCCTGTATAATCTGCTCCATTATAAGAATCAATAGAATGTAATAAGTTTGCAAAGAGTGAATCACCATTAACAAAAGGTAGATAAATATAGGCTGTTCCACAATCATAGCAATTCCATAATCTCAATCTTCTAAAAAAAGTCATTCCGTAGTTAGCAACAGAAGTTTCTGTTAATTTTAGTGTTGTCAGTCCACTAGGTATTGTTACTGTACTTGTAAATGTACTTGAGTTTGGGTTTATGTTGTTTTGAGAAATATACATTGTTTTATTAACTGGATCTACACCACAGGCAAAGAAAACCCATCTATTATAATGACCATTATAAACAGGAGCTGTTGAAGAATTATAAGTTAAAGTCTGTCCTGTTCCATCAAGATTTGGATTACTTAAGTCTGCCATTGGATAACAAGTTGCATAATATCTATTAACTATAGTACCTGTTGCGTTAGTTCTTGTATAAGAAAATTTAAACTTTGTATGATAGTTCCATGCAATTTCGAAATTGCTAAAATTACTTAAACTAAATTGTGCTGTGACAGTATCTGGATCTCTTACATAACTTTGAGTTAGAACCCATACATTCATTGAATATGCCCCTTGATAAGATACAATGTTTGGCATTTGTTGGCCATTAGCAAATCTATGCGCATCAAATCCATAATGATTTCTACATTGAACCCCGTTTCCACTTAGTTGTAGAATTAGTCTTACTAAACTTTGATCATTATACTCACAGCCATAATTTTCCCAATTACAGCCACCACAAGCTGCATTTCTTACACAATATGTGTTATTGTCACAGCAACAAGTGCTACATTGTTTTGAATAATTAGCATCTAAATAATATCTTCCTTGAACTCCGCCACAATATGTAGTATCTTGATATTCGTTATAATCTTCTATACATCTTATATTTAAGGATCCAACATTATATCCATCAATTTCAGTGTCAAGTAAACAAGATTGACCAGCATTTGTGGATTTCATTGCAAATGTATATAACACAAACTTTTGATTGTTAGTAAAATTTCCTCCCCATTTACTAAATGACCACGGATTTATAATGTAAGTTTTATATATTGTGATATCAGATAATAAACCTACAAATGAGCCTGGAATTGTTAATTCTGTTACTGCATAGTTAGTAAATGTACCAGTAGCAGCTCTAGCTGCTGCAAGTTTTATTAATTTTACTCCAAGTACTGTACAAGTTTCCATTGGCGGAGTAATATCAGGATTTGAAGTTCTAAACATTGATATCGAAATTGGAACCCACTGACCAAGCATCCAACCGGTTGCTGAACGAGTTGCCTGATAAACAGCCATTGAACCTCCAGCGGGATCTCTGGAATATAACGTAATATCTTCTTCAGCAGCGCCAGGTGGATTATATTGAAATTGGAAAAAGTTAGAGCTATCCATTATTAATATTCTTGTATCAGTTGCTGATGTAAATGTATATATTTTAGCAAAAAATAAAATAGTCAGTCCTGGATAGCTATTTAGATCCAAGGCTGAAATCTTAAGCGAAAGTTGAGATGGAGCATTTTGAGGAGGGAATACATTAAAGTAACCTGGTCCAGGAAGGGTAGAAGCTAAAGACGAATAGCAACGGTTTCCTTGTAAAGTATATCCAGGTAGGCAAGATAAACATTCATTATTTGTAGGTGTGGCATTAACTGGCCAATAACAAACTTTACAATTTGGATCACAAGTCGATGCGGTAATAGCTAAGTAGTTTAAAAATTATTATTACCAACCGTTGAGTCAACTACACTTTTATTAATTGCTGTTACAATAGTTCCACTACCAGCTTGATCTGTCCATGAATAGTTAGTTGCTATATTAAAGATATTGTTGCCGTCTGGGTTTTTTAAACTTACATTATATCTAGTTAGTACTGTGCTCGGATTCAAAGTATCTGTTACTTGATTATTTAATAAGTAAGCCATTGTCAACGGGAAGTAATGAAGAACCCCGATTGATTTTACATAATCACTATTATGTTTAAATAAAAATAATTACTATTGATCTTGCTTAATAACTGACCAAAAGCTTGCATAGTTACCATCCCATACTCTTAAATTCTTATAATAAGCATCAATCCAGTTTTTTCCAGCACATGCAGCAAAATATGTATCAGCATTTCCACAAAAATATATTTTATTTAGTGAACAAGATCCTGAACCTCTTGGGTTACTATTAGTCCAAACCCCAGTAGTCGGATTTATAGCAGTTGAAAACATATTATGATTTACATGAAAGTAATTTGTGTTTTGTACAGGGTAATTATGAAAAACTAAATGCATCCAAGCAAGTGTGTTTACATAATCGATGGTTGTAATTACTGTTGCACCACAAGTAAAACGAGCATAATGATTAGTACCAACAGCAAATACTAGTTGAAAGTTTAAGTTATTAGTCACAAGAAAACTAGAAGCTCCAACAAGTGGGTCGGTCTGAAATCTATTATCTGGAAGGAACCAAACATCAAGTATATAATTTGTATAAGTGTTTACTAAGTCTATTTCTAAGGCTTGAGTCTTTAAGGCTGAACTAACTTGTAAATTTCCAGCAGCGTAAATATTCGAATCCGCTACACATCTGTAATAGTTATTAAGGAATCCAGCATTGCATGAAAATTTATTAATTTGCGTATAACTAGAGTTATTATCAGGGCAAGTTTGACTATTCCCATCACATTGATTAATGCAATAAGATGATGAATTTACGTATTCATCTGGAAGTTTCATCCAACCTGTAGGGCAAAATTGATTACATGTCCTTGTACTTATATCCATAAAATATGTCGCTTTACAAGAGTATGGTATATTATTCTCTGAACAATATTGAAAAGTTGCAGCAGGGCATGTAATAGCTAATAAAATTAAATAGATATATAATTAAATATATAATTAAAATAATTATCATACCTCCTGTACTAGATAGCTCATTATTTAAATAATATGTATTTGGGCTCAAAAAATTTAATCTTCTAAAGTTTGTTGTAGGCATAAAATCAGGAGAACCAATCGGACTTTGAGTAAAATTTGAAGTTGTTTTAGAATTAATAAGTGAAAAGTTATAAACAGTAACATTTTGTGTTGTCGGATTATAATCATTCATAGGTATTGAAAATAGCAATTGTGTGAAATGGCTTGAGTTTAACAGTTGATGCATATTACTAAATATTAATTAGTAATTTACAAATAGTTAGGATAATTGAAATTCGAAGTTATATACTCTTTGTATACATTTATGTTTCTTAAGTAATTTTCAACAGTCAATCCACCAGTCCCTCCAAATCCTCTTAGTGAAAAAGCAACTGTATCTGAATCGGCATAAAATTTCTTAATGTAAGTACTAAAATTTGTTTTGGTGCTAAATTGTTGTGGAATAGGTAGATTAACTTCGGCATTTTGATTAATAAACATTTTTCCTATTTCAACCGAAAATGCACATCTTGTATAGAACCAAGTATCTTTTACTCCAGCAATTGTTTGAAAAACAAAAAAGTTTCTTGCTGGACTTGGAGTAGTGTTAATATTACTAGTATTTAAGCTTCCTACACCAGTTTTTGTTTTAACTCCAGTTAATGGATAAATAAACTGTAGTGGGGTACAAAAGACATCAACGTCATTTGTATTTGAACTCTGAGCTAAACTAACAGTAATGAAATCATTATAAACCAAGTTAGCTACAATGTTTCCGATAGAAGTCGGGTCATGGATTAAAGTCCAAAATTCAATAGTCATTCTATAATGAATAGCAGGTGGGACATTTACACTAGCATCATTGAAATTTTTGTTGTTTAAGAAATCATCTACATAAATAGAGTTAAAATAAATAATTGAATATATGATTGAATTATTATAAGTTATGAATAGTTCTTATATTTAAAAATTACATGTACAAACTCCTCCTGGAGGTGGCCAAGAATTCCATTGCGCAGAAGTTGGAGGACATTTCGTGCATGCAGTATTTACATTACTAGTACATGTCTTACAAGAATAATGGCAAGCTTTATTTAATAATTTAACTTACTTTGACAAACATTACCCCAGCACCCAGCATTATTTATACATTCTCTATTATCTTGACAACTGTTTCCACCTGGCTTTGCAAGTGATTTGGAACCTCCAAATGGTATATCTATTTTTTACAATAATAAACATACAAACTCTAAGAAGAAAAGCTGAAACATCTATTTGATCTGCACTCTCATATTTTAGAAAAAGTTTAAAATTAACAGAATTAAGTGCAGGCCAAGCAACACCTGAAGTATTTGCATTATAATAAAAAGTTCTAAGAAGAGCTGGAGGTGGTGGAGGTGGAGTTACTGTAGAAGGAGCAATACTAACATGCAATGTTCCAAATGATTCTTCCTTTCAGTAAAATATTAATGTTATAATACTTACTTGTAAGTACCATTCAATATCATAACCAGTTCTTAAATTTACAACTGTTTTATTTCTAACTCTAAATTTCACTGTATAGTCCATAATACTATTTGCTGGAATTGTTACTGGAGTAATAACTAATCCTGTTGCCGTGTCTGTATTAAAATTTTGAACAAAATCTGTATCGAAATCAATTGCTCCTACTGAAAACTGGGCAGCATTTCCATTAAAATTTGCTAACTTTAAAGTAAAATAAAAATCAGTTAAGTCGACATCAGATCGAAAATCTAATGGAAATACAATTCCTTCTCCTATTGTATTAGTAGCTGAACAAGATACATCATAAAGTGAATAAGAGTATGTTGGCTGAGCAAAATTCATAGAAGCCCATGCAGCTAAACCTTTATTATTTGTATTATAATTAGCAGGTGTTGTTGGTGAGCTAAGAAGCCAACATAACTAAAATTGTTATTAAATTAGATATTACAGTGTTATCGCCTTCGAAGTTATATCCCTGAAATACATCTGCCCATGAAGTAGTTCCCATCCTTTTGATATATTTTATATAGCGGTATTTTTCATTAGCACAATTTGTCAGAGGACAATATGGATCAGCAACTGTTTTTAGATCATCAACCCAAATTGAGTCATATGCTGACATTTGAGTAGGTAGATTTGGAAGTACACAAATTATTTTACATAGTAAAATAAAAATTAAAGAAACTTTTAAAAGTTTTGTCTTTGACATTTATATTGAAATTTATTTATAAAATTCATATTATTTAAAGTAAGGTAATAATATTTAATTAATATATAATTTAAATTACTTATATACTTTATTGTAATTATACAACTGTTATAATTTAATAATTCCTATTATAGTTATCAATTATAATTGTAATATTTTATTTATTTTACTTAAAACTAAACTATAAACTACAAATTTCATATATTAATTTACGTCAATCAACTCCTTCCACACTTAGATTCTTTAATAATTTAACAGATCAAAAAATAAATTTAACCATTTAAATTAAACTTTTTTCTAAACTCATTTAATGTTAGTCCATTTGTCATCATCAATTTTCCATCACCATTCTTTAACTTTTCTTGACTATTAAAATGCTTTGTTTTAGAAAAGTTACATATATTTAATATCTCCTTTGCTATTTTATCTTTCTGTGAATTTAAATATAATTTATCCCCAACTAAGATTTTTTCTTGCTTTTCGGCTAAAGAAATAAGTTAAATAAGTTATTTTATACAACTTACCGTTTTTCTTTGATATTTCAATAATCTTCTTTAACTTATCCTCATTAACTTTAGAGCTTATTTTTTGATTAGTCTGTCCTATTCTGAATAGTTCTGTTTTTCTACCACATTTTACATCTTGTTCATATTCAGTTAAAAATTGCCTATCAAGCATATTAACTAAATTTGATAAACATCCTTGACTTCCGTTAGACTCGATCATCTTTTCTTCGTTAGATTTAATTGGAAAATCGACATTATAAAGTAAAGGATTACTTTTAATTATATCTATATTTTCTTCACATATCGGAAAGTATTTAACAATTGATGAAGGATTGTATTGATGGTCTTTGTCCTTTAAAATATTTGTAGTAAAACTGCTTAGACCACTTGTGCTATAGTTAATATTATTTAGTAGTTGTGGAGATATATTTTACCTATTCCAATTATTGTTTGTTACAATCTTGTAATCATGGATTAAGTCGTTGAAGTCTTGAGATTTAACTCCT
>Ga0100379_10005650_pt1 | contig 10718 bp, 5 predicted proteins | sample CryGeymeta201503_FD_80418 | JGI IMG/M metagenome (GOLD analysis project Ga0100379, IMG submission 80418) | Groundwater microbial communities from Crystal Geyser aquifers in Utah, USA - Crystal Geyser metaG 2015-03 | ecosystem: Environmental > Aquatic > Deep subsurface > Groundwater | place: USA... | reverse complement strand
TAATTATTTTTTAGTAAAACATATGGAAACCCATTTCCTTTTAACAGCCACAAATGAGAGAACTTCGCTATCAGAACAACAATAATAGCATGCATATCAATCACTTGATGACATTGAGCAATATTTTAGTCTATAGCTTCCAAGATAGGAGAAAACTAACCTAGAGTCAAAAGAAAGAGATAAACTCAGCCACAAATAACACAATTAATCTCAGACATCTGCAGCCAACTAATCCCAGCTTATGAAACCCAAAAATTCTCTTTTTCATAATTTCCAGAAACATCTCCTTACCATTCTGAAAAAGCACATCATTATCAATAAATCTCAGATTGACGATAGTTAATAAGCAAATACCGCAATCATGCTTTGGCATGCCTTCAAAAACTCTCAGCAAGCCAACAAAAAAATATTACATTTCGTTCTAGGCATCCTACCAGCTAAAAAATCTCAACACTCATCTTTATCCATGTTTTCTGAGATGAGTTAATTTGCATACATCAGAGATAGGACCACTGATGAAATCATCCTCAAAGCACAAAAACTGATCAGGAAATAGCTAATCATGCAAAGTGAAGAGATCAATATGGCATTCTTGGAGGAGCATTCTTCAGTCTCGAGAAAGGGTATTTTCCTCTAATACATCAAGAACTTTGTCACTCAACTAAAGAAAGGCGTTTTAGCGAGTAGGATCAATAATAAACAGGTTGTCAAGATGCTCAGCAAATGCAGCTAAATCAGTGATGACTGACTGAGGTCTGGTTCATTTAAACACCATGATTGAAACATCTATCTTATTACATCTTAATCAGACAATACTGTATTTATCTCTAATCGCTTTGCCTTATCAACCATCAAGTGTTTTTAAATAATCACATTGCTTATATTTTAATATTTGACGAATAACATACTATTTAGCGCAAATAGTTTCCTATTTTTGTTGAGAGCTGATAAAAATAACAAAAAAAGCCAAGTTGAAGGATGATAAAATTATGTAGAGGTGATAAAGATATGAATTTATATGATTGTTCAGATAATCCAGAAATGTTAAATTTTATACAGATCAAAGATGACATAGGAAGATCCTAAAGGAGCTTAAATACATGATATCCCATTTCGATTCATTCTCATATCGCCTCATGCTTCTAGCCTGAACCAAAATTAGAGAGACTACCAATGTCAAGCTCCCATAAATGGAGAAAACAATGCTTCGGTAGTGCCGAGATCGAGCTCCCAAATCAACAGAAGTAACACTTCCGAAACCCACAGTTACCAAGCATAAGATAAAAATATTCAGAAAGGTAACTTGTCGTTGTTCCATAACTTTCAAAAGCATCTAATTACGTTCCTCAAGAAAAGCATAAGAATCGACCACTAGAACTGCAATGAGGGTTTGTACAGCTAAATTGCTATATTTATGTGGAAAGCCTTCAAAGATTCAAAGCTGAAATCAAAGAAGCATCTTCACTTCATTGTGGGAATGACAAAGGGGGTTAAGTTTGTTGTCTAGCTATGGAACTTAGGACAGCGAAGTTCTTAATTTGATTATATTCGTAATCAGTGGTCCCTTGACGAGGTTGCCTAAGGTCTGGAAATCATCAGGCAGCAAATAATAAGACAATCACTTGAGATGGACAGATAATATATGTAGGCAAGATGTAGCGTATCTAGATCTGAATAGTTCTTTGAATACTTTGTGAATTTCATCCAAGAGCTGAGGAGTGGTTAGCTCAACAAGAGAATGTCGAAACATCAAAAAGAAAAAGTTATGAAGAATATCAAGAAAAAAGGTCTGGAATTGATTTGAATTATTGTTATTTTCTGTAAATTTAAAATGCCAAACATCCAAACTTATTTAATTTCTTTGATGAAACATGCCAGAAACATGCTCGGACATGCCACTATTTCAAATATTTTATCTATAAAATCGCATCTCAAAGAATAGATGATTGAAATCAAAAAAAATCGACTAAGTTAGTGTTCACTATCATTGATAAAGATGTTTTATGTTTTGTTAAAGGGTACGAAATATTATTTTTTATAAGATTTACAAAGAGGATGCCCAAAAAGAATGCGAGCAACTCCTTTTAATATTCTTGATCAACGTCAATACATTTTACTGAAGTTTTCCAACTTGTGCTACTTGAATAATAGTAAACTTGTCAGTAAACTAATCAGAAAAAGGCCTACGTCAAAGCTATTACACATTCTCATACTTATCAGACTTAGGACTTTTGTTTCTGAGCCCTATCGTTCAAAGTAATCGCATTGTTTTTTTTCAAGAATATGCACAAAAAATAGAGATATTTTTATTTTCCAACATCTGTTCCATGTAGTTTAACATTCCAAATGTTTTAATGGGATCTTCACAAAAATTAACAACCTCAGGCCCCTTCTCAGCATAAAAAAGATCCGAAAAGTTGCTCTAATCAACCATTTAGATATTACAAAAAATGGTGATAATTCTGTTCATAATGCGTAAATAACTACTTTTAAAGTCTTGCTAACTCAATCAAAAACAAACACAAGCCTGTACGACTTTAGATAATGTTGAGAAAATTGATTTTCCGAGAGAAAAGTTCTCTTTCTATGGAGAGAGAGAAAAATCTTAACCTTCATATGCTATGAAATAACTCTTATGGCAGGGACTTAGGAAAAAGGGCTGATCAGGTCGGCACTTTCTTATACTACAGTCAACATCAAAACAAAGGAAGATTTTTTTTTGACGCATGGGAACATAAGTATCGTCAACATAGTTTTTAACACAGAAAGTGGAGAGACTTCAGCCTCCTTGATCATTTATTTCAATTTCAGAGTCCAAACTGCCACTTCATAAACTAACGGTGACAAATAGCTTGAATACTTAAACAAGTCCTCATCTCTTGAGTTTGATGTTCTTTTGAAAAAGTCAGTTCTTCTAAAGATTATTGTCTTTTTCTTAAGTTTAGAATGCCCAGTTTTGTTATCAAGCCTGTTCAAATTCATTGACTATTTTTTCTGATCAACTAACACTTGACTTAACTCACTCAAAAACTCAAATATCAATACTTTAAGGACGGGAAGTACATTATTGATCAAAAATGAGTCAATTTACTAATTGTTGATGTCAATCGGAGGTATTTAATATTTTACTTGTAGGAAAGATCTCTTTTCGGTAAAGTTAAATCATGTTATATAAATCCAACATCAGAAAATAAAAAATTATTACCTCTTTTGGGGTCCTTTAGAAGCATATAAAATTCCTAAAAGTGGTCGATCTTGAATGTTGAAGTTCTAAGACCACTAGTACAGAAAAATAGCTTTTACAAGCCTATTCAGAATAGCGTAGGTCTTTTAAAATAGTGATTTAGAGTCAAATAAGGCGTCCAGATACTTGGTGGAGGTCTTATATCTATAACTCTGTTTTTGAGAGTTTGATTAATTATTAATACCCTCTATGCTGCTTTAACATCATAATATTTAATTTCGGTAGAGGCAATGTAAATGGAACTAAATGACTTTTACGACTGTGACTTCTTGAACAGCGACAGATACGAAAGGAACTCATGCTTGTTCGATGATTTCAACATCGAACAATACCTTGACTTGAGTTGCCTGGATCTTGATAATGGCTCCAATGCTACTTTCGAGAAAACACCGATCCAATAATACCAACCAACCTCATCAAATGACTTAATTCAAGAGGAAACTCCCAAAACTCAACCTCAAAAGAAGAACAAATCCATCTTCCACAATTTCCAAAAGCATCTCATCACTCTCCTAAAAAAACACATCTCTGTTGACACCACAACCTTTGGGGATAGTGAGCTCAAGGATCTTGCTTTGGCCCTCTTCCAAGCCTTCAGAAAATCAAAACTCAGCAACAAAAGGATGCTTCATATTATATTCGGACTCCCAGCCACTATTGAGCTTGAGGAATAGCTTGAGATGTTGGCATCTGAATCCAAGGAATTTAGACAGATTAAGCACAAAAAACCAACAGCTGACATCATTAGAGCCCAATAAATGATCAGAAATGCGGTCATAAACCAAGCCCAACACATAGATATAGATTTCCTGAAGTCTCATTGCTCTGTTGAGAGGCTTGAGCTGTTCCATGAATACTTCCACAGTTTTGTTGAAGAGCTTAAGGAGGGTCCTATTGCCAAAAGGATGACAAAGAGGCAGAAACAAGGGGTGATCAACTCGATCAAGAGAAAGGAATAATCATTTTGATATAATTTTGCTTTATATTTTAAACTTGTCATACTTTTTCCTCAGATATTAAATCTTAATTTTTTTAATAGAAAAATTACCGGTAGTTCGGATTGAGAGCTTTGTGTCTATTATTTCGACAAAATCTCATTTAGCTTATCTATCAACTTAAAAGTAAACAATTTTTCCCAAAAAAACAATTCAGCTTGAGTTGTATTGATGAGTTTAATGATCTTTAAAAGAAAGTGAATAACGATAATTGACATCAAATATAGGCCCTGTGAGGCTCTAAATCGTTCATTTTTTCAAGTTACTTCTCATAAAATACTAAATTGTCCATCATGTGAACGTATGTGAATGTTCTTTAAAGACGACTTAACCTTACCGGATAGCGAGGTTTGCTTAACTTGACGCCTTTAAAGGTGTTCACTATCTCTTCTTCATATTTTTTCAATCTTGACAAATTATTGAGAGCCACAATGTATTTTCTAGGGCCATTGTACTCGTCTTTGATGAGGGAGATAATTCCTCCAATTTTATGACTAAACTTCATGAACTAAACCTCATCAATATCTTTATCAAAGGTGAGCTAAATCTGATGTCTAAGGAGGACATCATTGAAAGAATCATCCTTTGATTTCGTAGTTGTCAGCAGTGGATATCTATCAACAAACAAATCGAGATTGGAAATTTAACTTAAAGACATTGAATCGCTCAATTGAACGAAAAGATACTAAATATCCTATCTTAGCTTCCATTCCACGTATCTGAACTTTATTCGGTGTTGGTTCAAGACATGAACTATATCCTGTTCTTTGTAGGAGAGAGGTACTCCAAATATATACAAAGTAGCATATTTCATAGCCTAACTCTAGGTCCTGTAACTGTTCGATTATTATCTATGAAACCTTGCAAAATCCAACTGTTGATCTCGAGAATGCTGCTTGTCAGCACTAGATACTCCCTAAATTATTGTTCTTTAAGAAACTCGCGTTTGAAGAGGAGCACCAGGTTCGTTACTATTGACTTTTTTTCGATCGCAAAATCCTGTTTGATAGACTCTTACATTTTGAAAGATTAGCTTATTTTTGGTTCATACTCTACAAACAGTCTTTCTCCTGGTAGAGTTAACTTTTATGAACTCATCAAAAACTTGTAAGCTGCTTCATCGCTCTTGAGACCAACTGATATATCAACGTATTTTTTGATGGATCCATTAATTTGTACAAACTGAACAGACAATGTTTCTGATAGCTTTTGCGATATTTAATCCAAAAAGTTTTGCAGTCTCTTCTCGCAGCTATAGTAGATGCCTTCAAGATAAAAATGCACTCTGAATTGTGCTTCTCCTTCATCACAGTTGTTTTGAGTTTGATTCTATGGTAGTATCGATGTTACTATTGTCTGCATATTTACGTATTTACTCCCGAAATAATAATAACCAGGTATTTTAACTTGTGAAAGTTGATCATTAAAAAAGCATAAAATAGCGAAGGACTTCTTGATTGTTTCTATTCTATTTATAAATAATAAGGTATGTATTTTCCAATTCAAAGAAACAACACATAGAATAATTAAACCTTTCGTTCACCTCAAACCAACAGAACAAGTGAAGCAGATACTATTTACCAACTCCGACGTGAAAACGATTATCTCAAACAGCAGTTAGCCGCTTTAGGCAGGGTACCAGCACATCAATAGCCTTCATCAATTGAATCATCCTCCTATCCCAATAATAATAACTTCTATCAGACATGGGCAGGAAGTAGAAAGCATGAGGATGTTGAGATGAACTTCAAAGATAAAATGTCTCGACTTAAGAGTAGGAAATCAAATAGAAAGTCTATTGAAAGAGTGGCCCAAACTCTGCCAAATTCACCAGAAAAACGAACCAATAACACTGGGTTCACGCATCCTCATAGATATCAACCCTCACTGTAAATCAAACAATTTGCTAAATTTCCGGCAGCATATCAATAATCAGGTGGAGCACTTACCTTTATGGAAAGAAGATAAGAAGAAGCTCAGAGGACTCTGAGAAGCATGGCCCAATCACCTCGGGGTCATTAATACAACGCAGTTCCTATCTTAAACTTTGCTCATTTGAGTTAGCAACCAGCGCATTTTATACCTCCAAGGCCTAAAAATCATCAAAGAAGATAATCGGTTGTTGTTTCATCAAGCGATAGCCATCAAGAAGAGTTTACAAAAAGAAATATTGGAAGATATCATTCTCCTGTCTTAAAAGAATATCCGCAATATTTTTGTCAAGAGCCAAATGAAAATCATAAATCTTTGAAAATAAATTTTGGTATATCATCACCCTCTGAATCAATAACTCCATTGACTCATGTGAATAAAGAAATGAGCGTGAAAGAGAATATTCGACCTACCCTAACTTCTCCGAGAGGGCATGCATACATCTAGAAGTTAGAGGCCCGTTAGAATAAGCATCAATAATAAGATCTTTAAATGGAAGGAGATAGCTTCCTATCAATTTAGAGAGGCCTAAGGCAGCAAAAAATAGACAGAAAGTTAAGATGTGATATTTATCTGTCAGAAGGACAGTGATTGTTTATGGTTATGTGAATATATATTTGGGAACAAAAGAAAACCTAAAGCATTGAATTACAATGACTATGACTTATAGTCATGCATTAAAGAATGAAAGGAGATTCAATCATTTATGTTCCTCTTCTTGGATTGTTGACTCAATCACAACTTGAGATATCACCTACACAGAAGGAGTTATATTTGAAGGCTCAGTCTTCTGGAGATGCTATTTACCCTCATCTGCTCTTTCTTATTCCTACTTTGGTTACTTCTCTGCCATAATTTGTTTTGGAGATTGAACTTTTATATCTTCACACTGGAAAATTTCTTGATTTATTTGATTTGGTCCACTATGCTAGATAAGAGCAGGGGTATGGAATAGATCCAACATTCTTTCAAGAGGCCGAGGTTCTTGATCTTCCATTGGAAGAGTAGCCTGGTTTTCAGGTTCGTTTTCAATAGGAATAGTTCCCATATTTTACTCATGATTTTATGCCTACCTTTCTTCATTCTCATTCTACTCATTGTTATTTTTTCCTTTCTAATCCTATTTATCATGGTTAGAATGGTCATCTTCTTTCTTGACGATTTCTTCTCTCTCTGGAACATTGTTATCTGTTTCATTGTTATCATCTTGATCGTTGCCTCTTTTTTCATAAAGTTTGCTGATCTCAATAAACTTTTTTTCATATATTGCTTTTTGTTCTTCCGGTAAACGCTTCCATTTGATTGCTGATAATGTCACAATTTTATCGAAGGCTAACTCGGGCATATCTCTTAATAGTCTTTCTTTTTGATCTGCAACAAATAGAGTAAACGCATTTTTAGGCTTATTTGGCAAATTCGGCAAAGGTCTTTCTTCATTTCCACTACTCCCCTTAATTCTTTCTCTGAATTTTTCTTCAAGTTCCATCCTTTTCTTTCTTTCTTAGATGAGCTGATTCTGCACTTCAGCGTATTCGGGCCTTCCATTTTGGGCTCTTTTGACATGCACTCTACAAAGCTGTGCAAATTGTTTGAATGTACCTGAGATCGTATCTGCAAATGCTTAGATCTAAATAAGGTCATATTTACGAATTTGAGCTGTTCCTAGAGCTATTTGGGAAACATCTATTGGATATGATTATTTTGAATTCCAAATGACAGTATTACATATATTTTCGAGGTATTTTTAAATCCTTCAAATGATTACTTTCTTATAGCACTGACTGACAATCAATAAATTTACATGTTTATAATCATCTCAATCATCAAAAATGAACAATTAATATTGGTTGAAGGTTGGAGTCATATAATAGATGTCAGAATCATTGTTTTTTCTTGCAGTTCATGGCAAAAGCCCTGACTTTCTTTATGTACTCTTCTTTGTTATTCTTGTATAAGCTGAGGGGTTATTGTTGAGCAGGACTTTCAATATTTGGTTAGTCCTTAAGCAATTTCTGAACGCCAAGTAAAATTTGCTTAACAGTGATGTGAGGCTTCCAGTCTTATTCCTCGTTCAAAATAGACAGGCAGACTGTCCCTGAAGGATAGATGTTTGGATGGGGAAGAACTGGTTTGAAAACACATTTAGGAGGTCTATCTATAATACTTAATACCTCACTGGATAGTCGTGAGTGAAATCCATTAGCAGCACGTAGCTGCCTCCTTCCCATGGACTATCCTTGGGTCCAGGAATTTCACAATGCCATTTGAGCATGTTGGCTGTGCCGTCATTACTTTCAATAGGTTTGGCAACAAAGCCAAAAGGATGGTCACTTCTCCATTCCTTTCTTTCTTTTTTTAGTCGATTGATGACGAGTTCGTTTATCTATTTCTTCTACATCAAAATATTATTTGACCTCCAAAATAATCACCATTTCAGTTGCTTAAATCAAATTCGTTTTGAGATATTCATTCGGCTCGCATCAATATTACATCCTATTTTCATTGTGAGAATTTAATCAGATCATTATCTTTCAGGCCCACTCAAAAGAACTCATACAATGATCTTTCTTTTAGAAGGCGAATAGTTCACTAGGTCTATGTTAATGTATGAAAATATAATTTTAATGATATGGTAATCAGTTGGGATCCTATTATTTGACTAGGCCTGCACCCTTCTTTTGACTCTTCTCTCTCATTTAAGCTATCATTTTTTCCAGGTGTTCCATTTTCTTCATGAACATTTCTGGAAGAAAGCCCAGCTCAACGTTATTTTTGAACAGATCTCGCTGATGATGTTGTTCCTCGATTGTTTTATTCCATTTTCTCTAGATATCTGATTCATTATCTTAACTTTAGAATCCACAACTACTATCTGGACTATCCTAGTTTATTTTGACTTTTTTCCTGCCCTTGATCGACTCCCTGGAAAGCGAGGACATTTATTAATCCTCTTACCTTGACTATTTAACAAGGTTGTGGTTGATAACTTGCTTCCTTTTTAAGATTGAAAATCTATATGATGGGATATCACAATGAAATTTTTCGAAACATTCTTTTTGGCATATTCCGAAGTAGCGGTTGTATTTAAAACAGCATTTTTCGCATTTTATCTTTGTTCTTTTGTTACAGACTACACAATGGAGAGGGCTTTGATGAGTCATAAAGGTATGAGCTATCAAATTTTCAGATTTATCACCACACTCTCTGATCTGCATCGCAGAAAGCTCATTTTTCATAACAGCATTCATCAGTTCTTATTTGGATGAAGCTTCCATGGAGTTGAGAGTCGCAAAATTAAAATAAAATGAGTATAACCTCACCAATATCTACCGATGCCAGAAGTGAATTGAATTGTAGTTATAGTTCTTGAATAAGGATGCCACATACTATTAGAGGGTCAGAATAGTTGGTATGAGACTAACTTTATGAGTCAGTTGTTGGGAGAGAGGAGTATTAGACCAAATGATGACTTATTTGTCAGCCGACAGAGAGACATAAGTACCTTGAATGAGGTCATTTTTAAACACTAATATCTTCTATTTGTTGATAATAGTCTGTATTGCTTCTTTGTTTATTGCATTAACCATCAGAACAGGAATATTCTGGAATTGACTGCTGATTTTCTAGAAATCATCAAGATTAATGTTCTCCCCTTTCTAGCTTACGATGACAAAATTTTATAGTTTCTGGTAGTATTTCTTGACAAGAATGGTGACTTATTCCCAGAAACGTTTTTTTTTGACGTTCATAAGGGCTTGAAGAATGAGTCCATTTTGATTGAGTAAGAGAGCATTGATTGTTGACTCTTTAGAATTCTATTGTTAGTAGGTATGAGGCAGGAGATAGAGGGTGGTCTGAGGGACTCTCCATTTACTCGAAAAGCATATGATCTGCTTGTTCCTATTGGGTTTGGTTAATTATTATATATCTATTTTTTTATTTTATGATTGATAGTTAGACCATATTCTTTCGGTTATACTATTGCTATCGACCTTTAATAGTTTTAGCAGGGCAAATAAAATCGAATGCATACTTGACTAATGTTAACCTCTAAATACCTTGTGAGTTCCTGACAAATAATTGATCAACGACTGAGCTTAAAGTCGTTTATCTTTGACCAACCTAGTGCCCTAATCTGCTTAGGGAGCACTGTGATAATCGATCGTAGCCAAATAAGACTTTGATTCGAGGTTGAGAGATGTGAGGAAGATTTGTTTATCAGAGTGAATAATCCGCCAGGCTTAGAAAGACCTGTTGTAGATGGGAGATTATGTTTATTGTTTCAAGCAAGGTTATGATTTTTGTTGCAGATGGTTTTGGCCTAATGACATTTCCTTTTTAGAAGATGAGACTTAGCTCCCTAAAATCGACTTTCTCATAAAATTAAACTAATTACAGTCACCCATATTCCTTAAGTGCTTTAGTCGATTTTCTTAGAGTGGTCACTGAACCCCCGCCTAGTCGTAACACCACGATGTGAATTAATTCATATCTTGATGGTTGCCGCTTTTTGCCTGTGATGATGGAGGGTCTCTTCTGCTCATAGC
>Ga0100379_10005649_pt1 | contig 10719 bp, 10 predicted proteins | sample CryGeymeta201503_FD_80418 | JGI IMG/M metagenome (GOLD analysis project Ga0100379, IMG submission 80418) | Groundwater microbial communities from Crystal Geyser aquifers in Utah, USA - Crystal Geyser metaG 2015-03 | ecosystem: Environmental > Aquatic > Deep subsurface > Groundwater | place... | reverse complement strand
TAAACTTCTCTCTCCGCATTTTATGTGCGAATACGATGAAGCGGGAGCTATCGGAAAACGATATTATCGTATGGATGAGATTGGAGTTCCATTCTCTATCGCTATCGATAGCGATAACTATAATCAAGGACAAGTAACGATTCGTAATCGTGACACAGGACTTCAAGAAACAGTGAAGATTGAAAATCTTGTAGAGTATTTCCGAAATAAAGGATGTTAAGAAAATAAAAAAGTCCGGCGCTTGCCGGACTTTTTATATTAAGATTTCTGGTAAAAATGTAATAACGATAGAATTCGTATGAAAAATGAGCACCGAAATGAGTCGTACGAAGCCAGTACGATGAATGAGGAAGCGGAATTTTGAATATGAATTCTGAAGTTATTTCATCACGAAACTTACGATGAGACCGATACTGGAGAGAATCATCCCAATGAGCCAGAAGCGCATAACGACGGTTTCTTCGGACCATCCGATGGCTTCGAGATGGTGGTGAAAAGGAGCGATACGGAAGACTTTTTTTCCATTTCTGAGTTTCTTGGAAGTAATCTGGATGATGACTGAACAGATTTCGAGGATATAGATTCCAGAGATAATAAGAAGAACTGCGAGAGTATCGGTCATCATCGCCATGATTCCGAGGTTCGCGCCAAGCGCGAGCGAGCCGACATCACCCATATAGAATTTAGCGGGTTTTATGTTGAACCAGAGAAATGCGATGAGTGCTCCGACGATGAGCATACAAATGGCAGAGAGGATAAAAAGACTGTGGATGTAGGTAATAAAGGCATATACGACATAATTGAAGAGCAGAAGTCCACCAGCAAGTCCATCGAGTCCATCGGTCACATTAACCGCATTTGCCATGGCGATTATTATGAAGATAAAAAGAGGAATATAGAGAATACCAAGACTTATCTCTCCGAAGAAAGGAAAATATAGTCCAGTGTGCTCGAGTTTTACATAGAACCAATACGCTCCGAGACCAGAAAATATTGTGAGAAGAATCATCTTAACTCGTGCAGAAAGTCCTTTTGTCCGTCCGATTCCGCGAACATTCATATAATCGTCCACGAGTCCGATAAGTCCAACTATACCGAGAGTAGCAAGGGCGAGATAGGTTTCATTTCGGTTCCAGAGACTGTATTTGATCTGAATACCGAAAATATTTTGAATATCGGCAGCAAAAAAATGAACGATAATAGAAACGATAACGAGTGAAAAAATAGAAAGAAGAATAATCCCCGCTCCCATAGTCGGTGTTCCTGTTTTGTTTTTATGGAGTTTCGCGAACTCCGTAGCTTTTCCTATGAGCGCTTCCTCGCGGATCTGTTTCCCGAGCCGATATTTATGGAGAAATCTGATATACGGAGGAATAAGGATGAAAGTGAGAAGAAATGAGAGAAGGAGATAACTGAGGAGAAAAGAGAGATTTCACATAACGAAGATGAAAGTTGAAAAATTAAAACTGAGAGATTTTTATTGCAAAAGAATATAGAGTTCTCGTATTTCTTGTTTTGTTTCGTCGTCTCATTTACGGAATATGTCTTGTATCATCGTATCATTATTTTTTACAAACTCTTGGAGTTTCCGTTTATTTTCGGGAGTATTAATATCAGAGATTCCTATCTGGAGACTTAATTTCTTGAGAAGAATATTTACTTTTCTTTCCATACTTTCGAAGTCTTTGTCGAGAACACGTTGTATTTCTTTGACGGTTCCCATAGGGTCTCCTACATAATCCATACTCATTTGTCCTTTTCCGTCCTGATCTCCTTCAGTGAGTACGATAATATCTCCATAGTTTATAAAGGAACTAAAAAGTCCTGGATGAGTAGCATTGATTGTTTTGATTTTATCAGCGTTCATAGCCTGACTATCTCCGAAAACTCCGCGTTGATTATAAAAGAGAATTTGTCCGGGTATGACCACCTTGAAATCCATCTCTTGATTAATCATGGCGTTAAGGTACCCGTAAAAGAGTCCGAGTTGAAACAAGAGAAGAAAGGCATTTATAATCCCAAACGAAAAATGTGTGACATCGGAGAGAAAAATACCGCTTATACTCGTAAAAAGAGCAAAGAGAGTGATAACAAAAAGAAGGAGGAGAAGGAGAACAGTCTGATTGAAAAAATTTACAAATGCTTCGTCCGAATGCTTACTTTTCTCGATGGCAAAATAAATATCCTCAATATATGGTTTACTTCCCTGAATATGATAAAACCGTCGAATATAAACTATTACGATTATAAACCACCAAATAACATTGAGACTTAGAAGTATTGCAATGGAAATTGTTATGATATCAGGATTCGCTTGTGAGAATATAAGAAGATATACATTAGCACAGGCAAAAATGACTACAAAAAAAGCTCGCCAAGAAATAAGGATAGAATATATCCAGTGTTTTTTAATAATCATGAGAAAACGAATCTCATTTTTTTCGAGTTTTTCGAGAAGCTTTGTATCTCCGCTGATATCGAAGGATTTGAACATCCAAGACACGACATTCGAGAAATTGATGAACATAGAAAAAAAGTGAGATAATATGGGCGCAAGTATAGTTTTTCTTAAGGGAAAAGCAAGAGGTTTTTAACTCATGATTTATTCTGGAAGTTTTCTTTTAGACAGAAACCATATAATTCCAATACTTCAGAGATAGATGACTGAAAAGACTACAGTACAGATTATAAGCGATACAAAAATTCCGGTATGGAGAATCGATAAAATATACCAATTTACCATACTTGCGATGAGGGCAAATAAAAGCGTAGAAAGTGTGAAACTTGGAAGGAAATCAAAATGCACCAAATGTCGGGTTGCACGGTAGGTGAAGGCGAGAAGCAAAATCTGACAAACGAGCGTTACCCAAGCTGATCCAACGAAGGAATAAAACGGAATGAGCACGAGATTTCCGACCAGATTCGCAATAGTGATAATGAGATTGATTCGGAGAAGTTTTTTCTGCTCGTCGTGAGCGATGAGCAGATAGGTGAAGAGGGAAGAGAGGAAATAGAAAAGGAATATAAATACCACGATTTGCATCGCATCGAGCGAGGTATAGAGGTATTTCGTGTGTTCGATATACTCTTTTGTTGCGATAAAACTAATGACATTCGCATCATTCACAAAGAGAAATGAAGCTATTCCGACACCGAATATGAGAAGGATTTTATAGGCTTTTGCGACGTAGGAAAGAAGCTCAGGATTTTCAAACCCCCCTTCGTCCCCCCTTATCAGGGGGGTAATAGAGGTAATTTTGTTCTGTCCCCCTGACAAGGGGGATACAGGGGGTTTTTTATTTTCTTGATTTTTCTTAATCGCTTCTGTGAAGAGTGGAAGCATAGAATTGAGGAACAAGGTTCCGAACATCATCCCGACTTCGACTATCTTCATAGGGACGGAATAGAGAGCAATGGAAATATCGGCTACAGTACGAGGTTCCAGAATCGAGAGAAGGATGATATCGACTTTAAAATAGATGACATTCAGAAAAAGAGCTATTCCATACGGCAGAGAAATCCAGAGAATATGTTTCATATACACGGGATCAAACCGAAATCGGATGGGTTCGATTCGACGGGCATAGAAATAGAGAAGTCCTGTCATAACGATATTCCCGAGAAGTCCTGCGAGGAGTATAGAGACAAAACCCCAGAATTGCAACGTAGGATCTAATGACATAAGTCATTTTGGAAGCAGAACGAAGACGATCAGGAGTACTGCGAGAAAATTGATAACTTTCCCGGTGGTGATAGATACGAAGGAAAACTCTGTTTTCAGATGGGCTTGGAGGAGGGACATAACCGAACTATTCATAAGTCCGAAGAGAGTAAATACTCCCGTGATGAGAATCCCTGCCATTGCTATTCAAGAGTCATAGCCTGGTAAGAAAAATCCGATAGCAAGCGAGAGGAAAATGATAGCTCCTCAGAAAAATGTTCGGAGAGTGAGAATATTCCCCACAATACTTTGGACTTTTTCGTGATCGTTCTTGTGTGCGGAAATTTCTCGGACTGTTATAGTATAGAGTCCGAGATCAGCAATAACAGAGAAAATAGAAAGGTAGTTATAAATCTTGGAATAGAGTCCGTATCCTGCGACATCGAGATAATTCGTGAGTATTTTTATGAGGAAAATCGAAATAAGCGCAGTCGCTATTTTTCCAGCGATTTGAGCAATAGTATTGGAATAGACTTTTTTGGTTGCCAAGAGAAAACAAAGAAAAGATAATTGAATTCTATTATATAGAACGCTTCTGGGACGATGTTATAGCGGAGGTTCCTATTCAGAAAGTCATACTCTTTTCGAGACCGTAGGCATTTTTCGGAAAATATCGATGCCAGGCGATATTTCGACTAACTCCACTGCTCGTGATAGAAAAAGAATCCTCATAGTGCCCAGTTTTATACCCTTCTATGAATTTTTTCTCGATAGCGAGAAGTATCTCGGGAGTATATAATTCCTCTGGCTTAATACCTACAGCTGAACGTCCTATAAGGTCGGAATAATTTTGATTCCCGAGAATTAATCCATTACTCCATATATTCATAAAATAAGGACCATGTTCCCAGAACATATCTACAGCGATTGCGCAAGTAGAGAGTGCAAGTAATCGGCGTTGTATACCTGTTTTCTCATGTGATTCCGGCATTTTTTCTATGATGGCTTTCGTTTTTTCTAGGAAAATATCCATAGATTTTCCAGCATCTAGTACAAAGCTTTTGAATTCGCTTTTTGGAACGGCGGGATGTTCTCCAAAAGTAACATCTTTTCCAATTCGAATAGATCCGCTTCCTTCGTTTCCTGATGAATTCCAAGAGATTGTTTTTCTTGTTCTTGCTGGATGAAGAAGCTCATTCTTGTAACCTTTTCCTTGCGAAAGAATAAAAGTAAGTTCTTGAAGTTTTGGAAGATCTTCTTTTTTGAGAAGTTCTGCTGTTCGTCCTTCTCGAACCAATATTGCGAATTCTGCAGGGGTTGTCCCCATAGCTTGGTAGTATGCTTCATTTATAAGTAATATATCTTTAGCTTTTGAATAGAGAGCAATAATCGGTGCCCATGTTTGAATCCTACTTTCGTCTATAAATTCTCCGTTTAAATCTATCAAAGGACGAAATATATATTTCGAATCACTTCCGCATCTTGCTTCCAATCCCTGTTCATTTATGATTTTTTTTACTCCAGTGTTTCCGAATTCCCAAGGACCGTTGATAAGTCGGTCAAAAATCCAAAAACTCATCTTTAATCGCATAACGAATGATTTATTTTCTGAAAGAAATTCCTTATTGGAAACGATATCTTCCACTTGTTTTCGAACTTTCTCGAAAATATTATAGCTATCGATAAGATTTCCTTCCGAAAAAAGAGTTCGAATTTCCATGGTAGTTGCATTTTTCGGTGCTTCGGAAGTTGAAGTGATTTCTGGTTTCATATATGAAAAATAATGTAAATAAATTATTCGCTTTTTGGTATACCATAATAATTAAAGAGATATTTCGCTATATTCGAGAAAACTGCAGATGATGTGGTTTCTGAATATAGAGCACTGCGAGGACGTTCGATTTTTACAATCATAACGAATTTTGGATTCGATGCTGGAGCAAATCCTCCGTAAGAAGTGATAGTATGTCCGGCTTCTCCGACTTCGTATTTCCCTTTCGCGGCAATCTGGGAAGTTCCTGTTTTCCCGGCAACATCGTATCCATCTACTCATCATTTTTTCGCGAATCCTATTTTCGCACCTTCGGTAAGCATGGCGATAATCTTCTTGGAAGTGTCTTCTTTAATAACTCGACGAAGCGGAGTCGGCGTATTTTTAACAACTGTTCCGTCAGCAAGTGTGAGACTGTCAACTATGTATGGTTGCATATATACTCATCCGTTAGCCAAGGCAGAATACGCCGAAGCCATCTGGAGAACTGTTGCAGTGATACCTTGTCAAAATGCCATAGTAAAGAGCTTTACTCGGGCCCATTTTTCATAGGGGTCGATTTTTCCGAAAACCTCCCCATCGAGCGTGATATTGGTTTTTTGTCCGAATCCAAAATCGTTGATGTATTTATAGAAAAGAGATTTTCCTATTTTCTGAACTATATCGATCATACCAACGTTACAACTCCAATCAAGCGCATGGGAATAAGTATGGACCCCGATACATTCGTTTGATACGTTACTGATTTTATATTGGTCGATGGTTACGAACCCTTTATCGTTATATGTATCGGAAGGCTTGATATCGCCCGTATCGATACCTATCGCCATGGTAATCGCTTTGAAAACGGAACCTGGTTCATAGAGCGAACTTACCGGATCGGCTTCGTAAACTCATGGACCAAACATATTCTTATACTTGTATTTCGGTATGGCTCTGTTATCAATCTCCGCCTCGGTCGCGGATCTGAGGGCTATTTTCTTTTTCCCGACCATTATAGGGATTCATTTTTCCGAATCTTCCACGAACAGTGGTATACCCAAAAGGTCGAAATTAGGATTCGGATATTTAACATAGTTTACTTTTTCCAATTCATAGACATCACCGAAATTATTCGAATCGAAATCTGGATATGTTACCATAGAAAGTATAGCTCCGGTTTTTGGATCCATGATAACAACAGATCCTTTGTTGGCACGAAATTCTTTGACTCCCTCGGAAAGAAGCTTGGTAACTTCTTTTTGTATATTTCTGTCGATAGTGAGCTTAATATCAGTTCCATTCGCCATCTTGCGTTCACCGAGATCAAATGACCCGATAGTACGACCAGAAATATCCTTTTTTGCGATATTTGCACCCTCCTTTCCTTTTAATTCCTCATTAAAATATCCCTCGATTCCATATTTTCCCTCATTTTCATGGTTGACGAAACCGACTATCTGTCCACCCATATTTTTCTCTGGATAGAATCTGGTAGGATTCGCTTCTAGGATCAAGAAATGAAAGATACTTTCCGTATCGAGCATACGTCCCTGGGCGATATTAATCTTCTCAGCTTTTACTCGAGCATCAATCATATCTCGTGCAGAGAGTCCTATTTTTTTGAGAATCTTTATATAGCGAACCGTCCGTTTAGAGAGCTTGAAATCAAGCTCTTCTTTTGAAAGGGATAAAATAGTCATAAGTTTCGCAACTATAGTGTCTTTATCGGTTACTTTTGTAGGATCGACATAGAGACTATTATTGATTATTCCAAAATAACTCCCTGTTCATTCGGTGAATTCCAATAAATTATCTACCTCTTTTTTACTCAGATTTTCTTTTACTATAACGGAATCGATAAATTCTTTGGAAATTTTCCTATGGATATCTTCGCGGATTTTATTTTTTACATTTTCATCTGTTGCTATGAATTCTTCATCCTGAACTTGTTTAAGATAGTCGAAAAGATTTTCGGCACATCAATCATCTGATTGCTTCGAACAAATATCCTCAAATACTACATCTGTTAAAAATGTTTTAAGTTTTTCTTTTGATCCGATTTCCTGTGGATCTATAGCAAGATCGGAAAGATCGGTACTGGTAGCAAATACTCCAGCAGGACTGTTGCTGGAGTATATCGTTCCGCGGGAAACAGGACTCTTTACTGTTATCATTTGCTGTTTATCGGCAAGTCCTTTGTAATAACCGTATTCTAGAACAGTATATTTGAATGCTATCCAGATAATAAGAAGAGCAAACAACGCAAACATGAAAAATATTATACGGATTCGGTTGACAGACGAAAGGCGAATAATAAGATTATTGATAATATGATTGAGTTTTTTCTGCATTGAAAAATAACAAATTATCAGTTAAGTTTTTTATATATTCCCGAGTGAAGCAAATACATACTCTCGATACTTGGAATTGTGGAATATATCATTATATTAAAATTGCTGTTCTGAAATATTTTTCGAAGTATTTCAAGGTGTTTGTAGGTGTGTCCGAATCGCATAGCTGACTTATGAAGCGAATCTTCTATATAAAGAATACGGTCATAGTGTGAGAGATTATAATAAAGAATCCGTCTGGTTCAAATAATAATATTTTTTTCTCCATTATATATCGAACAGAATGCTTTATACTTCTTGGTTTCAGTGAGTTTGTCCGGTATACAAAGAGTAGTTTCTGAATTGATAGGATATATTCTTAAATATGCTTCCAGAGAAAAATCATCAGGAAACACTATAACAGTTCGATCGATAGCTTGTTTCTGTATCTCTTGGAAGAACGATTCATTACTTGTATGATGGTAAAAACCAACACTATCATCCCTAGTTATTTTTTTCTCATTTTTTACTTGTGGTGAAAGGAGAGAAAAATCTTTTTTCTCCAGATATCGAACAAGTGATTTCGAAAGAAAGAGCGAAAGAATATGGTGTGCGTGTACGAAATAATACGATGAGATTTCAAAAATCGAGCGTATTTGGTATGAAGCAGGAAGCGGAACACTGGTAACTACTCTTATTATGGATTTCGGATTTTCGGGGATTTCCAAGTTCTCCAAACTCGTTACAATCGCATAATCAACGACATTACGAAAAGGAACCTCCACGAGACATCCAATTCGGATGTTTATTGCAAGTTCATCACGTACATAATAGGTAAGTCACTTATTGTCTATAGACCCACCGAATGGTATAACTTCTATGAACACGAATTGGATTTTTAGAAAGGGATAATACGGTATCCATACTATGGAAAGTAGGGAAAAATACAACCCAAAGTTTTAAATCAAATAAATTATCAGATTCATAAAAATCCTCTGGAAAAACAGACAAAAAAAATCTATTCTTTATCGGAAAATATCACAAGCCGATTTGGATAACTCTTTGTTTTTTTATTCCAGATTCCCTGACAAGTAACGAGATTAAGATGAGCCTTTCCATCATTCGAAATAAATACTTCTGAAGCATTGGAATCTTGTTTATAGATTTGAGTTTTTCGTACTACGAAAGTGATAACTTTTCCATTTTCATCTTCGATAAAAAGCTTATCTCACACGCGTAATTTATAGAGATTGTTGAATATTGTTCCTTTTCCATTTTTCCATACTCCATAATGTCCATCAATAACAGCACTTCCATTTTCCCCGGGACGTGGACCGAGATCAAACCATCCTACATTATTTAGTCCTTTTGGTATATCCATTGCTCATTCCTGCGTAAGTCCTACTTGTTCAATAATGGTATTGATGGAGATTTTCGGGATTTTGAGACGAACCGGAAGTCCCGGAAATATTTGTTTATTTTGGATAATTTTTCCAGAAGATATATTCGGTGTGTTTTTAGATACCGAAATATTCCCAGTAGCATAAAGACCCTTGTTAGAGAATCAAAGAATAGTCGGAAGAAATATTATTACAGAAAATAATATTCAGATAACGATTATCTTGTAAAATACTTTCAAAGATAGAGTTTTATTATTCATAATATAGAAGATTTTTTAATAGAAAAACCCCACCATCTTGGCGGGGTTTTTGTCTTTCAGACCAAGACTGAATATAAGAATAACAGAGTTTATTAAATCGTACGTTTCTTAAGAATTACCATTACTGAAGCAGAAATAAGAATGAGAAGAGTTGCGAGGACAATTATACTCCTTGAGGTATTATTTTCTTCAGGAGAGATTCCTGTATTTGGAAGTTTCGGAACAAATGCGGATCTCGCAGCAACAATAACAGTACTATCAGCATAGCTTCGCGCAATAAGACCATTTGCTTTTCCTTCTGCTGTAGCAATATTTTTTGTTGAAACAGAAATATTTTGTTGACACATATAGATCCAAGTTTCATTGGTCTCAAGGAGATTATTTTTATTAATATCACCAAAGACACGGGAAACCGCAGTACACTTATCATCACTTACTGTGACATTATGTAGAGTAACTACTCCTGGATTCGTTACGGTATAGGTATATTTTACATCACCACCTCCGAACGGAAGGGAAGTCGATTGACTTGCAACTTTTATTATCTTAATAAGAGGAGGCGGTAATGTTGTTGTTGTTACGGGAGCGACAGTCGTTGTTGTTGTCATAACTCAACCAGTGCTCGCTAGAGGCGCTGTTCCACAACTACCATCATAGTAACTAGAGGAAAAATCTTCACTTGGACAGCTATCTTGTTTAAGAATACTTCCACCACCTCAACCACTACTTACAACTGGTACAACCGGTGTACACGTTGGCTCAGTAATTTGATTGCTATCAAGTGTTACCTGAGCAATACGTGAAAAAGCTCGACCTTGCAATGTTGCGTTGGTTCCGAGTGATATAAGCGCGGTATCTGCGAGAATAGTTCCTATTATTTTCGCTCCAACACCGATAGTCATAGAAACAGGAATTTGCCAAAATACATTACACGCGTCGGCCCCATTGGTTAATTTCATTTCTGCTCCGACACCTGATGCAACTGAGATACTGGATGAACTTCGGAAGATATAAACTCCTGCACCGCTCAGAGTAAGAATACCATTCAAAGTAGTTGCTCCTACATCGTATACACCTGGTCCGACAGTATTATTTCCTGCAAGATTCAGAACCACGGGAATATCCGGTTCTGCTGCGAGTTGTCCGTAGGCTGTTAGTATGGCAGCTTCGACTCAGGCGCCGGTATCTATAATACCATCAACCTGTGTTGCATCATCGAGATTTGTAACATTTGTCGCATCCGCACCGACATTTCCCCAGATATGCGTTGTTCCGACATTGGAATCATTGGTTACTCCTGCTTTACCAAAAGCAG
>Ga0100379_10005642_pt1 | contig 10724 bp, 12 predicted proteins | sample CryGeymeta201503_FD_80418 | JGI IMG/M metagenome (GOLD analysis project Ga0100379, IMG submission 80418) | Groundwater microbial communities from Crystal Geyser aquifers in Utah, USA - Crystal Geyser metaG 2015-03 | ecosystem: Environmental > Aquatic > Deep subsurface > Groundwater | place... | reverse complement strand
CATAACTTTTGGTAGTTTTTTCTTGTTTTGGGGAATTTGACACCATGAAGCTTGTTGATCATGAAATCAGCATAAGCGTTCTATATCATAAAATATATACATTTTTGCGAGCGATCTACTCAGAAGGGATCTTTTTGGTGGCAGCTTTCATCATAAAGTTGACAAGCGTCAGATCTTTTTCGATATGAGCTCTAAGGTTAGCATTTCTATTGACCAGAATAATGATCCATTGCTGAATGATGTTTGAATCAAGAGAGTACTTTTCATTGCAGATCAATCCTTCTTGAAGACTTCTGAAGCCTTGAAGTCTGATATCAGTCAACTCATCCGAAACTTTGATAAGCTTTTCGAACAATAGGAAGAATTGTCTGTATCGCTTCGACTGGAAATCTTTGAGACCTTGAAGGATACCTTTATTGAGGGAAAGGACAAGACTCTTATTGTTGATTGTAAGATAGCTAATAAAGTTGGTGAATTAGTATAGTTGGAATTTGTTTCTTATTTCTTCAATAATTTTCAGTATTTTTGGCTCAGGCAGTCTCAGATAACCTACCTCAGTCTCAGTGATCAGCTCATTCAAGGGAACATTCAATTATTTGCTTCGAGAGATGACCCGATTGATCAAGGCCCAGACATAGGCATTTTAGTTATCCATCTTGGCTTTCTTGACAAGCTAACTTTCACTTCTCTCGAATATTATCTCATTCCCGATTTAGCTTTATTCGTCAGGTAACATTTCTAATTTTTGAACAAAAATCCGAGGACTTTTCCTGACCACATTTTCAATGAAACGACCGACAACTCCATTCTTGAGTAAATAATCCATAGAAAGTTGATGTTGTGAGCTAATTTCGTGCAACATCAGACAGTACTCATTTTGATTGTCATTTTATTAGGTCATTTTGTTGAGTAGCAAGTTGAGGAATAACTCCTGAGTTTACCGGTTACTTTTGAGGTAAAGGTCGACCAGCCAAAAGGCAAGAGTTCTCTTGACTTCTCTGATGATGCTATTTTTGAAGAATTATTCTAGTATCCTCCTTTGACAAAACAACCTCAATACCCATTATTGCATTTCAACATTTACTTACAATCGCTTGTATATTTTTTTCAACATTACCGGGATACAATTTTATGTTTTTTCCCTGACTGTAACTGTAAGAAAGACAGTTATGATATACTTCAAAAGTGTTTTCTGATCCTTTTCAGCTATTTGATCCAAATTGTCGAGCAGATCGTTAACAAATTCATTATACTATTTGGAAAAGAGAATATTTTGAATCTTTTGTTCTCTGTTGTCATTCATAATTTCTTCAATAATAGCTTTATTATATTCCTTCTTCATGATTTGCTGAGGGTCAGGAAGTTGTTCTGGTTCGTTAATCTTTTTTACTCTTTAGTAAATCAACATGTATGCATTTTTTATCTTTTATTTAGAGTCGTAGCCACTTGTTTATCCTCCGTAGGCTTCTTCAGCTATGTCGTCAAAGTTGAAGTTCCGAACTATTGTGTCATTGAATTCGAACCATTTATTATTGTTTCTGTCTTGAATAAAAGAGTAATAATGTCCACTGTCGGCATATCCCAAGTGTACAACCACTCCTTTGAGAACATAACTAAAATAATCGTTGGACATCTCTTCCTCATCTTCAGTCATTTTTGTACTTTCTTGCTTTCTGAGATACTGTCTTGAGTATTATTTCAGGTTGAGCTAAATGGGGAACTAGCAGTAATCGTTAACTTTTAACTTCACCATGTTGACATAATCAAATTAGAATCTTTTCAAAGTGACAATGAGATAATCAGGTAATTTTTTAAGACTGACACGTTTGACTGCTGACACTTTTTTAGAACATCTTTCACAAAAATATGCGTTGTCACCATCCAAGTTATCTCCTTTGATCATTGTGTCAAAAGATTGATAAATATTTTTTTTATTTTTGACTGTTAGACTGATCGACAAGAAATTTTATTCAGTTTATGAATAATGAGGACAATCTTTACAAACTATCTCATTAGAGAAGACACCTCCAAACATGTCTTTGATCAGGGTAGGTTGAGTTGTATCCTTCATCTGCAACTCAAGTCGATCGAAAAGCACCTGAGAAAATTCATCAATATCCATCTGTTCAGCAACATTTGTCGGGTTGCCTTCATAGTCCTTGAAAGCATTACAAAATTCTTTAGGAATGTAATATTTCTTATCACTGTTCCATAACGTCAGGAATATTTTTTGGACTTGATACAATAAGTTTTATTACTTGAGCTCAGGAATATAAAGAGGGTCTGAGCAATTAGTGAGAGCATATCTGAATCTTGGAATCATGAAAAGATTTTGCATGAAAGAATTCATATAACAAATGCAGCCTAAATTTTTGATGCCCACATAGCCAGTTGAAGATTTCATTTTGTCCATTAAAGTAATTGTCCAATCATCCAGCCTTCTCGTCCTCCATTGACCTTTCTTGTGAAAAATTTCAGTAAATCCGCATACTTGCTCTAGTATTTGCGCATTGTGACACATCAGCATACGAAGTAAGCTGAAAGCTTAGGATCTTGAAGCTTTGGTTTTGCATCTGGATGAGCTATCACCGAAAAGACATTCAGTCAGAATGAAAGTTGATATGTCAATTTGTTGTTCTGATTGTTCGTTGGTGATGAAGTGCTTGAGAAGAGATATGTACCCTATCAGCAACATGTTTGATGCCTCATTGTTTTGCTACGGCTACTGCTATTGAATTAATTTGAATAAATATTGGCATATATTTTGAGCTCTTTGCTCCTTGAAAGCAGCGATAGCTTCTTAGTCAACCTGAGAAAGACAGAAGGAAGTGAAAAGGAAGTATTCCTTGATTTTTTTATCGTTTGACATACCAACTGCCACTTTGAGCATTCTAATGAGCAGCAGATCAAGATAAGCCTGAACCACTGCTGGCTCAGGCTCAATAAATACAGTTTTAAGTTGCTAATAGAAAGTTCTTCTTAAATTCATTGATGGCATTCTCAACAGTCCCAAGGTCAGCAGTTCTTAGCAATTTTTGTATTATATCAACTCATTGATCACAGGTATTTTTGATCTTTAGTTTAGGTTATTGATGATTGTAAACAAATTTTTTATTATCTGAATCTAGGACTCACTATTTTTGCCTCCATCTTGCTCAATTGAAATCAATAGATGTTTCAGCTTGTCTAATAATTTTTGTATCATATTTTCAGAAATTTCTAGTGCTATTTATTTTTATTGAGAAATAGTCAGCATTTTGTTGATAATTTCGCTGAGGGTTTGAACATATTCAAGCTCAATATGTGTCTTGAAGTTGACTTTGTCAAGATTGCCAACAAGAGCATTGAAGTTAGGGCTTGAGATGAATTTACCCCACCATTAATCTGGTAGCTCCAAGACTACTTTCAATTCATAGAGTTCCTTATAGAAGCCTACACTATTCAACTCTTCCAGAAGGTTTTCAGTTTCGACCAATTTAAATTTTAAATCATCAGAGATGGGTAATTTTTAAACAATCCCCCATACAATTTTAGATATCCTCTGATCATCCAGTAATGCAAAAAAAAGATCTAATTTTTTATTGAGGCAGTTTTTGACTATACTTTCATATTCAAGGTCCTCCATTATTTAGAATTTTGGTGTATTCAACATCAACTCATTCATGCTTTTGTAGTAAGCTTCCAGTTTCAGTTATTATTGACGAGCGTTAAAGACCAACAGTTTGTATATTGGAATGTTGAATTTTTCAGCGATCAGCTTCTTGAACTCAAAGAAGTAATTCATGCAGTTGAACCTGAAGACTTTTGATTATCCATTGTCTCTGTTGAGGACAGTATACTATCGATAGAAGTTCATTCGACCGTTTTGAGGGCATTTGAAACTTTGTTAATCACGGGCTATCAGCTTGTTGGTCAATTTGAGCATCCTCGTGAGGAAGGTGATGTTTTCACTGTCCATGACAGACTTGATGTTGGCTGAGATAGTTTCCACCAAATTTTAGATTGATTCTCCAACTTCCGGCTCCATGTAGCTTGTGTGCACTTATGCTAAGAAATCGCATAAAATGTCAGCTACCTTTTCGTTTTATGTTTCAGTGAAGACAGTCCATATTTTTTAGTATGCTTCAAGCTCAAATGAAACAGGCCTGATAACTAGGTTAAATCGGTTCATTTTGTGCTCAATAATGTTGACAGTTTTGAACAGCTCAATCATAAAAATGGTTTCGCTTTCGGTGATGAACTTTACCTATTCAGCTGTGTTCCAAAGATTGCTGAGTAAATATCTACGATGCTATTCGATAAGAGAATGGTTGAGAGTGACCTTTCCATTTTATTTTTGCTTGAAAAGCCATTTCAAAAAAATATCTCTGTGTGGTGAGTGGATCAACTTTTTCCACAAAAGACCAAGATCTTAAACATTAATTTATTTGGCAGTGTTTCTTGTGATTTATGTCAATAGTTCAAGTCCATTTTCAATAATAGACTACTTTTTAATCTCAGCATGCTCGACCAAGCAATTAACCAGAATCGGCAACAACTCAATTTCAAGAGTATCAAAAGTATCAATTCTGCTTGAGCAAATAGCCAAAAGAATCTTGATATGGATCCAAATATGTTATTTCTTTTGGATTTTCAAGAAACAGTCTTCTTGAAATTTATTATAAACTTTACTCTTTTCAACCCTGTGAAGAATATGATTCAACTCATTAAGAGCAAATTACGACTCAACTTTCAAGGCATACCTATATACCATATCCAATCCAAAGGGATGCAACAATTTTTATTTCATGTTCAAACCATAAGAGTTTTCTGACAGCTCTCGGATCATATGGATGTAGTCTTCATCCCACTGATCCTCAGGAAGGTTGGAAACCTTTTCAAAAAGTTTCAGCTTTGCTTCTAAACTATTTTCATAAAGGGCAAATTATGCTACTAGTTGATAAATTTCCTTGAGAACTGTCTCATGTTTGCCTTACCTGGATTTGAGGATAAGGTCGATGTTGTTTTAGGTGAGGTTGCCCTTGACAAAAATATATTTCGCCAACTCGCAAGCTTTCTTGACGAGTTCAGGATTGTCATTGGAGAGGAAAAGAGTTTCGTACAACTTTTAGCGTTCTGCCCATTGCTTGAAGAAACCATTCTTGAGCACCACATCATTTTTTTCAAGAACATTGATCATGAAAGTAATGCCATTCAATTTTTTTTAGAAATAAGGACATAAGATAAATTTAAGAGCTAACTGAATCTATCTTTCTGTCGCCCATTCTTCAATTCCATCATGAAATTTTGTACTTAGGCTGAAATCAGTCAAGGCAGAGAAAAAATTGCTCACATGATGCCTATGCAATTCTTTCAGATGGGTATCCTTGATGCGACTCAAATTGTTGTCTCCGACTATGATAACAAATGTTTTTACTTTGGATGAATTTTTCGATGTTACTTTACTTCTCCTGATTTTCCAAACTAATATACACAGCAGACAGCAAGTGGGCCAGAGAAGACAAAAATAGAAAAGGAATGATCTATTGATAGGCTAGCATTTGATCCAATATTTTTCTTATCGACTCATAACCACCTTGTTTCATGAAGGTTTGAGTGAGATGATTCTAAAGCAACTTTCTGACATTTTTTATGACGATTCCTTCTTTCCTTGATGAGCGTTCTGGATCTAAATGAGCAATTATCAGGTCAGCATTGTCCTTAAAGAAGCCCTGCAATCTTCCATAGCAGCCCCAAGAGGTATAATTTGTATCAAAGACCTCATAGTAAGATCTAAAATATGCCTATTGACTCGTCCAAGTACCAATGTCCTTGTTCTAGCCAATATTGGCAATGTATTATTTGACATTTTCACTGATATTTCTCAAGTACTGAGCTAAAAATTGAGCATTCATGTCAAAATAGGTGATAGTTGAAGCAATTTCTTAAATTTTGTGGTATTTGACAGTCATTAGGAAGTCGTTGTAGAAATAGTTGTGACCTCTGAGAAGTTGATTGATTTCGTGGACTGAATACTTTTTCGGAGCAGCCATGAAGGTCAGCATTTGAACAGCTCGCTGTCTAGATCAATAAATACTTCCTGATGCTTAATTATTGAGTATTTCCAGTCTTATCTCAATCCTGGGTTTTGAACTTGACCGGTGTATCCGATCACAAGGGAACGAAAAGGTTGTAATTTATAGCTGCTGGCTTTATAACTCTGTGTAAGATGATGAACTACCTCGTCATATTTAGCACTCCAGCCGTCAAACCTGACTTTGTACATTTTACTATGATCATATTTGCAGACGATGTAGCCGACCCTCCAATCGCCTTGGTTATCCTTGGCATCAATGAAGTCAGACTCGTTGTAAGTAGACCAGATAGGGTTGTTATCCTAGGGAAGCGTTGACATGTGGTAAATCTTTGTTATATGAGAAAGAATGCGAATTATAAAATACAAAACTCACCTCGATTATCCTCTTTCCCTTGTAAAGATGCCCCTTGAGATTAAAAAAATATCATGGAGGAAAAAAAAATTGTAGGTGTATTAAAGTGATTCCAGATTATTATATAATTTGGTAGATCAATAAAAAATTAATAGAGCAAATGATAGACCTATTCCAGGATCGTCGCATTTTCGCCAATAATAAAAAACGACCTATGCTCAAAAATGTCCTGCCATAGATCAAATACTCCCCTCTCATGTATAGGAAACTCAATGATGATCTTCTGCTGGCCAACCCAAATAGTCGCCTTCTCTTCAACCATCAACCTCTCTCCAACATCCTCATCAGCAAAAAAATAACACCACCTAACCCATAACAAATGACTCTTCTTGTCAACAAGAAGAAAAACGGCCGAGACAGTAACGTCCATAACTTCAAAATACGTAGGGAATCAAATAAAAAGAATACAGATAATGAAAAAGAGACAGAGTAAGAGGGACATTTCAGACTAAACTCGACTAGCTTATCGCATAGATCAAGACTAAGTCACAAGAAAAATATATCGCTGGAGGAGTCGACTCCCTAGGAACTGAAAGTCGTCAGAAGCATGAACGAACCCACCTTCATCATGGTCCGCGGCAACAACAATGAAGATCTAGTGAGATAGGTTCTCCTTGACCGCAAAATATGGAAAGAGATCAAATCAGGCGAGGGCGTTCCTAACTTCAAATGGGTGTTTTACAAAGACAGACACAATTACAAAAAAATGTGGTCATACAACAAAAAGAGAGTGATAAACCATTTCGAATTCAGCGAGTAAATCAGCACAAAAGACAACCTCATAAAAAACCTTCAGATATACTGCTAGACAAAAAAGATGGAAATTTTTAGTATCACTCCAATAACCTTCATTCTAGATTTTGATGACTAGTACTGTGAATACAATCTTAAACAATTTTTATCATTCTTCCAGAAAAATGATCCCAGAAAAAATACCAAAAAGAATTGGCCTTTTCCTTTTGTGGCTAAAATGCAAAATTATATGAGTTGCCAGAATCCAGATATCAAGAAAAAAGTTAATTTGTTGAGTCGACCCATCAACAATGCTACCTACTACAACTAAAATAGCTACATGTGGCTTCTCAAACCGACCGGTCTCAACAGAGGCCGAGGTATCGAGATATTTGATTCATTAGAAGAGCTGGAAAGGATTTTGTTGGATTTTCTGGCTATGATGAACAGAAAGAAACTCAAGGAAAAGAACGATAGAACTATAGAGAAAGAGAAAGAAACTCGGGATGTGAGAGAACCTGAAAGAATATCGATGAATAATCTCATTGATGCTGATACTGTTCCAGTCACTGAAAAACCTTTTGCAAGCGAGAAGTTCAAACTCAACACTTGCTCTTTTGTCATTCAAAAGTATGTAGAAAAACCTTTGCTCATCCAGGATCGTAAATTTGATATAAGAACCTGGGTTCTGCTAACTGATGACCTGACAGTCTACTTCTTCAAATAGGCCTACATCCGCACTTCAGCCTAGACCTTCTCAACCGAAAACATAGAAAATTATTTCATTCATTTAACCAACAATGCCATTCAGAAGCACAGCGAAAACTACGGTACTTTCTAAAGTGGAAACCAGCTATCTTTTTGGAGACTGAAATAGTTCATAGATGAAGAGGAGATGCTCAATATATGGAGCAGAATCAAGGAAATTACTTATATGGCTTTTAGTTCTGTCAAAAAAAAAATTAACTTCAACCAGCGTAAACATTGTTTCGAATTGTTCGGACTAGACTTCATAATCGATGCTGAGCTGAAGGTCTGGTTGATAGAAATCAACGACAACCCCTGCCTAGAATGTTCCTCTCCTCTTCTCCAGCAATTGATACCTCGTATGATCAACGATACATTCCGATTAACTTTAGATAAAATAATTGACAAAAAACCAGAAGAGAAGGCCTACCCAGTTGATGGTTATCGAGATGGTGACAATTTATGGGAAAGTTTAGGGCAATTAATGCCAAATAGTGAGTACAGTCCCACCAAAAAGAAATGATGTTTATATATAGCAGATTCAAACATCAAAGTAAGCCTCGAAATCGTTATCGATATCTTCTGATTCAATGACCTTCTCTGAATAGAATATGACATCCTACTCTTCCAAATCGGGAGAGAAAAAGTCCAAAGGTTCCTCCTCCATGGCATCATCCATTCTCAAAAAACAATGACTCATGCGGGTCGACATATTATCGTTCTATTAGATGGTTATAGGTTGTTCGGCTTCCATGAGGTCGGGCTATGTTGTTTACTTGGCATTTGGCTTACCTCCCATGAAGAATGAGTACATCTCCTCCTGTTTTTTAGCAGCACTGTGCATCACCTGTAGTTGTTTGTTGAACAGCGAAGAACGACGAGCACCAGCTGCACTAGCGAAGGTGATAGTCTGCACCTGACTTGGAGAGATGGTGTCCATTTGTTATAGTTGTTGTTTGAGGTCCATCGGCAGATAGTTCTATTGTTCGCCTTGTCGGAAGGGATTAGGTATGGCGAAATCTTGCTCCTTGGAGATTCTCCTTCTGGAGACACGTTTGGATTTACGATTAAAGCGTGGCTTGATTTGGTCCTGGATGAGTGGGGATGACTTGAAACTGCTCATCTCAAATAACCTACGAATCTAGTAAAAGGAAAACAATATATACTATTTCTGGCAAGACCCACAGTTAAACTACCAATAAAAGGTAGTGTTTATTAAGGTTACACTAGTTGCAAAGAGGCATCAGACTACTTTGACATAAACTAGCCATGTCAGACTGACAAAGAGTCCTAGATTCATCAGTATTTTAGTAATGCCAGAATTGATAGATGAGAAGGAGATGAGCTGAGAGGGGTGAAATGGGAGATGGGGCTTTTTGGATTCTGATCAGAAGGTGGTATAAGTAGTAAAGAAGTCTAAAACTTATTAATAAGTGTTCGCATGAAAATCAATCTAAAGAACCTAAAGGGTGAGGTCTTCTCGGTCGAAATTGAACCAACCGCCAGCGTACAATGAGTACTAATCAGATCGGCAACCTGAAGCAGAGAATATAGGCCGATAAAGGCATCACCGCAGAGTCCATGAAAATCATCTTCAAGGGCAAAACTACCAAGGACGATGAATCACTAGAGAAATTGGGACTCAAAGAGACAGATTTCTTAGTCGTCATGAGTCAAGTCTTAGTAAGTCAACTTCTACGCAGAAACCACCTGCCAAGCCCAAAGTTGAAGAAAAGGAAGAGGCCCCTAAACCTCAACCTTAATAAAAACCTGCCAACAAACCCACAGAAAAGAAGGAAAATGGTCTTCAACCATCCTCTGAGGGTTCATAAGCCCAAATCAACGACTTGATGGCCATGGGATTCCCTAGGGAGGAGTGTGTCGCAGCACTCAGAGCAGCCTATGGACATTCTGACAGAGCTGTTGAGTATCTCCTTGGAGGCATCCCTTCTAATTCTCAACAGGGACATACATAGAACAACCCGATGGCTGGTCTTCAGAATTTGCCTGAGTTTGGCGAAATGCGGGCAATGCTTCAAAATGATCCAAATTCTTTGCCCCAAATATTGGCACAACTTAGCACGACATCTCCCTAACTCTACAACGTACAGTTTGATTCACTCAGATGATCATGCAGCATCCTGAGCAGTTGGAGAACCTCCTCATGGGTGACATGGGTGAATAAGACGAAGGAGATGATGAGATAGATGTCGAGGGAGAGTATTATGAGGGCTAAGGTGATTCAGGCTAGCCTCAGGAAGGTCAGATAGTCATCAGCCAATAGGAGTAGGCAGCCATAAACAGAGTATTTCTAATGTGATGCAGCTATCAGATTTAGGTTTTAGCAAAATCGAAGCAGCTCAAGCTTACATAGCCTGTGACAAAAATGAATAACTAGCAGCCAATCTTCTTTTCGAAAGACTGGCCAATGGTGACCTCTAACAGCATTTCCCGGGCGATCATGAGTAGTAAGACGACGATAATTTGTTCAACTGATCATCTTGTTTAGTCCTATGCACTACTATACATAATTGTCAAATTATACTAATGTTAAGAACTAGCTTGAATATGCAAATTTAGAGTGCTTAGATCAGTGGAAGCCAGCTAGGTTGATTCTTCCATTTTTAGGGCAAGTGGATTTTCCTGAGGTGCAAGGCACAAAGATGTAAGATAATGTTGTACCACGGTAGGGGCTGGGGGAGGGCGTGGGAGTACGGAAGAGCACACGTCTGTACTGCAGTGGCTAGCTGATCTCGT
>Ga0100379_10005641_pt1 | contig 10724 bp, 11 predicted proteins | sample CryGeymeta201503_FD_80418 | JGI IMG/M metagenome (GOLD analysis project Ga0100379, IMG submission 80418) | Groundwater microbial communities from Crystal Geyser aquifers in Utah, USA - Crystal Geyser metaG 2015-03 | ecosystem: Environmental > Aquatic > Deep subsurface > Groundwater | place... | reverse complement strand
CTTTGACTCTTTATCAAAATCTTTAGTGAGGGCTTTGAATTTTTCCTGATCATCTTTTTCAGGCTATTCTTAATCTATCAGTTTTTTCTTGACTGTGAACAGGTCATCTTCATCTTTGGTGATTTTATCAATATTCTGACTGAGGGCATTTTTGAACTTTTCCTTAGCTTTTTTTTCTTCAACAACAGGTGGCAAATTTTCGTCTTCCATCTAACCTCCTTCCCTCATTAGATCCTCATAGGTATATTTGTTCTTGCCATTGATTTTCTTTTCAACCTTTTCTTATGCTTCGAAGTCATCATCTGCATTTAGTGAAATGTGTACCTTTATAGAGTGCTTCTTTGTTCTGATAGATGGAAGGATCTTTCATTTTGATTTTAGCAAAAGTTGCCAACAATTTTTACTCAACTTTGGAGGTCAGGAGTGCACCATCATCGTCTTAGGAAGAGAGAGATGACTCTTATTCGGAGCTGACCTATGGCTATTATTTGGGAGGTTATGGCTGTTTATGAGCTTTAACTTTTGGCTTGGTCATGAATGTTGATAGTTTGATTATAATAAGACCTTATAATAATTACCAAAGGACCAACAATGTAAAATCCATCAACTGAGAGGCCTATTCTTTTCTCTTCAGCCTGGGCCATGATCCGAGTCTATGCTACGCATTATTAATTTTAAAATAACCCTCACTATTTATATTGTTTCCATAATGCAAGTTCGCCCACTGACTACTACATCTCCAAGCTTTAACGTTCTCAAAACCAACAACTAGACAATTCTTTTATCAAACAACGCCCCTCCTCTTAACCATTAGACCTACTCACTTCTCTAGACACCCCGCAAGACGATTCGTCAGTATCTGTTATACTGCTAAAACGTACAGCAGTTTTTGTCACTGGCTGAATGGAGGCATAATGCTAGTTCAAATATCGTTCGGAGTATCTACGTTAAGATCAACGAATAAACTCCCCTGGATCGGAATGTCTGGATACAGTACTATACCGACCATGTTGAACTGTTTTTGAAGGATATGAATAAACTTATAACCGCGGAAGCATTATATTGCCTAGTAAGGATTCTCAAAGGTTACAGCTAACTTCTGCAGAAATTTAAAAAAGTATCAGTCAACACTGAAACCATAGGCCTCAACTCAGATGGAGAGTGTATAGTCTGGATCAACAGACATCTCTAGCGCAATTACCCTTAGTACTACGCATATTATGATGAGCAAGCTATCATCAAAACGGTTGTTTCCCTTTTGAAATAGAAAGGTTAGAAAGCGTGTCAGAATATAATGGGAAAGTTATAAACTTACTCTCTCAATAAAAAGTAAAGACTGTTACCTATTCAGAACGACAATTGCATAACTCTTGGCCTACGTGTAGCATCTCATTCATGTCAGAGGTATTATCCTGCCTCGTAACCTGAAATACTTGCTCAGGCAGAAAAGAATTGTGAAGTAGTTATCATCACTTGACGGGGAGAGAACCAACAGATGTAAAAATATTAAGCATTTTACTTAATATAACTCTAAAGTTACATCTGGTTAGCTCTTCGCCAAAAGATCAGAAACTTGCTACATGATTTCCTCCACACCAGCATAACGCACCTTCAGGAACTAAAAAATGAATCACATGAAAAGAAGTTCAAATGTCTATCAAGATGGATAACGCAAAAAAGTCGACCTGAAAATATATTCAACTAGCTAGGAGAAATATTCAATTAAATACAAACCAAGAAAAGGTTCGTATAATATGGATTCTAATTTTTCAAAAAATAACAGTAGGGGAAGTATAGAAGATTGTATCAGAATTATCAATAGCAAAAGTAATAAAAGTATCAATAGCATCAATAGCTCCAAATCTGTTGATAAATATTTTAATGGACCTTCAAGTGAGGTCAAACAGTTCAAACTTGGAAAAATATCACAAGCTCAGACTGCTAGCTCAATGATCGATGTTAAGGATTCCAGCCTCAAAGTTCCAAAATTAGCAACAGATGACAATGTCTACTCGAGAGCCCACAACTCCATCATGAGTTTTCTTTCAAAAAAATCAGAAGACTAAATAGTTCCTGAAGAGGACAAATAATCTTATGAAAGCAGTTCACCAGAGAAGTGCAGCGATTTATCGGGGTATTTCGGCATTCGTGACTCCAACCGCTCACATCGTTCACGCAAAATGGCTAACAACAGTGAAAATATCAAAGATTCAGGTAAAATACGTCAGAAGCTGAGCGACGAGTTCAAAGAAAGAGTGACCAAACCTGAAAACACCTGGATAAAAAACATAGATGAGCTCTGTTCTGTTAATATTGATATGAACGCCAGTATAGTAGAAGGCCCCGAGAAATATGCTTATCTGGAAGATGTGCAATTGTAAGGTCTAGACAAGTTGAACAACCACCTGACTCAAAGCGAAGTCAACTCTTGCGAAAGGATTTAATTATGAGAACTGCCCAATGATACTAAACTGTTTATTATGTCGATCTTATTGATTATAGCTATCAGTAAGGATGCTCATAGACTGTTTCGGTGGGCACCACTCTCTTGAAGAACTTGAATTTGTAGTAGGGTTTGGGGCTATCATCCAAGATGAAACTAAATCAATAAATAACTACTTGGCAGCAATGGCGGTTCCCAATAGACCGAAGAAGATGATATTTCTGCCTCCAACACGACGGACTACCTGAGATCCGGATTCGTAGAGTTGGTTGAACCTTTCAATGTATTTCTCCATTGTTCTTGTTATATATTTATAAAGGTGAGGATAAGTCCGAAAAGCAATATAAATCAGGAGCAACTCCTTATCTGCCTGTCCAGCTACAATATCAATGGATCGTTTGGAGGGTAGTTATTCTCTCGAATTAGCTTCTCCCTTTGCCGGATGAGAACCTATCTGTTGCCGAGAGCTATCGGATCAGCCTATTCGTCTTAACGGTAGTCTTCGAAGGTAGGGGCACCTCTTTGCATAGCTTGCTGGTACATTTGTCTTTAGTAAGAGAGTTGCTGCTCGAAATGGCGACAGTTGTTCATAAGTAAGTCTTTTTATCTCCTGAGTTAGTGCATCGACTCTTCAGTAACTTTGAGCTTTTATCTCAAAGTAATGACTTCCTCCTTCATTTTTCCATAGTAGATCTTGTACTCGTCTTTCACTTAGTTGGCTTTCTAGACCTCTCTTGATAACTCTTTGATTTATAGAATTTTGGCATTCAACTCAGCTTTCAATATGTTCAAAGGTGCCTTTTCATCCTACTTCTTAAGTTCTTCGATTTCAACCCTTAGTTTTGCATTTTCAGCACGAGTCTTTGCTAATTCCACTTACAAAGTAGCCTTTTCTCTTATCACTGAATTTTTATCTTCCTTGTGTCTTCGCTTGATTGCATCGATCTACTGATCTTTAAGGAGGCACTACCTAGAGACTTATCCTATCTTGTTTTGAAGCTCTTGCTCTAAGAGTAAAATCTTCTGCTCTCTTTTGTTTAGCTAATTGCCTTTCGACCTCAACTTTCCTTCGAGAAGAACAAGATTGGCTTCTATTTTCTTGAATTGTTTCTCCTTTTATAGGTCGCTCTTTCGTTGTTGTTAGCTCAAATTTGTCCAAAATTCAATCTCCTTATGCTTTAAAGTGATTCGAGCCTTCGTCTCTTCAGCCTTCTTCCAGGTCTACAACTCCCAGACTACTTTTCGTTCCAACTAGTTCAATCCTGCGTTTTATATGGACCCAACTTGATATTACTAGTTTCTCGAAGGTAGATTCTGTTCTTCTGGAATATCTTCCAGAAATTATTTGATATTGAATCCTTTCTTCTCCAGTTGATCAGCAGGTCCGAGATCTTCCAAGTAGGCAATTACTCTCAAACTTCCGATGGATTTTAACGGCTTAGCATTTTAATCAAGTTAATCAATCGGGTGATATGCATCCAAGACCCTTGCAAAACTTTATGTTGTTGTTCTGAGAGGCATGTCGAGAATCTTAGACAAGTCGACAGTTGCCTTCCCAAGTAATGTATCTTTTTTCAATCTATCACTGTGCCACATCTCAATCTATACTTTCTGGTTCAATTTGTCAGCAACGTCAGCCATTGAAGCTTGGAAGTATCCAGTTAGGAAGCAATCTCGAATGGTTGTTTAGACTCTTGGATTGGCAATAGGGATAGATGGTGATCGGAAAGAAGCTAGCCCTAGAGCAGGAATTGCAGTATATCTTATAGAAAGCTGAGCTGTGAATTCATGTTCCTTGAGAGATCGTATATCAATAGAGAATCTAAGTTGGTGGTTAGAACTCTCGCTTTTCATCTTTTAAATATTATAAAGAAATACAGGAGGGTGTCTAACAACATTTCGAGTTGTAATGGGTGTGGTCGAGATTGGAGAGCTCAGAGCCAAAAAGCAATTAAAATTTCACGTAAATATATTGTTTTGTATAGTAAAATCAATGGAGGCAATAAACGACCGTCGTCAAGAAGCAGAAATGATCCGTAAATTCCACCCCGACAAAATACCGATCTTCCTCAACAAAATCAAAAACAGCAAGCTCAAAGATTTTGACAATAATAAGTACTTCATATTCGACTTAGAATTCTGATCATCAAAACTTTCACCATCTTCAAACTCATCATGGTCATCAAGAACAAACTCAAAATCAATCACACCTAAGCTATCTACCTCTTTGCAGGAAATACCCTCCTTCACGCCGAACAAAGCTTAGAAGATGTATACTAAAAATATGCCGGAGAGGATCGGTTCTTGCATCTGGGCTATTGTGAGTATCCCACCTTTGGAGGGCAAATTGAATTTTGAAAAAAGGGGTCAAATCATACAATGATTCATGCATTTTATACCAGCAAAGCAGCAACTATCAAAATATTGATAAAAGTAGACCAATAAAAATTCTAACAACCTTGAAGTCCTCATATTCGTACAGATTCATTAAGAACTGGCCGATAATAGATATAAAGCTTAGATCAAATATACTTAAGTTTGGCTTTTGCTTGGTTTTCGGATTCTCCAGCATTGATTGAATATTTCTTCTCCATTTTCTTGCCGTCCTCGATTACTTATTATGAAACGTCTTTGGAACCATCTCCGTGGGTAATTGTCGTTTTTCTTGTTACTACTGTCTTTCCATTGCTGAATAGGAAAATTCTTACACTGTTCGAGTGGTTGTGCTCACTGATTTCGACATTCCTGGCATTCCTGCCCCTTTTGAAGAACTGCTGCTGAAGCTAGAAAATCCTCCGCTGGCGCCTCCTACTCCCATATCTTTAAAGAATGGGTCATTGCCAAACATCGATCCTCCAAATCCAAAGCTACCAAAACCACCGAAGCCTCCTCCTCCAGCTTTTTTTCCTCCTCTGTTTCCGAAGAAACTACTGAAGAATGGGTCGTCATCGAATTCATGATTCTTAAAGAACTTGGCAAAGAGATCGTCAGCATCGTGGAAGTTGGGGCGGTAATAAGATGTCTGAGGTCCCTCGAAACCAAATTGATCATAGGTAGCTCTTTTGTCTTTATCTGCTAGGTTCTAATATGCTTCTGTGATTTATCTAAATTTTTCGACAGCTTCCTCCCGGTTATCAGGATTCTTATCAGGATGCCACTTCACAGCCAGTTTCTTGTACGCTTTTTTGATCTCGGCCTCACTTGCACTTTTGCTGATTCCCAGCACTTAGTAGTAGTCTCGTTTCGGCATCGATAAAATTGAAAAGTAATTTATCAAAGTACTATCACATCTCATTAAAAAACCAGACGAACATTCTAGAAATATCCACTTTCAAGAATATCAAATATTTTAGCATAATTCAATTTTCTTATTGAGTTATGATCGCTTTTGATAATTACCTTTTATTAATCGATGCGAAATACCAGGCAGAAACAGAAAAATATCAAACGCAGAAAAATCATAAGTTAGGAGCAACTGGCTCAAGATAAACTTATCTAAATATCGGTCATGCCGGATGCAGAAGTATAAATCAACGAGTCTGACCTTTTTGTTCAGAAAATGGAGCCCAAGTATTCTCTGAGAACATAACAATCCATCAATAAGCCTAAATCTGCTGTAAAAAGGAGACGAATATACACATCTCTGAACATTTTCCCAAGAAAACAGCTAACGATTGGTACCACTCTAAATTGGAAGATGAGAGGATGTTCAACTTCAAAAATACACTAAATGTTGCCAAAAGTAACAGTTCATTTATGTAGTCCCGATAGTTTGCTCAAAATAACATATGATTCCAAAAAATTCCTTGTCGTTTGATTCTGTGGACAGGCCTCGAAGCAAATAAAGTCGAGGAAGATCAAGGCTATATTTTAGTTGCTCTTCCTTCAAGATCTCGGAGAAATGCTAGTCAATGCGAACAAGATTGAAGAAAGGCATCAACACAAAAGTGATTGAAGCATTTCAGGTTCAAAACATCCCTCTCCGCCATAAATTTGATAAATACCTGAGGTAATACGAGTCATTCAAACAGCTTTGATATTTATATTTTCTATCTTTAGTTGAATAATAATTGGGTTGGAATGTTGTCATAAAGCTAAAGAAGAGTGAGAAGGTTCCAATAAGCTCTAAGGGTTTACTCGAACTGCAGTCCTTATTGCTAGAGTCAGGCACAATTCAAATCAGATGTTGACCAAAAACACGCCTGTTATTGTAAATATCGTTATATGTTAGAGGAATGCACAAAGAGGCATGTAGATTTGGAACAAAAATTACGAGTCACTCTGAAGTTTAATATCGAATGATTCACTATTCGTTAACTGACATTTTTGCATTTTTATTCATCTGGTAAACTACCAGCTCCTTTACTACCTTGTTACAGGGCAGAAAAAATATTAAAGATTCGGCTGTGTAAAGGGTAATGATATCCCGAGTTGCTATTTATAATCGCGAGTAGTATTTACAAGCTCTATAATTTAGTTGATTTTGAATGGGAGCTTGTATGCAAACAGAACAAAGACATCGTCGTGCTGGAAAAAATGGATGCCCTACTGTTCAAGTGACCAGAAGACCAATGCAATAATAAAAAAACACCTATAATTCACTTCAAACGACTCAGACCAATACACCTTGCATGATGAGGGACTTTAAAGAAATCAATGCCAACAGCACCAGTACTAATGAATTGTCTTCCACGCCTGAAAAAGATGTTAAATGTTATTGGAATGGGAAAGGACAATCTGCAAGGAGAAGCAGTAGATAAAGCAAAGAGAACAATAACCGAATCGAGAAATAACATAAAAGCAGCGCAAGTAGGACCACAAGGAACGGCTTTAATGGTTATCAGCAAGATTTTCCATCTCAGCTGAAAAACTCAAATGGGCAGAAAAATGCTTTAGCACAGAGCATAGACCCTCATTAACAGAATTTTTACCGGTAATAATAAAAATAAACTACAGTCTTTACAAAGAAAAGGATCAACTCTGCATCATCTCCATCTGGCTACACTCCCAACAGCTAGGCAGTAAATTAAAAAAAAACTCCGAAAATGTAATCTGAGATTGTGGACCCTTTAAGTCATTCTGCTAATGTGGTTCGTATCTCTCGCAAAAAAAGTCGACAAATGTTGGAACTGATGTCAGAAGAAAGTGAGCTTTAGGCAACAGCCTTTGATCAAGAGGGTGATTCCCGTATTTATGTTAAAGGGACGGCTTCTAATATATCATTCTTGGTGCCTCGGGATCGAGCTGGTCCTTTGGTGGTTTCCAAAATAGATTACTAACTCTATGCTATCTGATTTATGTCTATTATTATTGTATTTGACTACCGGTATGATAAGTTTATCTTCATTAACATATCACATTATAATGGGCAGCTGTATGGTAGAGACTGGCCCCAGATCCGCCAAAGCGCCTTCCGAAAGAGGATCAACTTTCTAAATAGTTCGGCGACCCCATACCGAATAATTTGCAGATATCGACCTCCGGAAAAGTTCCACCATAATAAACCGTCAATCTGGCTGCATCAATGCCACAAGTGACACCATCAACTTGTTCCCAGAGATATATTAAAACGAGCCAGTCGATTCTATTGTCACCCTTGAGTCACTTATAGAGTCAGCTTACGAGGGCAACAAGGATGAGTGGAATACCCACAACGTTTCTTCCTGCATTGTAAAGCTATCAAAAAAAGGAGGCAGACCACCTCCAGCAAATAAAAATGGTAAACCTGGCAAAAAGAAATCACAAATGATCAGTAGAACCACATTAGAAAAGAATCTTTCCTCGACCTCATAAGATGAGGTGACAGTCTCAGCAATAATGAGGAAGGAAAGTGACAGTATTAAACTCTCAATCTCCATCAATTAGCTTGATTTTTAGTTCTTTTTGCCTGCCATCCGAGCAGGTCCTCTTGTGGTACCGTTGATCAATTACGATGTGTATAGAGTTTGACAAAAACGGTGATTATCTATGATTTATCAGAGAGCCAATCATCCTCTTTGCTTTATTATATAAACTTATCCAATAAATAACTCTCATGAATGGAAACTCCATTATCAGCACTCAACTACATTCCTACACCCTCGTGACCTCCTACACAGAAAAAGCCATGAGAATCACCATATAAGCCAACAACAACTCGGATGTTTTGTTCGTGTCGAATAAATTCACTGACGACTGTATGCCCACATAACTTCAAGTATTGTTCGAAAATGCTGCAGGATTCTATGAGTATCTTAACAAAGTTATAAGTAAGAAAATGGGTGAACGGATCGTTTTCAAAAATGGGGTGCTTAAGATAAAAGTTTTCATTGAGGGGAAGATGAGATCCATACCAATAAAGATGAGAAAAATGATCTAAGATAAAGAAAATAGAACAGAAGAACACTTTGCACTGACTTCGATCGGCTCTGAGGCTGAGGAAACAGAATCCAGAATCAGTACAGGTTGGCTTTCTAAGATACAAAATTAGTCTTCAGGGCCCAGACTAAAGCTGATGGTGACCAGATAAAATAACAGGTTCAGAAAGGCGATCACTAAGATACCCGAAATAAGCACATCTTCCGTGACTCAAAACACTAGATAATACCCATACCTGAAGCCTCAGACATACAGCCGCTACAACAAGATGAAAACTGATGATCAGACGAGCACATCCCAACAAAGGAAATCTTTTTCCTAGGGCAAAACAATGTACACTTATCAACGAAGTTTAAATCTGAAGAAAAACATGAAAGAAAACAAACTTGATCTCAGTATGTCTTTAGCTATCTAGGTAACACAGAAATGAGGATTGGAGATATCAAGGAACTTGTCAGCTATGACTGGAACAAATTGATTTTGCTGAACGTCGGCTATAACAACATTGGCAGTGAAGGACTCAAAACTTTGACGAGTATTCGATGGCCAAGCCTAAGGACTCTCTATGTGTGTAAATAAACTTGCGATACAGGCTTTAACAATATATATCGAGTAGATTGGTAACCTGCAAACATATGCTTTTTGAAGACACTATCAATGAGCGGAAACAAAATAAAGTAGATTCCCAAAAATATCATCTCCTTAGAATTTCTTCAGGAATTTTTCATATGTACAGCATTTTCTGATGCTAGATAACAATAGAATCGAAGTGATCCCAGAAGAGATATCTTATCTCGAATAGTTGAAAAATTTATCCATATGTACTTTCGTCTTCAATTAGATGGGAATAAGCTAGACCACCTCAAATGCAGACAAGTGTTGGTCAGACTAAAATCCAGAAAGGTTCAGGTCTGGCAATGACAATAATGATTTTTCCTTATCAGTTCAGATTTTTGTGTGTAATAATTTTAAGCTGTTCTATACTTTTATTTTATTTGGAAAATGATAAGAATTAAACCTGTCCTCACCAAACCTCACAAAACAGTCCCCAAAAAACGACCTAACTCTATTAATGAAGAAAACATCAAGCCTGTAGGCTTTAACACCCGAGGATACTTCGATCCCTCTGAACCCTACAACGAATAGTATCTCAAGGTCAAGCAGCAAGTGTTTCAGAAATATCGCAACAAGAGAGAAGAGTATGTGATGCTTGACGTCAAAAACAACAATAAGGCAGCTTTCATTCAACGAGGATTGCTGCTTCCACTCAAACCATCAAATGTAGAATCGACCGATGAAAAACAAAATCATTTAGAACAAAATAGCTATAGTCTACTGAAGTCGTACTTGATGCGAAAAGAAAGAAAAGAGCAGCAAGAGCAATAAAGATTCCTGGATGTGCCTAAATTAAACTTTGATCAACTGTCGATCAGAAGCAATGCTCTAACAGCCCGAAGCATCACCAGTCGACAGATGTCCAGTAGAATATCCACATCTTCAGTCCTCAGAATAGATGCTGAGCTGTGAGAAAAGAGTGATTCTTTGTAGTATATAATAAGTAGATATTAATATCAAATGGAGGATTAATCTCGAAAATACTTCTGCTATTTCGAAATCAACGACACAGCCGAACTCATCGTCGAAAGCGTCCTGACCGCCCTCTCGCTCCTTCTGGTTGGTGATGCTTTCAGAAAATATTTCAAAATGCGAGGGACCCACAATCGACATGTGACATTAGTGTACATGATGCTCATCGGATGGTGGATCAGTAAGACCTTTCTGACTTAGCATATGTCGTTTCCAACGCATGCAATGTACTAATTTACATCCTGTATAAGAGCGAGGTGCTAAGTACTATCAATATGAGCAAATTTACCAAAATATACTTCGTTCTCGATTGGCTCACTGCCTTTATGATCCAATG
>Ga0100379_10005640_pt1 | contig 10727 bp, 10 predicted proteins | sample CryGeymeta201503_FD_80418 | JGI IMG/M metagenome (GOLD analysis project Ga0100379, IMG submission 80418) | Groundwater microbial communities from Crystal Geyser aquifers in Utah, USA - Crystal Geyser metaG 2015-03 | ecosystem: Environmental > Aquatic > Deep subsurface > Groundwater | place... | reverse complement strand
ATATTGGCAAGCAATTGCTGATAGAACTCTCTTGACCATCCGGCTACCAGCTTGGTTTCAAGTCCACGGGCGGCAGTACGTCCTAAGGTAGAGAACAAGGCGGTTACAGGTACATCCAGTTTTTGAAGCGCAAAGGCAATTACCTCTTTGAATTCCTCTTTTCCAGAGGCATAACCCACCAGCATCCTTGACAAGGGACCTACTTCCATGGGATGCCCGTTCCACCTCGGAGTTTTCAGCCAGCTGTATTTATTATCAACGTCCAGATAGTCGTAAGGAGGTCTTGGCCCTGTATAGTTAAGATTGGTTTCCCCATTCCAGGGATGCTTACCGGAAGGATCATTGTCAGAATAATCATACCATGAATGCGCAATTTGCTCTTTGATCTGCTCTGGATCAGTACCATCAATTGGGATTACTTCATTCAGGTTGCGGTTCATGATAATTCCGCGTGGGAATTTAAAACTGCCCACATCCGCGTAGCCATTGGTAGGCAAATCGCCATAAGCCATATAATTTGACAGTCCGCCGCCAATGGCTCCCCAATCGCTTTTATAAAATGAGGCAATGGCTAGTAAATCAGGAATATACACTTGTTCAATAAAGTCGTATGCCTGATCGAACAAGGTACCTACAAAAGCCAGGCGCTCGGCGTTCAGCGCATTGCTGTCGTCAATATTAATTGCACAAGGCACACCTCCCACCAAATAATTGGGATGTGGATTTTTCCCTCCAAAAATGGTATGTACCTTTACAATCTCTTTCTGCCATTCCAGGGCTTCCAGGTAGTGAGCTACGGCCATCAGGTTGGCTTCGGCAGGAAGTTTATAACCTGGATGTCCCCAGTATCCGTTGGCGAAAATACCCAATTGGCCGCTATCCACGAATTTTTTAATTCGTTTTTGAACATCAGAAAAATACCCGGGCGAGCTGTTGGGCCAGCTCGAAATACTTTGAGCCAGCTGCGAGGTGGCAGCAGGATCGGCCTGGAGGGCAGAGACCACATCTACCCAGTCGAGGGCATGGAGGTGATAAAAATGCACCACGTGGTCCTGCATATACTGAGCGCAAAACATCAGGTTTCTGATTACATCAGCATTGGGTGGAACGGTAATACCCAGGGCGTTTTCAACGGTTCTTACCGAGGCAAGGGCGTGTACAGTAGTGCAAACGCCGCAAACTCTTTCGGTAAATGCCCATGCATCACGTGGATCGCGTCCTTTCAGGATAAGTTCAATTCCACGAACCATGGTTCCTGAGCTGTAAGCATCCACTATAACGCCATCCTTGATTTCAGCTTCTATTCTTAAGTGTCCTTCGATACGTGTGATCGGGTCGACAACAATTCTTTGTGCCATAATACTTTAAATTTTCGGGTTTTCGATATCTGCTTTCACTTCACCTTTGTTCGTATGTTTCCGTTTGCGGATGTTGGTCGAAATGGCATGTGCCACGATTCCGGCTCCGGTAGCTATCCCCAGCCCCACTCCGATGGTGTCGGCAGTAGATTCAATACCAAATCCAGGGAAACTTTGCAGGTGTTTATAGAATGGGCCATTGTCCCAAAAGTTGGCTTCACTGCAACCTATGCAAGGGTGGCCCGACTGGATAGGATAACTGACGCCATTGTTCCATTTAATAACCCCACATGAATTATAGGTATTTGGTCCACGACAACCCATTTTGTATAAACAATACCCTCTTTTGGCATTTTCATCATCAAACGACTCGACGAACAAGCCGGCATCATAATTGGGTCGGCGGTAACAAGTGTCATGCACCCTTCGTGAATAAAATGCCATGGGCCTGCCCAATCCATCCAGCTGAGGAATGCGGTCGAAGGTGAGCAAATGCACAATCACACCCGCCATCACCTCGGCAATGGGTGGGCAACCCTGTACATTAATAATGGGTTTTCCTTTGATGACTTTATGTACCGGTCTGGCTCCCGTTGGATTTGGAGAAGCAGCCTGAACGCAACCAGCTGAAGCACAATTGCCCCACGCGACGATGGCCTTGGCCCCTTCGGCCACTTCATTTACAATGTCATAAGCACTCCTTCCTCCGATGCAGCAAAATGCCTCATCGCCAACCGGGATGGAGCCTTCAACCATCATCAGGTACTGACCCTGGTATTTTTCCATGGTGTCATGAAGTGATTTTTCTGCCTGGTGACCCGAGGCAGCCATTAAGGTCTCAGTATAATCCAGAGAAATCTTGTCGAGTAAAATGTCGGCCACAATGGGATGCGATGACCTGATAAACGACTCGCTACAGCAGGTACATTCCTGAAAATGCATCCATAATACAGGGATTCGTGATTTGGTTTCGAGTGCTTTGGCAATTTGAGAAGCGCCACTGGCGCTTAAACCAAGCATGGCGGCCATGGTGCCGCAAAACTTGAGGAAATCGCGGCGTGAATAGCCAGCTGCCAGCACTTCTTCGTAAACGGTGGGTTTTTTGTCGATCATAGCTAAACAGATTAAGATGCGTATTAATATAATGTATATGATTATACCTGTAATAACATCACGACTGGCATCTGAAAGCCCAAGAATCGGCTGTTTCAGACTAAGCTTTCTCCTGTGGTTTAGCTCCTTACTGCCTCTCTGTCTTAATCAACTCTTCGTTCTGAAGGAGCTCATCCATCTCCTTAAATATTTCAAGAGCTTCCATTGCATCCTGTTCTTCCACTTTTGCAATGGCCATACCTACATGGATCACTACATAATCTCCCACACCTGCTTCGGGCAACCACTCAACACATGCATCCACGATACTTCCGGAGATATTTACCTTTGCCATCCGCATTTCGGATACACTTTCGTTAATGGATATGATTACTCCCGGAACTGCTAAACACATAATTTTGGTGCAATAAAATGAAATATCTAACTATCTACATAATTAATTGCCTCAAATATATTGTTATTTAGAAACGAATTTAAATAGCGAACTCACTTTTTGCCCATCAGGCACAAATTTAGAACTATTCTAAATTAAAAGGAGGCCAATATTTTGTTCACCAGATGATAAATTTTGGGGATGGAGGCTTCTATTTCAGGTGAAAGTTCCAGGGTTAGGTCCTGCAATTCGAAAATGGTCACTGTAATGAGATATATCCTGGGAAGGTGATCAAGCAAGGCTGCCGATTCGATGAGATCCTTCAATCCGATATCGTGTGAACTTAGCACTTTTGGGAAATCCGACGCAAAACGGGGTTCGATTACCTTTAATGTCCCGGGAGGTTCATCGTCCATGGTGGCATCAATCATAATAATGGTTTGGTAATCTTGGAGCACCGAAAGGATATAAAACCCTCCGGTTCCACCGTCAAGCAAATCAACATTTTCGGGTAAAGGTTGGTTTTGTATGTATTGAATGGCCCGAACACCAATTCCTTCATCACCCATCAGCATATTGCCAATCCCCAAAACAAGTATTCTCTCCACGGGTGTTTCCATATCACTATTTTAGGGCGAATATATTTATTTTTAATTAAACGCTGGTTCTGACTTGTAAAAAATCGAATGAAGAAATCTACCAAACTCGATGATACAAATTAATAGCGTAATTTTGTGGTCAATCAGATTTTGGCTAACCTTCCTAAGATAGGTGTGCAATCTTTATCGCCTCCGGGTTGTCAATGGAACTAGAAAATGGAAGATGATGAGTAATTGTCAGAAAGACTTAAAAGCGCATTTCGCGTCATTCAGGAAGCACATCATAGGCGATGATTTAATGATTGATACGCCTTTTGGGAAAAAGAAAATGATTTATGCCGACTGGATAGCCAGCGGTCGCTTATACCGTCCTATTGAAGAAAAAATCACCAACGAAATAGGGCCATACGTGGCTAACACCCATACAGGAACCACCGAAACGGCCTCCTTAATGACCAAGGCTTACCACAAAGCACATGAGACAATTAAAAAGCATGTGGGTGCCAACCAGGACGATGTGATTATCACGGCGGGTTTTGGCATGACTTCCGTCATCAACAAAATGCAGCGGATACTGGGTTTAAGAAGCTGTTCTGTAATTCCGCTTACCAAGGAATGTATAGCTGATGAGGACCGACCTGTGGTTTTTATTACCCACATGGAACACCACAGCAACCACACTTCGTGGATTGAAACCATTGCCGATGTGGTGGTGTTGCAACCCGATGAAGGCAACAATTTAGTTCCTGACGAATTGCGCAAACAGTTAGGTAAATACGCCCATCGCAAGATGAAAATAGGTTCATTTACAGCCTGTTCAAATGTTACCGGAGTAGAGCCACCCTATTATGAATTGGCGGAAATCATGCATGAAAATGGCGGGCTTGTTTTTATCGACTTTGCGGGTTCGGCACCTTATGTGGATATCAATATGCATCCCGAAAATTCAAGACAGGCTCTTGACGCCATCTTCTTTTCACCGCACAAATTTTTGGGTGGGCCGGGAAGTTCCGGCGTGGTTGTTTTCAACAAACACCTCTACCGTTGTCTGGTACCCGACCATCCGGGCGGTGGAACGGTGGAATGGACCAATCCCTGGGGTGGTCACAAATATTATGATGACATCGAGTTAAGGGAAGATGGTGGTACTCCCGGATTTTTACAAGCCATCCGCATTGCACTTGCCATCGAAGTAAAAAACCAACTGGATACCAACTGTATCCGCCAAAGAGAGTACCAACTGGTGGAACGGGCCTTTGAAGGTTTTTCTACCATCCCCGGAATTCACATTCTGGCCAACAACGACCGTGACCGCCTGGGCATTTTCTCTTTTTGGTCCGAAGGAATGCACTTCAACCTGATGGTAAAACTGCTGAACGACCGTTTTGGTGTTCAGGTGCGTGGTGGTTGTGCCTGCGCCGGTACCTATGGCCATTTTTTGTTGAATGTATCACCCGAAGAATCGCATCGCATCGTAGAAAAGATCAACAGTGGTAACCTAAGTGAAAAACCCGGATTTGTGCGTGTTTCACTTCATCCCACCATGACTGACGAAGAACTTGATTTTATTATTGATGCGGTGCGGCAGATTTCGACCCACTACAACAACTGGGCTGTGGATTATACCTACGACCAGCGAACCAACGAGTTTCAACATATAAATGAAATTACTACCTGTAACGAAAGAATCAGGAAGTGGTTTAGCCTTGAAGAAGAAAATATTAATCCGGAATAAAATCCCGGTATAAGGATTTTATCTGTGATAAGATAAAAATCAGATTACATCACGTTCGGATACAGCCACTTGACGATGGTGGCCAGCACCAATCCGAAAATACCCAACATCACAAACATCCAACCCAGTAAGGATTTGTGTTTGCGGAAAAAGATAAAACCGCCGATTAAAAACAGGCCGGAAACGATAAAAAGAGACAAGATCATATTGATGAAGTTATTTGAATCAAAAGTAATATTTTATCTATTCTCAACTGATTATTCGCCGTCTCATACCAATCAATTATTTGTAATTAATTTTATCAGGAAAATAATAAATAGACAACTCTTTATTACTTTTATTTCAAATTTAAAGAACATGGAAACCTCACTAATAGCACCATGTGGAATGAATTGCGGCATTTGCATGGCGTATCTCAGGGTAAAAAACCAATGTCATGGTTGTTGGGGTGATAACCAATACAAATCCCCTTCATGTGGAACATGTGTAATCAAAAACTGTGAGTTATTAAAGGAAACAGAGAGCATGTTCTGCTATGATTGCAAAAAATATCCATGCACCCGGTTAAAACAACTCGACAAGCGATATCGGATCAAATACCAAATGAGCATGCTTGAAAATCTGGAGAACATCAGGAAAGTAGGTTTGGGCCAATTTATCAAGATGGAGAAAGTCAGGTGGATGTGCCCCGATTGTGGCGGAACCATTTGCGTTCACAAAGGAAGGTGTTTGAGTTGTAATTAAAAAAGGCTCATGATGAAATCCGGGGACTTAGAATTGATGGAACCAGTATACAGTCGCACACCTCAGTCTTGGTGCAATTCGACAACGATATGAACCATTCTCACCGACTTTTCATTAAGCTATTATCACGCATTCAGCACCCGCAAGGCTTCCTGATATCCCAACTCGAAGATTTCGTTGGTTTTCGACAAATCGAAGTAGCTATAATCCCTTAACCTGACAGGTTCGATAAAGTACTTGAGTTCTTTTGATTTTTCGGGTATATTGGCCGTGATGCTCATGTGAAAAGAGCGTATAGCCAGGGTCATGATCCCGTCAATCTCAGAGGCCATTCCAACCGGATTTACGTGGACGCCAATCATTTGTCTGCATTTTCCTCGCAACGGGCTGATAGGCAGGTTATCGGTAATGCCACCATCCAGGTAGAACTCACCATCAATTACTACAGGCTTAAAAAGTACCGGGATGCTTGAAGAAGCCAATAAAGCACGCATCAGGTTCCCTTCATGAAAATAGGTTGTTTGAGCAGTTTTAATATTGGTGGCGGCGATGAACAAAGGTATTTTTAACTCTTCAAAGGTGGTGGCTTTAAGGTTGTTTTTTAGGAGTTTTTCCATGTCGGCCATGTTTAAAAAACCCATTTCCGCCATTTTAAATTTGACCAACGAGAAGAATTTTTTCTTTTTGAACAACTCCAGGATTTCTTCCGGTTCAAATCCATCCGCGAAGAGTGCGCCAACGATGGCTCCTGCACTTACTCCTGAAATCACATCGGGCAACATTTTTTTTTCACGCAAAGCTTTAAGTACACCCAGGTGAGCAAATCCCTTAACGGCTCCTCCGCTGAGCACCAGGCCTGTTTTGTATTTCGTGAAAATGGTCGGTAAGATCATACTTAACCCTTCCTGTTAACAATGATTTTGATGTCGTGATCATGGTATAATAATCCGTGTCGAAGGTACACAAAATTACTGCACTGTGAAAGGTGAAATGTAATTGCCTTAATCAATGGGTGGATCAGAATGCAAGAATATTTTGTAATTGTTTTGAGGCTCAATTTTGAGGTGCAGCGCACCTAAAATATTGATAAGCCAATTTATTATTATCAATGATTCAAGGTGTTGAGCACCGTAATATTGATGATACGTTTAAATAAACGTGAAAATAAGACGGTGCGCTGCACCTTAATAAACGGGTTCTTGAGTTCTATAAATATTGGCGGTACTCCGTACCTGTTGACTTGCCCTGAAATCGGATATTTGTTTAAATGGGGTATAGTATCGTTACTCGTGAATTTGTTTATAAAGTTGATAATCATCGAATTGTTGATATTATCGTATTTTTAATTGATTGATTTGCACCTTAATACTTCTATATCGGGAGACGGTTATATACCCCATTTTATGTTTTACTTTTTTGTGGGAATTTGATCCATCGCCCTTTCGGCGATGGCTGTAATGGAGAGCGATGGATTTACTCCCGGGTTTGCCGAAATCATGGAGCCATCCACTACCCACATATTCTGATAACCAAATATCCGGTTATCTTTATCGATCACTCCTGTTGAACTGTCCTTTCCCATGATAGCGCCACCCAGAATATGGGCTGTAGATGGAATCCCTGCAAAAGTTTCCAGGGCAAATGAAGTAGCTTTGCCATTGACAATGGAGGCATATTTATTAGTTAATTCAACCGATTCGGGGATATTGGGACTGGGTTTTTTACCGGAACTCACGGAAGAAACCATCCATCCCAGACCATTTCTTTTGAACTTTAATTTACTATCCAGATGTTGCATAAACAGCAGAACAACCGTATGTTTCGACCAACTGTTTACCCAATATACCTTCAAGTAACCCAGAGGCGATTTGAAGAAAACGCCAACCATTTTAATCAGACGCGCAAAGGTGTTTGAACCATCACTTAGCGGGAGATGGAACATTTTCCAAAATCCCGATCCCTCTGAATAGCGGACCACTTCCAAATGACTGTTATCATCTGTTTGCAGCATGCTTCCGATGGCTACTCCTTTCGACATATCAAGGGTTGTGTCCAAAGTGGTTACGCTGATTAATGTTTCGTTGTTGGTGCGGATGTCATCGCCCAATTTATCAGAAATAAGCGGGAGGGATTTTTTCTTTAATTTCAACAACAGTTTAACAGTTCCCAGAACACCCCCTGCAAAGACCACTCCTTTCGCGGTATAGGTTTTCGGTTTTGCAAACAGTCGTATGCTCGATTTTACCATGACTTTATAGCCTGTTGATCCATCGGCTCCACCAAGGGGAATCATATTGACCACTTCATTTTCGGCCAGTATTTCAGCACCTTGTTTTTGTGCAAAATACAGGTAATTTTTATCCAGGGTATTTTTTGCGTTGTGGCGACAACCGGTCATGCATCCTCCACAAAAAGTACATCCCGATCGGGCAGGGCCTTTACCTTCAAAATAGGGGTCGTTCACCTCTTCACCTTCGGCACCGAAGAAAACCGCCACTTGCGGAGCTTCAAAATGTTTTTCCCTATCCATTTCCTTTGCCAGATTCAACAAGGCAATGTCTCCATCAAAAAATTTTGGGTTTTTTATGGCTCCCAACATGGTTAAAGCCTTTGTATAATATGGTTTCAGTTCTGACTCCCAATCGGCCAGGCTGCTCCAGCTACCGGATTTATAAAAAGCAGATTTCGGCAGAGGCAGAGTATTGGCGTATACCAGTGAACCTCCGCCAACACCTGTCCCGGAGAGAATGGCTGCATGACGGAAGATACTGATTTTCATGATTCCAAACAATCGCAAACAGGGAATCCACAGCCATTTTGCTAAATTCCAGTTGGTTTTGGCGAAATCGTCCCGGTGATACCACTTTCCTTTTTCTATTACAAGAACCTTGTAACCCTTTTCTGAAAGCCTCAAAGCACTTACCGAACCGCCAAACCCACTTCCAATGATGATATAATCGTAATCACGTTCCATTTTCATCCAATTGATTTTGCTAAAAAACGGGAAATATACCAATTTTTTTGAGTTTGGGGTTTTCTTAATGAATTTGTGTTTTCAGAGCGTTCGAAGATACATTACAATACCACCACCTTTCCCTTAGTCAACAATCTGCCCGCTTTCCATACCTGAACCAGATACACCCCTTTTTGCCAACCTTCAGTTGTAACTGCTGATTCGGCTTGCCCCCGGGGTATTGACAGGGTCATCACTTTCTGTCCATACTGGTCAAAAATAATCACTATGGTTAGGGATTCATTAAAGGCCTCGCATTGAAGTGCAAATTGAGCTTGTGCAGGATTAGGATATATAAGCAGTTTAGGTTCTTTGTTATTTTTCCTGTCATACAGTTCTTCCATCCCAACTATCAGCCCGCAATTGTCCTGTACAATGGTATCCCAGGCAATCGGGTAAGGGCAAAGGCTGTCGTAGTTAAACAATTGGGTATAGAGGGTATCGCTTTCGAGTTGTTGGTTGAGCTTGAAGAGGTAGGCATCGAAGTTCCCATTGTTGTCATTTATGTTAGTAAAGAACAACAATTTACTGTCAAAAGTAACTTCTGTAAAAGCCAGCCATTCATTTTGTAATAAACCGGTTTGCCGGATGATGTTGCCCAAGGTATCAATAATGACCGCTTTCGACCCACCAACAAGTACGTTGCCCCATAAGGCACTGGCCATAAGTGTGCTGTCAGTAACAAATTTGGCTTCTATCATTTTACCGTACTCATTGGGCTGAGCCAGGTCGTAGATCCCCACAACATTCCCCGACATATCCATTTTAAGTAGAGCCGGGGCATCGCCGAAGGGTGGATGGTAGTAATGACTTAACGATGAATAAAAATAGTTGCTATCAGGACTTAGTACTGTACTCCAGGACATACCGCCCTTGTCGGACACTTCTTTATGTACCACGGTTTCCCACTCGAAGTTACCCAGTGAATCCGTTTTTATATAATAGGGTTTGTCCCACCAGGAATGAGGAGGATTGGGATCTTCATACCCGCAGTAACCTGAAATTAGGAATCCTCCATCCGGTGCCTGAGTGAGATTAAAGGCATCTTCATTGTGAAGTGAGGTGTCGGAACTGTTATAACATTCTTTCCACAACATATCGCCAGACACATTGAATTTTGCCAGACATATCCTGTCGGTTAAATAGGTAGAATTCATATACCTTAATACCACCACCACCCCGGCATCTGGTGTAACTGTCAATGCGTTGGAGAAGTTAACTCCATCCTCCACAAATACGCGGCACCATTGTTTTTCGCCACAGGCATTTAATTTCATGATCAGGGGGTCATAGCTTTCTTCATTGTAATATCCAGTAAAACCCACCAAATATATGTCCCCAAGATTATTAAAAGACATATCCTGGATGTTAATATTGGTTGAAGGATCCCCAAAAGACTTTTCCCACAATACTTCTCCATTAATATCGGTCTTGATCAGCCAGTTGTAATTCACATAATTATGCCCGTGTTTTCCTGCCAGCAAATAACCTTTGTCATAACCCAGGGAAAGGTTCAGACCAACAGCGTCTTCTTCGGCATGATATATCTTTGTCCAACGGTTCTGAGCCACAAGGCTTACGTGCATTAACACGATAATGAGCATCGTTGCGGCAATATATTTTGATGCACTCATCATTTAACCACGATTAATTTTACTGATTCTTTCCTGTACCCGTTCTCTGTCAGGTTTACAAAATAGATTCCTGCGGAAAAATCAGCCAACGATATTGTCTTCTGGGTATGTTTATTTTCCGGATTAAACGACAACAGGTTCCTTCCATACAAATCTGT
>Ga0100379_10005626_pt1 | contig 10741 bp, 12 predicted proteins | sample CryGeymeta201503_FD_80418 | JGI IMG/M metagenome (GOLD analysis project Ga0100379, IMG submission 80418) | Groundwater microbial communities from Crystal Geyser aquifers in Utah, USA - Crystal Geyser metaG 2015-03 | ecosystem: Environmental > Aquatic > Deep subsurface > Groundwater | place... | reverse complement strand
GATTTCCACACTGCTCCAATAACCCAGGAGGTTTATCCTCCTTCGGTACTTCCGATCAGGATATCATTTTGTTTGAACCCTAGTTCAATCAGTTGCTGGTGTGCAAACTCAGGATGATCTTCGAAATCTTCAATCGACTTTATCAGAGCTGCATCACCTCCAGCCATAAAGGAAATCACTCTTTCTTTCCACTCTGGGAATATTTTATTAGTCTCCTGCCTCCATAAAGTTTCAAGGACAATCGATAATCTGCCAGTGGCTCCACATCCGCAAATGAAGATTCTACCACCTGTTTCAAGTGTATCGTTGATTTGCTTGTACAATAGCTCGAGTTAGGGTACTTTCTTCTGAAGGATCTAAACCAGCTAGATATCAAGTCCTTTGATGATATCAATAGCTTTGGTGAGATCTTCTTTGGCTAGCTAAGCTAAGCCTTTGGTTTTAGGGTTTTGTTGTTCAGTAAGCAAACAACCTAGTTTGAATTTATGAGCTATCTTCAGGAAGTCATCTGCAGTCTCAGTTTCGCTAGTCATCCCAAATCGATAAGATATCTCTAATATCAAAAACAACAAATTTACCTGCTTTTGATTTGATAGTCAGAAATATTCACATCTTTGATCAATAAAATTATTGATGAACCAAAGTTTTGACTCAGGAAACAACTACCATCTGCCCAGATTGCCACAAAACTAGTCTGCATACCTACAAACTTCCAGAAAGTCCCAAGATATAAAGAGGCCCCTTTCAACACATCAGCCTCAAAAAGCCAGCCTCACCCAGAAAATAGTGATGATGGAAGATATCAAAGGAGCTGAGGAGTATGACTCCATGAATGAAAAATAACTGCTCCGTTAGCACGAAAAATTATTGAAGGTGCTTAAAAAATTTCAGGAAATTATTGATATGAACCTGAAGCGAAAGCAGAAGTAGAGAGAAAAAGCGAGCAAACCACAGTCATCGCGAGAATAAATATACAGTGGAGAAGTAATGAACAATCGAAAGATCATAGATAACTATCAGAAAGAACTTAAATAGCTTGAGGGGCTCAAAAAGGTTAGAAAACTCAACGATGTTATCGAGTAAAAGAGCCAGGTGCAAACTTCGATAAATCGTCTGAAGAAGTAGATATTTACCCTAAAAAACTAAGACAATCTAGCTGGTCGCAGTCTGGTTGCAGATAGAGGCATAATCGAAAAGGAGCTCAAAGAGCATGAAAAGGATCTTAAGATAGAGCTGATAAAGAAGCAATAATACCAGAAGAAGCTTGAATAGCTAAATGCGATACTAGCTGATCTACAGAAAGAATGTCAGGGAATCAATCTGAGCTAAATAAACAACCAAAAATCACATAAGGAAGAAGTGGCACATAAACTAGCTTCAAAGAAGAAATAGCTGGATGAGGTCACAAGGGCCTATGCCAATTATGAATAGGGCATTCAGGAGAATATGGTCGCTAAGGCTAGAAGAAACAAAAATGTTTCCAGATAAATTGATGCTTGTGACAAAAAAGTAGCATAACTAAAACAAAGAATTCAAAAATATAAGGATAAGGTTGCCAGATATCAGGAAGCCATGGAAATTGCTCCCAAAGAATCACCTCACAAGACATCGCCTAGATTGCCATAATAAAAATGAAGAGCTGATATTGTTTCTTGTTCAAATCAAAGATCAAACTAACAACTACTAATTTCATTGGAACCAAAGTGATAAAATCAGACCTGTCGGGAAGATCTTTCCTTTTTGATTTCCCTCTCCATCTTCTTGCTTTCATACTATTGCTTGATCTTCGTCAATCCTTCGTCTAACTTAGGAGGAGGCGAATGAACTAATTTTTGCTTGTAATCATGCATCTTCCGAGCCTTCATATCTTCCCAAGCTCTCAACAGTTCTTTTTCCAGATCTGTTGGCTCAACCTGCATGATATCCTTGAGCTCTGTGATGTTATCGATATCACCTGCTACTTTTTCATTCTCTTAGTAGAAGAATTGCATCACTCCAAAAAAATTCATCTCTTTGTGCTAGTCCTTAAACCATACAGTGTTAAGTCTTTTCACTTTGAGCTCTCGGTTGATTTAGATGTAATGAACCATCTTGTAGGTTTGATAAAGGCAGTACTCTTCCGGCATCTCCTTCAACATCTGTTCATATTACTAAAGAAGCTCCATGGGGATGTAATCTTTGGAGTATCTCGAAATGAGGCCGATTTAAGTCTTCATTTGGATCAGACTCCTACTGAACATTAAGGCATTCAAAGGTTTCAAATAATCCAGATACTCGCTGAAAATGAACTCTGATTATCTGTCATGTGGCTTAACGAAAGCTTGAATAAGTTCAATGTTAGCTGTTCTGTGAGGAGACTTTAACAACACTCGAAGTTGTTTTTCAGTTAGAAGTTACAAACTTTTTTCCTTGTATTTAACTATGGCAACCTCATGATCAGGGTTATGTTGGGTTTTGCTATAGAGAATATTCTCTTCACCTTCTCTCTAGTCAGAGTGGAAGGTGTAGTGCTGGGGCTTGTTCTCCAGGTTATCATTACTTAGCCCATGTTTATAACTAGGGACAACTGTATCAAAGTATTTGATGTGAACTTAGTTCTCAGTATTGATAACAGGTCCATTTCCTGATCTTTTGTTATCTACAAAAATGTTAGGAATTTGTTTTCGCATTTCTGCTGAAATGTTGACAGAGATAAAAGCTTGACCTTTGGTCTTGAACAGAAGCTTTCCTTATCCACCTTCGAAAAATACAAGCTCAGGCATTTGCAGCTTAAAGAAAACTTTATGGTCAACTGCTGACAGCAAGTGGTAGAATTTTTTCATCTTGTCGATATCGATTTTGAACATGGAGTTAGTTTATCTAAGAAAGTTCAATCCTTTTTCTCTATGTTAGTATCTCTCGAGACAGATGTTGCAACGGCAGGATTTGCTGACTTCTGTAGAACTGAAGAATTTGCTGACCACACCTTCCAAAGCATGAACTCCGATCGAGCGATCGCTCAACTTCTCTTTTTATTTCATGGCTATTATTATATCCCGACCAGGCTAGTCACTAATCTAAATGCTAAACTAATTTACACAAGATATAAGTTTTATGCACATCAACCTATCCTGTAGCCCTGACCTCTGAATTGTCCATCTCTAACTTGAGGAACTTCAGCTCTAAACTCAGGAACATTTCTTTCCTCGACTCTCGCTTGAAAAATATTCTAGATGAAAGCAGGTGTAGACAGTAGATCCCCATGTTTATCGATGTAGTTTGGGCTTTTGATGACTCCCAACAGAAGACCTACCAGGAAGCCTATCATATAATTTTTTAGGGAACTGCCCATAAGAACCATTACTGTAGCTGTGATGAGAGGTAAATAGAGAAGAGGGAGTCCTAGAGAGAATACAAATAATTGTTCTGTTGGTGCCTGCACTGCCCACATTGTCAGAACAGCCATCACAAAGGCATTTGCAAAAAAATACATGCTTGAGAATGTCGAAAAGACAGTAAGCATTATCATGATCACAATGAAAATCCATGCGAAATCAGCCTTGCTGTTTTTCCATACTCTCGGAGCTGCCTTCGAGAATGCTAGGTAGGTGAGGAGCATGTGAAGAATGAAGAGAGGGCTGATTCTACCGAGATAGAGCATGGCTGTTAGAGGTCGGTACAGATCGAACTAGAATATAGTTGTTTTGAATGTATAGGTAATTGTGTAAGGATCGAGAGAGCCGAAGAAGACCAGAAGAGATAGTGCAATGCTGCAGAAAAGATAAAGCTTGCCTTCTGTGGGGATCACAATGCTCATGGATATAATAATAGTATGGGATTCAATATAGTTAGTAATTTGTTACATATTTTGCCATAACTCAAAATGCTAAAATGGTATATCTCACCGAGCAAATGATAAATCACGTGTCAATCAGTTGATCGAGCAATTCCAAAACATGCATCACCTCATCTCTGGCATGCTTGTACCTGTCGAAACTGAGCTAGGAAAGAGCATTCTCCAAGCTCTTGTTGGCCTCCATCGACATTTGTATCTTGTCGTAAGATATCACCTTTGTTGGCTTGGGTAAAAATGGTTTGAACTGGGATGCTTTAATAGCTGATTCGATTTTCTCGATTTTTTTCTCCTCAAAAGGAGGAGGTGGCTGAGGAATCACTGATTTTTTGACTGACTGCTGCACTGGTTGTTGTCCTGATTGTTGCATTTAAGATGAATGCTTAGGTTTGGCGTACTCAAGATCAGGGTTTTTCTTGAGTTCCTTCATTATGTCAATGAATTTTTTCTTGGAATATACTCTTCGCTTGTTTTGACCCTCGTCCAATCTTCCAAATCGATTAACGATTTCATATAATCTGAAGATAGTCAAGTAATCCTTTGATAGGGTGAGAAATACCTCTGCAATACGTTTCGTATACATACCTTATTACTGATGGTAGTGGTCGTTACGGGCGAACATGAGCTCGGTATATTCTAAAATTCTCTGCATATTTTGTTCCTCATTGGGTGAAAGCTGGCATTGCTGAGCTAAGGCCCCCATTCTGTGAAAACTTTACTTTATCTCTGCATCAAGTTCAGCCTTTTCGGAGGCATTAGATGCCTCTTCGTAGATGGGTTTGATGCAGCTGATGTAGTACTTGTAGAAGTAGTGTGCGAACATGGGGTTAGTTTCGCTGAAATCCTAGCCGGTACTTTTGAAGGGCCTGTGTTTGGCAATAGAATCCATTGTTTATATATCTTACCCATGCTTGTTAGCCCAGAGCATAAACACACATATATTGCAATAATCAACCATCATGTTTGGGCTCATATCCTCCCTTCTCTCGGAGTACTTTACTACTCCAACCTACCACATCGCCATCCTTGGCCCTTAAAACTCCCAAAAGTCAGTACCTTCCAACTTAACAGCTTCTCTTCAATATCATCAAATACATCGACCAAGGAGATCTTCCCAACAACAAGCAAAATACATACAAACCTACAGTCGGGCTCAACGGTACATCTCACCATCATACAGTCACTTAATACAGGCATAACAATGACAGATTCAAAGTATGGGATTTGGGGGGCAAAGCCAGTCTCAGAAAAATATGGGAAAGCTACTACTCTGAATGTCATGGACTGATCTTCACAGTTGATTCAAGGGTCAAGGACAATCTGCAAATTTTGAGTAAAGATGGTAGTATCAAGATGGTGTTCTGTCACATCAATAAATGGCGAGAATACCGTTAGTTATATTGCTCGTTGAACCTGACCTCAGAGAGCAAGTTGAAGGCCTGATAAAGGAGAGTTCTTGGATGGAGGGAAGAAAGTATGTGATACAGGAAGTAAAACTTAAAGGAATAACTAGCTCGAGGTAACAGTATACTAACGCAGAGCATCGATTCGTTAAATACTTCATTGGCTTTACACCAGTGTCAATGACCTTCACAACTCCCTCAAAGATTGATATCTGTAACTTATCAGGAAACAAATAGCCTAACAAACTAATATTAAGACAGGCATAAGACTAATCAATAAAAGATACCCTGGGCCCAATATTGGAACCTGTCGTACCACTTGGCTGCCCAGTTGTCCAGACTCAGATTGATTAGCTTCTGGCAGTGCTCGTTAAGGGTCGAATCGTTGGTGGCTCCTTTGGGATTGATCCTGGCTTCCATGGCCGTGATTGTGGCCTCTCCCTTGGAAAAACATGGCATGGTCATGCCACTGGTAGAGTACATCAATTTCACCAGCATCAGCACCTTATTCTGATGCTTCTTCACGGCCTTGAAACCCCTGAATAAACTAAAAAGTACAAAAAGAAGTATTCTCTGAATTTTTTAAAGTAGTAGCTGTCGATTCCATCAAGCACTTCAACATGTTCGCTGAGCAACTTGAAGGGACAATCGCGTTCCAGCTCAATACCTCCACCTGGCATATTTGAAAGAAAGAAACCAAAATCTATGTGGAACATCTTTCCGCTTCGATGCAGTAAAATATTGCCATTGTGACGGTCCTTAGCCTGGATGATGTACATCACCAGAGAATAGGCAGCCAAACTTTTGACAAAGTTCTCTTTGGCCTCCACGATATTTTCAGCAAAATAAATCTCGAAGAATTCCCTCAGGGACAGCTTAGCAGGGAACTTCGTCTTGAGGGTTTTTTGCAGACTGTCAAAAGTGACAGCGTCCTTGACCATTTAAATGATACCTCTGTCTGCTCCCATCGATAGGACCTCATAGGTGGTTAAGCTAAGAGGAAGATTTTATAACTTAAAAATGTAGTCGAACTGTTGGATGAGTTGCATCGCAAATTGTTCCTGTTTGAGGTCGTCATGAGTTTTAATGATTATATACAGACAATCCCAAGTCCTTAGGCCCCCGAATATAGATTGACTGGCCAATCGTTGCTTTGCTATCTTGAGAGGTTCTCCAAACATCTTATCAAATGTTTCCTGTAAAAACTCGCGAGTGTTGGAGTTTTGTTTTCTAAGCTTTGTGAGAGTCCTCTTGTTAGCGATCACTGACTCCACATCAGTGGGTCTTTACATTTCGACTGATGGACTTTCTGAGCTTCTTTTAGGATTTTCTCTCAGCTCAACTTGTGCTGATCCTCTTTGAACTTCCAAAGACACCACAAAAGGTTGTCGAGTTTCCTTCAGTTGTTAAATTTATTGCATTTCTTTAATAGTTTTTGAATCATTGGACTTGACGCCTTAAGATTGTTTGCCAGATTAAGAGGGTGCTTTTTCTGACTGGAAGTGGTTATATTTAGGAGTGTAAAGATTATTACTCGTGTCAATAAGCCTTTCCTATTCGAGGATGTTAGCAGCTGGATGCCCCAACAATCTGAGTTTATTGCTGGACTGTCTTTCTTTCCTGAATTCTGCAGTACGCTCGAAATTTCTGGCAAAGTAAGATGATCTTTCTCCAAAAGTGGTCATCTATCATCATATTTTATTTACCTTGAGAGTGATAGGCACTTCAACATTAGTCCAGAATTTTTCTTGCTCTTCTTACATCAACTCTTAAGCAGGGCAGTAGGTCTCAATGCACAAGCAAACAGGGGCTCTTTCTTTGGTCGAGAATACCCTCACTTCTGATGTAACAATCTTGAGTATGTTACACAATCTATAAGAATCTAAACCTCGATATATTTATACTTTTAGAGAAGGGAATGTAGGCTGTTGCAGGGAGATTTTCATTGATAATTTTGGCATACTCAATAACTTTACCCTTCTTGTCTTAGAACTTTTTTAACTCATCGCAAATCGTGAACAGGTCTTAGAAAAATACGTTATTAGATTCGAAGGAGGTGGCTAGAGTATCGTCATGCTCTCTAAAGATGGACTGGTATTGATGGAGGATTATCTAGGAACTGCTAACTTTCGGTAATTTTCCATAATCGATATCTTTGGTCTGGTAGTTGAGGATAGTGTTCCTAGCTTGAGTTTGTTGTTCCACCGACCTTCTATCGACAGCCTCATCAATGTACAAATCCAAACAGGTCAATTTGATATCTTTGTAGTGGTCATCCATCAGTTGAAGAAATCTTTTGTTGTAGTCCACCACAGGTTTCAAAATTTGTATTTCTGTCTTTTTGATGTTTTTCTCCAGTGATCGCATGTAATAGTAGAACAGGTGGGCGAAGTAGAAGTTTAGTTTGCACATACTTTCAATAGCCTCGCGTAGATAATTGTTTTAGAGAGAACGGTGAAAGACGATGTAGTTGCAGAGTTGTGGAATCTGACGTTAAGGGTGAAAATACATAGAACTAGAGGTCGGTTCGGTAGTTGATTACTCCGGTACTGGGGTTGATCTTGCAGCGGTAGATGTGCCTGCGAGGGATTTGGTCATCTTTACAGACATAGATGAGGATCATTAGTTTGACGGGATCGAATAAAAACTCATCCTGAGTAATCGGCCACTTACACTGTCTTAGACTAGGAAATCTTCAACCATTCTCTGAATAGTTGCTTTACGAATGTCGGAGGTCATCACTTTTTCTTTCTCCTGACAGCACTAAAAGCATTTGCAGCATAGAGCTTTTTGCAGGCAGGAGTATTATGCTTTGCTGGTTACGACTATTCCTTAGTATTTGGATGCCAGCTCCATTATTTATTCTTGTGTTGTTTATATTATCAAGATGAATAGGCAACAACACCGGTAATAGGGGTGATATGTGTCGAAAATAGTAATCTTCGTCGATGATAATTACAGTTGAGTTAGTATTTGAACCAAAATGAAGACGAATAGTCAACAAAAAAAAATCAAATATAGCCACTATCATTGTTTTTATCAAAATATTCCCACATGTTGTTTAGTCCTAACTAGCTCAAAGTTATTACGAGAACTACATTCGAATATTAAACATTACCTCAACTAATATAGTATCAAATACTGTCATTGCTGTTATTGTGGAATTATAGAATAAATGAACACCCGAAAAATAACATGCAAGCCTGATAGCTCCAAGGTGTAAGCCTTCATCCATTGCCTCTAAAACAATACTTACTATCCTTCCTGCTCAGAGGCACAGCTCCTAGCCTAATCGTCCACCCTCAATCAATACTTCTACAACCTTCATCACCTCATCACCCCTGAAAACCTCTACCCAGTCAAAAAATACTAGATTCTCCCTGATGGTATCTATTTGATCCTCAAAGGGCAGATTTGTTTCATGTTTAATTCTTCCGAAAATTAGAAAGAGATGATGAGAACAACCAAAGGTGGCCAGGGGAAAGGCAGCTCAAGAACAATCTTGCTCAGCCAGCTCCTAACTGTATTCGAGTGTACATTTAAAAATTGCACAGCTCTTGAATAAAGTCAGCTCCTCAGGATTGAAGAAGATCAGGTGGTAAGTAGTAAATTTTACTAGTTTTACAACCGAAGAAAGGACCTATATGATAACCACTATCTGCCTTCACATCATTATCAGCAGAAAAAATTAGTGTAGTCTCAGATCAACTTAGCTAATCAATTCCCCACTTAACGCTTTGGTTCAGTATTCTCCCTAGATCACAAAATTCACTCTTCTTTTATTTTCAAAAAATATGTGTTCAGGCAAATATTAGCATTTCCGTCAATTGCAATTATTTCAGATGGCCGAGCCAGGACCAAAGATGGCTCATCTCATTAAATCTAGAAATATGGAGTGTTTCTGCCCAACGTTGAATATGAAGTCACTTCTGCCTAGCTAGAAATAATGCTTATCTGTATGAATTAGTCAGTGAATCTCAATATTGACTTTGAAAAATTTAAAGATAGCGAGAAAGATAGGGAGAGTTAGAAAAGGGAAACATGCACTAACTTTCCCCTGCTAAGAAAGAAGACAAAATTACTTACATTCAAAGGCAAATAAAATAGCATCAGTGTCAACAAAGATAGAGATATTTTCCAAAGCAGCAGAATAGAAGGGATAAAACGATAAAAGGATCTGACTAAGCTTTCGAAGTAATCCTAAAATTACTCGATCATTTCATCTTTCCTTTGCAATAAAAGTCTAGACCTGATCCATAAACAATCTTTGGCAGTCAAAAGCAAAAAAGAATAAAAATGTAAAAATCCACTCGTTTTGTTCAACATTGTCAATTAAAAGTCGAGAATTGCTACTCCTCATTTCGGAAATGCTACGCCTGTTGGTAGTGTAAATATTAAAGAAAAGACCAGAGAGAAAAAAAATGTTGAGGAAGGCCGGGAAATCATCAAAAGTGGGTCTAATCATGGCCTACTGAGGAAACTGAGATTACCATTGAAAGATTTCGAAAGAATGCAGAGAAGGCAAGGATATCAAGATAACGAGAGGGATTAAAGTGGAGGCTAGAGAGAAAAGAATACAAAGTTAAGGACTGATAGTAAAGCCAAGAGCCTGTTCGTATTGACATCAGGGAAGCCCTTCTTTGATCGCTCTGAAGAGGAAGCCTTTGTCAGATACGAAAATCAAGAATGATCTTTCATTCAGACTTAAACTTCTTTCTTATCGAGATTATTATAATATTTAAAATTTATATAAATGTTTTTATAACAAATTTAATGAATGATAATCAAAGTTGAGCATCTAAAATAGCCTGAGCCTTCTGAGCCAATGAGTTTTATACTTCTCCATAACGTTTTAGATATTCATCGAAGTTATTTTTACGTAGTTGAGCACTGTCATGAACCTTGGCGTCTGAATTTTAGCTAGCAGAGATGAATGAGCTCATCTTTTTGGCAATGCTGATAAATGCTTTCAAGGACTGAGGTACATTTTTTGAGGCTTGATCCTTGATCAAAAAGGCCAATCTCTTGTAAGTAAATTTGAAGCTCTCGAGATTGTCAATCTACCTTTTTTCTTCCTGTTGATATTGTTCTTTCTATGTTTCAAGATTTCTTAACTAGTTTTAAAGACTTTCGAGCATGGTTCGTTCTGAAGAAAGGCGGTTTGAAACTCTTTCTACTTCAAGTTTTTTCTTTTCTTCGAAAAATTTAGATTTCTCAGCTTTTAGTTCACTAATTTTGGTTTCCTTCTTCAAGTTCTATTGTTGATTTTTATGTTCCAAGTTATTCTTCTCCAATTATAAAGTACCCAAAATTTTCTAGATATCTGCGCGATATTTAAGTTTGTTGCTAATTTGAGATTGTAATGTCACCAATTGCCCATCTAAACCTTAAATCTTCGATAAATTATTTCTATTTTCAGCATTCCTATTGATGATTAGATCATAGTTGTATTCTGAGTTTGGAATGGTGTGAGTTATTTTCAGACACGGAAACTACGATTGATATG
>Ga0100379_10005620_pt1 | contig 10748 bp, 15 predicted proteins | sample CryGeymeta201503_FD_80418 | JGI IMG/M metagenome (GOLD analysis project Ga0100379, IMG submission 80418) | Groundwater microbial communities from Crystal Geyser aquifers in Utah, USA - Crystal Geyser metaG 2015-03 | ecosystem: Environmental > Aquatic > Deep subsurface > Groundwater | place... | reverse complement strand
GAGGGTCACAAGCAAATGATAATATTTTCATGATTAGTGATATTAATTAAGATAATGATAAGACTGCTTGCAAAAGGCTCCCGGCTAGGCTATGGAGTCAAATACTCTCGTTTTTACCTAGAAGATTTGGCAAGGGATCGAGTAGCTGAGCAGAGATAGGCTGACGAGATCAAAGAAAGACAGAGACTGCAAATGATCAAAAAGTAAGCAAAGCGTTATAAAGCCTTCCTGCTAACGATTCCAACCCCAACAACTTTGTATCGGTGAGAATAAATCATGGAGCTTTCAAAGTAGACCCAAAAAAACAGTACTTGAAGTAAAGTTGTTGGATATTGGAACCAAAGCCTGTTGTAGTTCGCCCGCCTAGAATCATTTCAGCGACCAGGAAGTACATCATCACCTCAATAAAGAAGTAAAGCTGCCAATACTTAGAGCAAAAGTCGCCATGCTTTGTGTAAAGAAGAAGCATGTTTTAGATGCCATCGCTCAACTTGAGCATAGTCAAAAGAAAGTGGCTAAATTGATGATTAGAACTTTTTATAACCTCATTGACCACGCCAAAAACAGAGGATACAATCCCATGAGGCTTTGGGTTCATGGCATTCTCATTGGAAAAACTCAAAGGTACAAAGGAGTCAGATATCATGCCAAAGGAAGAGGATACAGAGAAAAAAGAGATTTCTGCCAGGTTAAAGTTCTTCTTTATGAAAAACCTGAGAAAGAGTTCTACGAAGAGATAGGAACAGGGAAATGTGCTCCAGCTGTTGCAAATATTGTGAGAGCAACTCTTAAGGATGACTGGGACTACAAAAAAACAGCCGAGTTCACAGGTGTTACCACTGCCCGAGGCCGCCAGCAAGCTCGAATGATCCTTAGAAGAAGAGTCCAAAAAATAATGATTGAGAATGAGGAAAAAGGAACTTATGAGCCTCGAAAGATCATTGAAGAAAGGTTGAAGGTTTAGGAGGGTGAAAAAATGAAAGGTATGATTAAGGAGTTAGTCAAGGAGGAGTACAGTTCTCTGCGCCTGAGAGAAAGACAATTCAAGAAGAACATGTAGAAATGATATATTCAAACGATTAAGTCAATGAAATCAGCTCAGCAGTAATTGATGTTATAGTTTGTGATCCTCGAATTTTTGGTCCTCCTCGATGTACTTAAAGTAGGGAAAGGCGCACTTGAGAATGTTTATGTTAGGATCCAAGCTACGACCAATACCTTCTAGAACGATGATGTTGGTGAGGAGAGTAGCAAACTATCCATCCAATTTCATCTTGTTTTATCTGATGATTCTCATCATGTCCCACAACAGAACCATTCCTTCCAGCTGACTATAGGTCGAGTTATTTAATCTGCTAAAGCAAGTAGTTAGCTCTCCGTGATAGTTCTCAAATCGATCGTTTCTTTTGACCTTTTGTCCCTCATAGTTCGAAAGGTTAAATATCATCTATGCACAGTCATTGCCTCTACATTCAATCACAGCTTTTATGAATTTGGAAAAGTTTTTTTTATCTTGTTTGTCTAGTTCGACCACCATACCAGCGTCAATGAGGTTGATTTTGATCTTCTATTTCTATGTTCTTATCAGCTTTCTCATTTGAAGCTCCTCTTTGCAGTACTCCAGATACACCTGCTTTATTCGTTCCTCGGTCAGTGTCTCGGCCTTGATTCTGTATTGAGCCACATATAAGACGTCCCGAAGAAAATCCCAAACTTCTGTGAAGAAATTATATGGCTTTTCTTCTGTCGATATGAATATGTTGCCACCATGACAGTCAGCGTGGATGAAGTTATTTTTCATGATCATTTCGAACAGAACTTCCGAGCCAAGCTTGGCTATTACCGGATTTAACTTGTGCCTGTTGTTTTAGAAATATGTGATTGGCAAACCTTCTATAAATGATTCAACCAGAACTGAGTCCTTGGTGTTTTATGCAAAAGGAGAAGGGAAGTTGACATCTTTCCTGGACTTGAACATTTGTCTGAATTTATGTAAATTTCTCATTTCGAATGTAAAATCGATCTGCTCAGTGAGGGTCTTCTTGAGTGAATGCTAGCTAACTGGTATCTCCAAAGCTGGTGAGACGAAGGAAGCTACATAGCTTAAGAAGAAGAGGAGATTGACATCTCTCTCTATGTGCTTATCGACATTGGGATGCCTTACTTTGATTGCCACTTTTCTTCCCTTATATTTGGCTTGATAGACCTGACTCACTGATCCAGAAGCTATGGGAACAGGGTCAAACTCTTCGAATATATCATCTATATTTTTCCCGTAGTTCTTTTTGAAATAATTCCTTGTGGTCTCGAATGAATGGGTTGGCGCATTTTATCTTAGGTACTAGAATTTGTGAGCAAGTTCAGGTCCGATAATATCTCTCCGATGGCTCAGATATTGAAAGGCCTTGATAAAGACGACTCCAGATCTTTCAACCGCCTTGACAAAGAGGTTAAGCCAGTAGTCTTGAGTTCTATTAAAAAATAGTAATGGTGAAAGTAATATAGTTGGCGTGAAAATTACCAAAAGTTGCATGAACCTCAGCACATGAATAAAAGCTGAATAAAGACGGGTTAGTATCGTTGGTTTTGTGGGTTCTACTTTAACAGGAGGTATTTCCTCGAGCAGCTGCTGCTACCAGGTATTTTATTACTTGTAGTTTAGTGTGGGCATAAACGCATAGTATGCCATTCCAGCTGTTGGAATGGCTAGACGTTTGATCCATAAAAGACGGGAGTTGATTGGTGGAGGGATATGTCTGACTTTCGCCTGGTTCCGGAAGAAGATGCTGAATCTATTGGCGGCTCTCTGAAACATGCCAATTGTTCGTCGATTTCAATATTGTTATATATTCCAGAATGTTAAGCATAGTTTTAATAAAATTTGTGACCGAAGAAAGGCAAATTAATAAATAGTTAAGTTGGAGTACTGGCAATGTGTTGGTACGAACTTTTAGTTTTTCTGATGATTGGAAATACGTCATACCTCCCATCAGAAAGTAGCATAATAATAAAAGTAAATATTCTGAAGCAATCATTTAGCAAAAAGGTCGATACTGTCCACATACTTGAAATAGGGAAAGGCGCACTTGAGAATCTTGATGTCGGGATCTAAAGCCTTAGCGATGGACTACAGCACTATCATGTTGGTGAGTAGAGTTGCAAATTACCCGTCTAGTTTCATCCGGTTCTACCTTATAATTGTCAGCATTTCCACAAAGATGTTGATGCCCTCAACATCTTCGAGGTTCTGCTCATCCATCAAGCGGAAACACTTGACTAGTTGATCATAGTAACTCTGAAATTTTCCCTCCATGATTTTTTTACCCTCGAAATTGGACAACTTGTATATCATCTTTGCACACATCTACCCCTTCCCTTCTATCAGAGATTTGATGAAGTTCACGAAGTTCTTCTTGTCAGTTTCATTTAGCTGGATGACCATTCCAGCATCTATCAAGTTCACTGTGATTTTTTCTTTGTACTTTCTTAGAATTTTTTTCACGTTGAGCTCCTCCTAGCGACTCTCAATATACAGCTGTTTCAGTCTTTCTGTGTCGAAGTACCAGCTCTTGATCTTGGTCTCCAGACTAAAGAACACTTCCTTTACATAAGACACCACCTCAGTGAACCAGTTGTAATATTGTTCCTGTATATCCACAAAAATGTTGCCTCCATGACAGTCGGCATGAATGAAGTTATTCTTCATCAGCATTTAGAAGAAGGTAGTTGACCCCAGCCGCGCCATCACCTTATTCAGATGGTGAGGCTTTTTCTCATAGTAGTTGACAGCTACTCCCTCCACATATGTTTCGACCAAAACAGAGTCGACAGTTGTTTCTTCAAAAGGGCTGGGAAATTTGATATCCTTGTGGGATTTAAACATTTCGTTGAATTTATTGAGGTTTCTCATTTCAAAGGTAAAATCAATTTGTTCAGTGAGTGTTCTCTTTAATGAGTGTTGACTCACCGGCAGTTCCATGGCAGGAGAAAAGAAAGAGGCCAAGTAGCTCATGAAAAACATCAGATTGACATCTCTTTCAATATATTTATCCACATTTGGGTGCCTCACCTTCACTGCAACCTTTTTCCCCTTGTACTTGGCTCTATAAACCTGACTTACTGATCCAGAAGCAATAGGAACAGGGTCAAACTCCTCAAAAATATCCTCTATATTCTTTCCATAAGCTTTCTTGAAATTTTCTTTTGTATTTTTGAAGGAGTGAGTGGGTGCATTCTCTCTTAGGTACTCAAATTTATCGGCGAGCTCAGGGCCGATCATATCTCTTCGATGGCTGAGATATTGAAAGGCCTTTATGAATACTACACCTGCACGCTCGACTGCTCGGACGAAGCTGTCCATGCAGATGTGCTTGGTGGTATCGAAGAGAAGGAGAGGCGTTAAAAGCATGGGCGGAGTGAATATTATGCAGAGGTGAAAAAATCTAATGATATGAATGATGGCGTTCCAGACATTCTACCAGAATGACCTCACATTTGCTATTTTTTTTCTAAAACGATTGGCTGTAGACTTTTAAATGGTCTCTTACTATTTCTTATCGCTGTCTTGGAGGTTGATGATTGCAGGAAAACAGAGAGCATAGCCAGTGACCAACATCGAGGGAACCACTGCTCTTCTGAAGAAGCCTCGATTTTGACCCCACTGGAACTACCTTTTGAGAGTATTGAAGGGGATATTTCTGGGCCTGAAGAGGAGAGAGAATCTTCCCATCATCCTTTGCATCATAAAGGCAAATTTAATATTATGCTCAACTATCAACTCACATATTATTGATATATATTGAGACAGACTTATGATCACCTATCTACTCTTGGTGCCACCAGCGTTTAGTGCAGACTATGGCTATTGAGTGCTTCCTATCTCCAGAGCCAATTCCTTGTCTTTTTGATTGATACAAAAGGTGTGCCTAAAGGTATATTGCCAAGCTAAGGCTTATTTTTTTTGATCTGTTTCTGCGGTCTATCTTTATTGTTTTTATTCGTTTGGGTTAGTTTTATTATGACCCGCTCACAAGTGCTTATACACTTTTAATTTGAATGGGAAAAGAGCTGTAGTTGGAGGAAAAGCTACGCAGATCAGAAGCATTGACGGAAGAAGACGTTTATAAGGATTTCATGGAATATGCTAAATAAGTCAGTGACGAACTTGACATTTACGCCTACATGGAGTAGAATTAGATTGGAACCGATGTCACTGAGTACTGGATCGAGAGGTTCAAAGCCATGCGGAATCATTGCTAATTTGTCTCCCTCGTCTAGCTCATATACAAGGCCCTTAAATACCAAGAGGTCTCAGAGTAACCCTCAATTTATCCAGATGCAGAATCAATTAGTACACCCGAAAACTCAAGCACGACCTTTTTCAAATCATATCGGGGAATTGTGCGGGTAGAAAACGAAAAGTCAGTGATTTCGAACTGCATAGTCAATGCAAGATAAACCCTCCCACCCGCATGATCGGCAATATTGAAGTGTACGTGGACTCCCCTGAAAGGAGTAACTATGACCTTTAGGACTTTGCAGCATACATTGAACGATAGATGAAGGATTACTGTGAAGTTGAAAGAGGAGCCTATCAGCGGAAGCAGGCAGTAAAGCCTCCTTCTTTCCTGGCTAAAAAATAGTAACACTTGCTCAAATTGGCAGAAGAGTTACTTTCAAAAAACAACAGGAAGAGCTACCACGAAAGGAACAGCAGAGGAGGAGGAACTCGAAGGTTTTCCAACCAACCCAACATCAAAGCCATTTAAAATTATGATCAAAGCTGCTATCAAACACCCAAACTAGCTGACCACACCCCTGAGCATCGTATCCTTGATAAGGAAGCTCTTAGGCAAAAAATTGAAAGCGACCGCAGTAAAGATTCTGTGGAAATTTTGAAAGATATGGCCGAAAGAAAGTCTGACAATTGTAGAAGCCCCAAGTTCAAATTTCAAGGTCAAGATGCCCCTCAACCATTTCACCAGGAATATGTCAGATGTTAAAACTCTAGCGTCGACGTTCTCTTTTCATTCGGGAAGAAGAAAAGATCAAGGTCAGCCAGCCGCTTCTTTGAAAGAGCTCGGGATGGCAGCTAGAAGGATGTAAGAAATGAGGGTTTCATTTAATATTCTTTCAGCAAAGATGGAAGATCTCTGGATGGAAGCCGACCGTTTGCCGTCAAGAAGGAAGATTTTGAATTGGGGTTATTAATAAAGCAATGCCAAAGTGAAAAATACGAAAAGCTTGACTCTCGCACCTTTTCATCAGAGATCGACTCCAACCAGTAAAATTACGGCTATCAGGACAAGCTCAATCTACCAACTTTTGTTAACAGGACCAGAAAACCATTTGAGGTTCTTCTTTAGATGAGCAGTAGCAATGTCAAAGATATCTCCGAAGTTCAGCTCGAACAGCTTAACGACGACAGAAACCCGGAGAATTTCGAGCTGTAGGAAAGGAAAATTATTCAGCACTCAGAAATGAAGAAAAAGGTCACTGCCGAACCTATCTTTTTCAGCGAAAGAAAGCCCTGTGAAAGTAGGTAGGACGATGAAACTTCTACTTTTGTCAGAAGCAGCAAAAACTGATTGTTTATTTTACCTTTGTCAGAAAATCTTCTTGTTTATAATTCATGTAAGAATAACTCAAAAATAATTCTGACGATAGGAGCTCAGTGACAACCACTGACCTCTCTCGCCCTATTCAAAACGAGAACATTCAACCTCAGCTAAAACCCAGCTTAAAAGCACTGATATACAAGAGCGCCAAACTGCAGTCGAGAAATTACTGCTCAAATCTTTGCCAAATAATCACACCCATAATATGCCTACTATTTACAGTCGTTGTTAGGGTCATGGTGGAGGGGCTCACCACAGGAGCAGTAAATAGTTACTCCTTCCCACAACCCTTTAACATGCCAGTCATGAACTGGGCACTCCGCACCCAGCTTAACCTATCTTGCCAAGAAAAGTACTACTACTAAAGTGATCTATCAGCCGAGAATTTTACAAAAGAGATAATCAACTTGCAGCTCAAGGATTATTGCCCGCAGGAGAAAACTTTCAACCCTTTTTTCATCAGAAAAGATTCGATTCAAGCAGCAGTGATGGAAAAATTGAAGGAAGCAGACGTGACAGCCTTTGAAAGAGGTGAAGACCTAAGGACCTAAATTCCTGATGGAGCTATCAATTTCAGAAACTCAAGCAACACCTAATTGAGTACTACACTATCCATCAATGATTTCAGGCTTCCAGAGTACCACAAAAACAATGGAGCAACTAAAATATTGATCCGAACCTCCGAGACAGCAGTGATAGGGACTTACCTGAGAGTGACTGAGGGTTTAATGTCTTTGGTCGATAAAATCACTCGACCCTATTTGCAGAAAACAACCTCAGATGACAAGCAGATTTTAGCGGGGTCTTACATGTATATGCCTTTTTCAGGTTCAGACACTTCTCTGATTGACAAGGCAGTCAATGTAATTGGATCAGGTCTGTATCCCTTGGGACTATCTCTGCTGATGCCCATACTTCTCTACATGGTGGTTTCAGAGAAATAGGAAAGGCAAATTGAAATAATGAAAATGAACGGCCTTGACTCCAAGCACTACTGGATCAACTATTTCATTGTTAGCTTTTTACTGTGTATGCTCACTTCCCTCAACATGTATATCTTTGGAGCCTACATCATTGATATCACTTTCTTCCAACAGACTTCCTTCATGCTCATTTGGCTCACCTTTATTGGATGGGCCATAGCTCAGGTGGCATTGACTAGCTTTGTGCAAATATTCATCAGCAACTCTAAGACTGCCACCATTGTGGGATATCTCCTCTCCATTTTCAGCACCATCATCGGTGAAGTCATCTCAACGATCATATTCCCATTACCGATGAGAATGCCTTTTGGTCTGTTACTGTATCCACCATTTGCTCTATGCAGAATCATCTACTATATGGGCTGGTCGTGTTCAGAAACAACAGGTTGCTATAGATCTCTTGAAGGAATGCGGCCTTAAATGATAGAAGCTCTAGCTATTCTTTATCTGTGGTTTCTAGTCTACCTCCTCTCAATCTGGCTAAACCAAATGGTGCAGCAGCAATATGGAGTGGCAAAGAATCCATATCTTGTTTAAAAATGCCTCAACCTATGCCGGCAGTCGAGGCACTAAGGAGGATAGTTGTTAATGGAGTAATCGGAGCAGAGCTATGCAGGAAAACCTCATGATGCCAACGAGGTTGAGCTAAGCGACATGTAAAATTAACAACTAAATAGAAAATAGGACCTTGTGGATGAGTCTGTCTTCATACATCGGGAGTAGGCCAACTCGGCCCGAATCGATGAGGCTCTTGTAATCAGAGACATCAGCAAAAAATATAAAATTGATAATGGTTAAAAAGACAAAATTGCCCTGAAACCCCTCACGATGAAGCTCACCAAAGGATAGATCTTTGGGTTTTTAGGGCCTAATGGAGCAGGAAAGACTACATTGATTTCTGTCCTTACGGGAATGTATCCACAAACGTCAGGAAATGCATGGATCGGAGGACGCTAAATAGGAAATTCTGCTACCAACATGCTTATCGGCGTTTGTCCTCAGTTCGACATTCTCTGGAGATAGCTCACTGTCGAAGAGCACATCAGGTTTTACTGTAAACTAAAACAAGTGGGGGATGATGAAATTGATGCCAGAGTGGAAGAGTTGTTGAGATAGGTAGATCTGACCAAGGAAAGGGACTACTTTATCGGGCAGCTTTCAGGAGGAATGCAAAGGAGAGTGTCGATAGCCTGTGCCTTATCAGGTAATCCCAGTGTCGTTATCCTCGATGAGCCAACCTCAGGCCTTGATCCATATCATCGCAGATAGATTTGGAAAATTCTCGCAAGTAATTGTCGGTTGATTCAGGGTGCAAGAAAAGAACGTCAATCTTCATGACGAGTCATCTCATGGACGAAGTGGAATTTCTGTGCGATAGAATAGCCATCATTAGCCAAGGTCAAATGAAATGCATCGGTGACCTTCATAGCCTCAAGTAAAAATTTGGGAAAGGTTATCGACTAACAATCAGCTATCCCGCTATTTTGAAGGAAGAAGAGGGTCATGTATGTCCTGAAGTTGTTTAGCAGCTGATTCAAAAGCTCAGGCTGGAGATCATAAATCAGTTGTAGACGAGGGTAGTTCTGAAAATCGAGAGAAGAGACATGAGATAATGCATCGAAATACTGAAGAAAGAGAAAGAACTGGATTGGTTTATCAACCAGCCAAGCCTCTATGACGTGTTTATGCATTTCGTTAAGTGATAGATGTATTTTATAGAAGTAGCAATCATTCTTGGTTCGTCTCCATCGCCTTGTCGCAAATTCTCTCGATCAGCACTAAAATACTTTCCTCCATCTCCTCCCGCTCCTTGCGGCCTTCGCCAATCTCCTTCTTGACCTTCTTGAGAACATCTCTCAACATCTTGTAAAACTCAGACTCAGACTCACTGTACTTTTCTGAAAGTTCGGTAAATTCCGAGTGCATTTTCTAATATTCTTCCAGGAACTATGCATGAATGCCCTCAATATGCTCTTCTCTTTCATGACAGTCTCTCTCGAGTCTTTCTCTGATGTCGCTGAGGTCTTTTTCCAAGGATTCTTCGATATCTTTGATGCAAGTTGCCCTTTCTTTGTTTTATCTTTCCACAAGATCCCTGATGATGAAGCATTTATCGTCAACAAATCGTGTAATTCTGGCATCACTAGCCTTTCTTTCATCAATGTGCTTGGAGATCATATCTAAAGCCATTGACTAGCATTTCTGGGTTTCTTCCCTAAGAGCACGATCTGTCTCAGCATGGTCAACTGAAAGTTCTTTGCTTATTTTTCCAAACTAAATAGCTTATGAGGTTACGAGATGCCTGAGCTCGTAGTTGCGATCGTTGAAGTTGATACTCATTCTTTGAAACTATGCCTCAAGATCTGCCACCTGCTTCTAGAGGGTGTCAATTTTACGCTCGGCCTCAGCTCGATGCCCTACCTTGAGGGAATTGATTTTCTCAGCGAGCATGAGCATTCTGTTCTCTGTCATGTGCTTGGCTGAATTACTTGATAGTTACGCGAGTAGATGTTTTCTTTTAGAAACTGTGACATGATTTTCGAATTATATATTTTTTCATCATCAATCATCTATGAATGGAACATCAATTCAACTGGTACAGACTGTGTTGCATACCTATTCGAAAGATGTTTATTTTTGAGTGATCGGACATCATGTCTGACTTTGAAAATAGTTCATACAAAATATACTTTATTGCTAGTGAAGAAGTTCCTTCAAAAGATGAACTTGAAAAATGTGCTTTGAATGATTTTTATTATTATTCGTTTAAGTCAAACGAAATAACCTATTCATTTCTGATTTGAGTCTGCAGGACAATTAGTATAAAGGCAAAACCTTATAAGAAGGTTTATATACAAATCATTAAGAGATGGGAAATCAAATAACATAATCTTGCGGTTGCTGCTTTAATTGTGCGGGGTTCTCCTAGGGCTAATGCTTCTGCCAGGCCCTCTAACACTCAACTCCCTCAGCACATCCCTCATGGGAATTCATAAGCAGCCTCAACCCCCAAGACTAAATCAACTAAGAGACATAAAGTTTTACCCCTCCAACTCAACCAATCCAACCTCAACCTTCTCAAAAGAGAAGAACTAACTTTGACTTCAGACACTATGGTGTTATATTGAAGGATATTATCCGCAGACTT
>Ga0100379_10005615_pt1 | contig 10752 bp, 8 predicted proteins | sample CryGeymeta201503_FD_80418 | JGI IMG/M metagenome (GOLD analysis project Ga0100379, IMG submission 80418) | Groundwater microbial communities from Crystal Geyser aquifers in Utah, USA - Crystal Geyser metaG 2015-03 | ecosystem: Environmental > Aquatic > Deep subsurface > Groundwater | place: USA... | reverse complement strand
GATCATATGCGCCAGAAAGAACCAGAACAGGAACACCATGATGATGATGGCGCAGATCGACGGCAGTTGCCGCCGTCTCTGATAGGCGATGACGGCAAGGATTTCCGAGACCAGAAGCGGTTGCCCCCGTGACAGCCTGCGGCTGACCTCATAAAAGCCCACCGCCGCGAAGGGGCCGATCAGCGGAAAGCCGACCGCGGCGAAGATCAGCCAGTAGCTCTTGCCGCTGCTCCAGGTGATCGCCGCCATCAGCAGGCCGATCCCCACATAGACGCCCGCGAAGAGCACCGCATAGCCCGGCGCGCGGCGCATGTCGGCCCAGCCCAGACGCAAGGCCTCTGCCAGCATGGCCAGACGGACCTCGCCCATCTCCGGCAGGCCCAGCGGCTTGATCTCGCGTTGCGGCATTCCCGTTCCTCCCGTGTTCGGGCAAGGTTACAGAACAGGCGGGCGGGTGCAAATATCGAACTCGGACTTGGCTGTTCTCAGAGCCGCACGCCGGTGCCCTGCAAGACGCCGTGTTCCAGCGCATAGCGGGTCAGGCCGGCGGTCGAGGAAATGCCCAGTTTGCGCTTGATGTTCTTGCGATGCGTCTCCACCGTGCGCACCGAGATATCAAGGATCTGCGCGACATCCCGGTTGGACTTGCCCTGCGCCAGTTGCAGCAGGATCGTCTGCTCGCGGTTGGTCAATTGCTCGCGTTCGTCGGGGCTGAAGGGCCCGAGCGAGCCCTGCGCGCCGGTGCACAGATAGCGCTGACCCGCCATCACCGCGTCGATCGCGCGCTTGATCTCATCGGTGGGAACATCCTTGAGCACATAGCCCGCCGCGCCATGGCTGAGGGCGCTCGCGATATATTCAGGGCTGTCATGCATGCTCAGGATGAGGATGCGGGTATGGGGGCGGCGCTCGAGGATGATTTCGGTCGTTGTCAACCCGCCGATGCCCGGCATGTTGAGATCGAGCAGGATCACATCGGGGTCAAGATCGCTGACCCGGTCGATGATCTCGGCGCCGGTGCAAAAGACACCGATCACTTCGACATCGTCATAGCTTTCGAGAATCGACTGGATGCCTTCGGCCACCATCGGATGGTCATCGACGATCACGATGCGAATGGGCGCTGATGTCATGCTTGGGTTCTCGCCTTTGATGTTGCCTGGTCGCCGGCATCGCCCGAGTCGTCCTGGGGCTGCAAAAGATGGTTGAGCGGCACCGAGGCCTCGATCAGGGTGCCGGATTTCGACGAGAGAATTCGCAACGTGCCGTCGAGCTGGTCCATCCGCTCCTGCATGTTGCGCAGCCCCAGTCCGTTGCTCGCGGTCTGCCTCGTCTGGTGATGATCGAGACCGCGACCATTGTCGGAGATCTTGAGCGTGCCGCCGCGCGCATGGCCGCGCAGATCGACAGAGACCTGTGTGGCCCCGGAATGGCGCTCGATATTGGTCAAGGCTTCCTGGGCGACGCGGTAGAGCGCGATCTTTGCCTCATCGTCCAGACGGTTGCGGAAAACCACGGTCCTGAACTCTGTCTTGATCCCGGTGCGCTTGCCGAAATCCTCCGTCAGCGCCTTGAGCGCCGGGCCGAGCCCGAGATCGTCAAGCACCGCCGGACGCAGATCGCGGCTGATCCGGCGGACCTCTTGAATCGCCCCGGAGAGATGCGAGATGCCACGTTCCAGCGTGTCACTGGCGCGCGCATCGCCCGCTGCCAGTCGCCGCTTGGCGGTGTCGAGCGCATAGCGCACGCCGACGAGGATCTGGCTGATCCCGTCATGCAATTCGCGCGCCACGCGGCCGCGCTCTTCCTCATGGGCATCGAACACGCGCTGGGTCAGCTTCTTGAGCTTGGCATCGGCCAGCCGCCGCTCGCGGATATTGATGAAGAGACCCGGCACAAAGACGAGCAGCAGCGCCGCCAGCATCGCCGCGCCGATATAGAAAAAGGTGCGCTTGATGCGGGCCTCGACCTTTTCGCGCGACGCCGCCACGACGGCGATCACATCGTCGATGAAGATGCCGGTGCCAATCGCCCAGCGCCAATCCTGCAATCCGATCACATACGTCACCATCTGCGCCCTTTCGCCGGTCGAGGGCTTGGGCCATTCATAACTGTGATAGCCGCCGCCCGTGCGCGCCAACTGGATCAGCGTGTCGGTGATCGGCTGACCGTTCGGATCCTCGAGTCCGGTCCAGTTGCGGCCGATCAGCGCGGTGTGGCGCGGGCTCACGAGATTGTTGCCGTCGTAATCGAAGACAAAGAAATAGCCGTCCTGTCCATAGAGCATCCCGGCGAGGATCTGGCTGACCTGAAGCATGGCGCGCGTGTCATCGGGGGCGGCGCGTCCGTAGATATTGACAAATGCGGTGCGGGCAATCGAGAGATAGTTTCGCAACTCGGCGCGCTTGGCCTCGATCAACTGGGCTTCGAGCGTCGCGATTTCGCGCTCGGCAAGCTGCTGCGATTGCAGGGTCACGACGACCGAGATCGCCACCGCCGTCAGGATCAACGGCAGGGTGGCGATGAGAAAGAGTTTCTGGCCGTAATTGAGCCGCAAGCGGGCAAGAATGGGTCGCATGGTCAAGCGATAGTGCCAAACCTGAGAAAATTCCAGTCCTTGACGCATCAGGGCCGCCGTCCTCGCCTCCGGCAGATCGTGGCGGGGCAGGCGATCGGCCGGGCCGCTCTTGTCTCCGGTCAGAGCGAGACGGTCAGAGCGGCAGGCCGCCTTGCCCTTTGCGGGGAGCGCGATTGATACGATCTTCATGTCGCCAAGTTGGAATTTGCCCCAGAATTTTTTTCAAAAGGCACAAATCTACGCAGTAATCGGTATATGCAGACGCAAGATCCGAGTCTAAGGTCCGCTTACTCTAATGATCCGAGTGCTGTCCCCGAGAGGGCAGTCATTCAATGAATGGGGAGGATACCATATGGATCGTCGTTCTTTTCTGAAAAATTCCGCTTTGGGTGGCGGCGCCGCCGCCGCGGTCGCGCTGGCCGCACCGGCCTATGCGCAGGGCGCACGCAAGCTCACCATGGTCACGACCTGGGGTCGTGGTCTGGCGGGCGTGTTCGATGCCGCGCAACGGGTGGCCGACAGCGTCAACGGCATGTCCGACGGCAGCCTGACGATCGACGTCAAGGGCGCCGGTGAACTGGTGGGTGCGTTCGAGGTGTTCGACGCCGTGACTGCCGGTCAGGCCGATCTCTACCATGGGGCGGACTACTATTTTGTGGGCCAGCATCCGGGCTATGCGTTCTTCACGTCGGTGCCCTTCGGCATGACCGCGCAGGAACTGGTGAACTGGTATTACCACGGCGACGGCGCAGCCTTCCATGACGAGCTGGGCCAGATCTTCGGTCTCAAATCCTTCCTCGCGGGCAATACCGGTGCGCAGGCAGGCGGCTGGTTCTCCAAGGAAATCAACGGACCCGAGGATTTCAACGGTCTCAAGTTCCGGATGCCCGGCCTTGGTGGCAAAGCGCTCGGCAAGCTGGGCGCATCGGTGCAGAACCTGCCCGGCTCCGAAGTGTATCAGGCGCTGGCCTCGGGTGCCATCGACGGCACCGAGTGGATCGGTCCCTGGGCAGACGAGAAGATGGGCTTTCAGGAGATCACCAAGATCTATTACACCGCAGGCTTCCACGAGCCGGGCGCAGGCCTCTCGATCGGCATGAACCGTGAAGTGTTCGACAGCCTGACCCCGGCGCAACAGAAGATGATCGAGATCGGCTGTGCCGAGGCGCATCAGTGGAACCTGGCGCAGTTCCTGGCCAATAACTCCTCGGCCCTTCAGCGCCTGCAATCGGCCGGCGTCAAGACGCTGGAATTCCCCGATTCGGTCTGGGATGCCTTCGGCAAGGCCTCTGATGAGGTGCATCAGGAAAACATGGGCGACGACCTCTACAAGCGCATGTATGACAGCTATACCGCCTCGCTCAAAGCCTCCTCGGCCTGGATCCACAAGTCCGACGGCGCCTATACCGCGCAGCGCGACCGCGTTCTGGGCTAAACTGCGACGCAGATCACAACGGCAGGCCCCGCTATCTCGGGGCCTGTCCCTATCGGCGCGTGAGTTCCAAAGCTCCGCCCGAGTGGCACGCGTGAGGGAGAAGAGATGCTCGACGCAATCCTCTGGGTCATTCAGAACATCGGCATGGCCTTTTACAATCTGGCCTACGCGATCAGCCATCCGGGGCTCTGGCTCAACTGGTCCGACAAGGAGGCGATCATGCGGGTCGTCTACTATGGCGGTTCGATCGAGTTGTTCTTTGTCGTGTTTACCATCTTTCTGATCCTGACGGGGATCGGCCTTTGGAAAAATGGCTTCATGTGGGGCTGTGTTCGCGCGCTTGAGGGTTTTGCCAACACCGTTGGCCGGTTCATCGCCTGGGCCGGCCTGATCATGGTTCTGCAACAGATCATCATCGTTTTCATTCAGCGGATCTTTGCCCGGCCCGACATCGTGCTGGGAATTGGCATTCCGCTCCAGTTCGATGTCAGCTGGTGGGGTGAGGAACTCAAGCTTTACAATGCGATGATCGTGACACTCTGTGCCACCTACACCTTTGTTCAGGGCGGGCATGTGCGGGTTGATCTGATCTATGCGCCGGTGAGCCACGCCACCAAGCGGATCATCGACATGCTGGGCAGTCTGTTTTTCATGATGCCGATGGCAACTCTGATCTGGATGTATGGCTGGTTCTTCATGTGGCGGCATCTGATCGTGCCCAACCCGTCGGCCAGCGAAGGCCTTGACCGGCTGATGATGAAATCCCGCGCGCTGCGCTGGAACGTGGAAACCATTGGCTTCAGCCCGAACGGGTTCAACGCCTATTTCCTGTTCAAGATGTTGCTGATTGGCTTTGCCGCGATGGTTTTCTTGCAGGCGATGGCGTTCTTCTGGCGCTCTTATCTGGAGTATAAGGAAGGCATCGACAGTGTTGGAAAATACCTTGACCGCGACACGCTGGGCGAGGGCGAAGAGGCCTATGAAGGCACGCATTAAAGGGACGTAAACCAATGCTATTCGGACTTGACGGCGTCGAGATCGGTCTCATCATCGTATTTTTCTGCCTCTTCGGGGGCATTCTCTCGGGGTTTCCGGTGGCCTTTGCCATTGGCGGGGCGGGGATCGTGGCGTTTGCGATCATCGCCGGGCTCGACAGCGCCGGGATCCTGATCCACCAGGCGATCGACAGCGGCAGCGAGGCCTATAACAGCCTGATCGCGAGCGGTGTGCGGCCTGATGCCATCTCGATTTTCCGATACCCGGATCTGCCCCGCGCGGCGCAACCGCTGTTTCCGCTTGGCTGGGACGTGGCGCTTGACCGCAACGTGTCGTTCATCGTCAACCGGATCAACGAGCGGGTGCTGGCGGGGGCGTCTATCGAGACGCTGCTCGCGGTCCTGATGTTCGTGATGATGGGGATCACGCTGGAGCGTTCCAAGATCGCCAACGACCTCTTGACCACCATGGCGCGGGTCTTTGGCCCGCTGCCCGGAGGTCTCGCGGTGTCGGTCGTGGTGGTGGGCACCTTTCTGGCGGCCTCGACCGGGATCGTCGGCGCAACGGTGGTGACGATGGGGCTGCTGTCTCTGCCCACCATGCTGCGGGCCGGTTATTCGCCGCAAATCGCCACCGGCGTGATTGCCGCCTCCGGGACGCTGGGACAAATCATCCCGCCCTCGATCGTGATCGTTCTTCTGGGCACGCTGGCGGGCGATCTCTATTCCGTGGCGCAGGAAAATCGCGCCATGGCGGTGGGCTGCGGCGACGCGCTGACCTATCTCGGACAGCCGGCCGTGGTGTCTGTCGGCACCCTCTTTCAGGCGGCCCTGCTGCCGGGGATCCTTCTTGCGGTGCTTTACGGGCTCTATGCCTTTTGCTATGCGCTGTTTAATCCGTCCAAGGCACCTGCCGTTCAGCTTTCCAGCAACGGCAAGGGCGAGGTGATTACCCGCTCGGAGGGGTTTACCTGGTTTGTGGGCGTGCCCGTCGGACTGATTGCCGGAATCATGTTCCTGACCTCGCTGAACATCGTCGGATCTCAGGATCTGACCATTGACAGCTTTTCCGATCAGGGCGCCACGGCGTCCCTGAGGACCAACGTAAATCCCGAGTGCAAGGCGGCAATGATCGCGTTGCACGGACAAGAGAAATGGGATGTGGCGGTCGCCGAGCAGGCGACGATCGACGCCGCGGGTGGCGTCACTGCAAGTGTGCGTCTGAGCCCCGAAGAGATCGCGCAATTGCGCTTCGAGAAGGAGGCAGCCGCCGCCCCGATCGGCGACGGAGTTGCCATCATCATGGTGATGCTGGCCCTGACCCTCGCCGTGGGGCGTGGGGTCAGCCCGTCGTCCAGTCCTGCCCCCTTGATCATCGGCGCGCTCGGGATTCTGTTGGGGCTGCTCGTCGATATCCTTGTCATCAAGCCATCGACATCTTCGGGGATATCAGCGCTGCTCCTGCTCATTCCCTACGGCCTGGCGCTGTATGGCGTCGCCCATGCGGCGCTGCGTATGGCCAAAAACGAGATCATCCGCGTGGTTTTCCCGCCGTTGGTGCTGATCGTGGCGGTCCTTGGCTCGATCCTTGGCGGCATCACCAATCCGACACCCGCCGCAGCCCTCGGCGCGGGTGGCGCCATCATGCTGGCCGCCTATCGCAAGTTGCGCGATCAGGACAGATCACCGAAAATCATCATCATTGCCACATTGGCCGTGGGCCTTGCCATCCTGATGGGGATCAACTTTGACCTGCGGGTCAATCTTGACAGTGTCAGCTTCGAGTCATGGGTGGCCTTCCTGATCGCCTATGCGGCCTATCTCTACGCCCTGTTCGGCCTGCTGTTTGCCTGCTGGGTGCTCTACACGGGCGGGGTGTTGACCCCGGTGGTGCGCGAGACGACCAAGGTTACGTCGATGGTTTTCACCATCCTGATCGGCTCGCAGCTTCTCAACCTCGTGGTCATCAGCTTCGGGGGTGAACATTACATCCAGGAATTCCTCAAGAGCTTCGACAACGAGCTGAAGGTCTTTCTGATCGTGATGCTGGTGCTCTTCATCCTCGGCTTCGTGCTCGACTTTCTCGAGATCATCTACATCGTGATCCCGATCGTGGGGCCGGTGATCTATGGCGGCACCTTCGATCCGAAATGGGTGACGATCATGATCGCGGTCAACTTGCAGACCTCGTTCCTGACACCCCCCTTCGGCTTTGCGCTCTTTTACCTGCGCGGCGTGGCGCCCAAGGAGGTGACCACGGGTCACATCTATCGCGGCGTCTTGCCCTTCGTGCTGATCCAAATCGGGGGACTGGCGATCCTGTGGTTCTTCCCGGCAATCGTGACCATCATTCCGACTTTGATGTCGAACTGAGACGAAACTACGATCCGAAAGGGCCTTGGCGCCGGGGCGATCTCCCGGCGCCGTCTGCGCGGATAAAAAATGTAGCGGCGGTGTAACGGATTGTTGAAGTTTCTCAATTTCATGATGTAGATCAACGCAAGGCCTTAGCCAGAGTTGCACAATGGGTCTGCTGGGACCTTTGCCAGTGAGGCAAGGTCGATGTAGCGCAGGAGGACTGTGAAGATGATGAAAAACACTCAACCGCTGGCGCGCGTTGCCTTGTTGGCGGCCGCGTTCGGCTTGGCAACGGCGCCCTTTGCCCTTGCGGCCGATGAGGGGTCGGTGGCACGTGGCGGACGGCTTTACGACAAGTGGTACAAGGAAACCAATCAGGAAGCCCCGAAAGAGGCGCATCCGCTCTATCCCAAGGATGCGAGCTATGCCGAAAAGCCGAATGCCAACTGGCGCTGCAAGGAATGCCACGGCTGGGATGGCAAGGGCGCGGACGGGGCCTATAGCAGCGGCAAGCATTTCACCGGGATCAAGGGCATCAACGGGATGCAGGGCGGTGATCCGGCGGCTGTGGTCGCGGTGCTGACGGCTCCGGCGCACGGCTTTGGCGACCTGTTGTCCGATGTGGATCTGACCGATCTGGCGAATTTCGTGGTCCACGGCGACTATGGTTACGACGCCTATGTCGCGGATGGCAAGATCGTCGGCGATGCCGAAAATGGCGGTCAGGTCTATCGCACCGTGTGCGCCAATTGCCACGGGGCAGAGGGCAAACTGCCCAAGGAGATGCCGCCGCTCGGTTCGCTGGTGGGCAATCCCTATGAGGTCATGCACAAGGTGCTCAACGGTCAGCCGCATGAGGCGATGCCGGCGCTGCGCGCCTTCGATCATCAGATTGCGGCCGATGTGATCGCCTATATCGGCGCGGAACTTCCCGCCGAATAGCAACCGCTTGCAACTATGGACGTGCCGCCCACCCGGTCGGCACGTCCCAATCGCCAAATTCACCTGAAGGACTGAAAGAAGATGATTCGATTCGTGAAATGGCTCTGGCATTGGTTTACCCGGCCCAGTGTTCTCATCGGGCAGGGGATTCTGCTCTCGGTCGGGGTTGTCGCCGGCATCATCTTCTGGGGCGGGTTCCATACCGCGATGGAGGCCACGAACACGCTCGAATTCTGCACTTCCTGCCACGAGATGCGCGACACCGTGTTTCAGGAATACAAGACCACCGTGCATTACAAGAACGCCTCTGGCGTACGTGCCATCTGCTCGGATTGCCACGTCCCCCATGCCTGGGGGCCCAAGGTCATCCGCAAGATCCAGGCCAGCAACGAGTTGTTGCACAAAGTGCTCGGCACCATCAACACGCCCGAGAAATTCGAGGCCAAGCGCGCCGAACTGGCCGGGCATGTCTGGGAGGTGATGAAGCGCACCGATTCCCGCGAATGCCGCAACTGCCACAGTTTTGAGGCGATGGATTTCACCAAGCAGGGCCGCCGGGCACAGGAAAAGATGCAAGTTGTCGCCGAGACCGGACATTCGCCGGAAGGTAGCACCTGCATCGACTGCCACAAGGGCATCGCCCATCACCTGCCTAAGGTAGAGCGCGACGACTGAGAGAAATCTAGGCCATCATCTCCTTGGTGGTGGCCAGCCTGATCTCGGGATAGTCCCGCACCACCCGGTCGATATCCCATTGCAACCGCGTGAGATAGACCACGTCGCCGTCGTGGTCATGGGCGATATGCGCCTTGTTGGCGGCGATGAACGCCTCCACCTTGTCCTTCGGCCCGCTCACCCAGCGGGCAGAGGTGAATTGCGACCCCTCGAAACGCACCGGCAGGCCGTATTCCAGCTCGATCCGGCTGGCCAGCACCTCGAATTGCAGCGCGCCGACGACCCCCACGATAAAGCCCGATCCAAAGGCGGGCTTGAACACCTTGGCGGCGCCTTCTTCTGCGAATTGCATCAGCGCCTTTTCCAGATGCTTGGCCTTCATCGGGTCGCCAGCGCGGGCCTGTTGCAGCAGTTCCGGCGCAAAGGACGGGATGCCGGTCACGCGCAGGGCCTCGCCTTCGGTCAACGTGTCACCGATGCGCAACTGCCCGTGGTTCGGAATGCCGATGATGTCACCCGCCCAGGCCTCTTCCGCCAGTTCACGGTCGGCGGCGAGAAAGAGCACCGGCGCCGAGACCGTCATCGGCTTTTTCGAGCGCACATGCGTGAGCTTCATGCCGCGCTTGAAATGCCCTGAGGCGAGACGGACAAAGGCCACCCGGTCGCGGTGCTTGGGGTCCATGTTGGCCTGCACCTTGAAGACAAAGCCGGTGACGGCGGTTTCCTCTGGCGCGATCTGGCGCGGTTCGGCCTTCTGCACCTGAGGCTCCGGCCCGTAGGTGCCGATGCCGGTCATCAATTCCTTGACGCCAAAGGAATTGATCGCCGAGCCAAACCAGATCGGCGTCATATGCCCCTCGAGCACCGCCTGAACATCGAGCGCGGGCAAGAGTTCGCGCGCCATCGCCACCTCGTCGCGCAGCTTGGCCACCAGATCGGCGGGCACATGGCGCTCCAGTTCCGGGTCGTCGAGGCCATTGATCTCGATCGATTGCGCCACCCTGTTGCGGTCGGCGCGGTCCATCAGTTCCAGCCGGTCGCCCAGCATGTCGTAGCAGCCAACGAAATCCCGCCCCATGCCGATGGGCCAGCTTGCCGGGGTGACGTCAATCGCCAGATTTTCCTGAATCTCGTCGATGATATCAAAGGTGTCGCGCGCCTCGCGGTCCATCTTGTTGCAAAAGGTCAGGATCGGCAGGTCACGCAAGCGGCAGACCTCAAAGAGCTTCTGCGTCTGGCTTTCCACCCCCTTGGCGCCGTCGATCACCATCACGGCGGCATCGACGGCGGTCAGCGTGCGATAGGTGTCCTCGGAGAAATCCGAGTGGCCGGGCGTGTCCACCAGGTTGAACCGGAACCGCCCGAAATCGAATGACATCGCCGAGGCCGAGACCGAAATCCCCCGATCCTTTTCCATCTGCATGAAATCCGAGCGCGTGCGTCGCGCCTCGCCCTTGGCGCGCACCTGGCCTGCCATCTGGATCGCGCCCCCGTAGAGCAGGAACTTTTCCGTCAACGTGGTCTTGCCCGCATCCGGATGCGAAATGATCGCAAAGGTGCGGCGCCGGGCAATCTCGGCCGGCAGGGCGGGGCGGTTTGTGCGGGTGTCCAACATGCGGCGGGATATAGAGGGGCGGGCGGGCCTGCGCAACACGGCTTGCACGCCCTAACGCGACGAGGCGCGCTTGAGCAGATCCGCGGTGTTGGGACGATCGAGCAGAACCCCGCTCACCTCGTAGCGCAGATGCGCGCGCGCGCCATGCGCCGTT
>Ga0100379_10005598_pt1 | contig 10770 bp, 8 predicted proteins | sample CryGeymeta201503_FD_80418 | JGI IMG/M metagenome (GOLD analysis project Ga0100379, IMG submission 80418) | Groundwater microbial communities from Crystal Geyser aquifers in Utah, USA - Crystal Geyser metaG 2015-03 | ecosystem: Environmental > Aquatic > Deep subsurface > Groundwater | place: USA... | reverse complement strand
TGCCCGCGTCCGCCACGGCGTCGACGCCCGCGTCGGTGGGTCCCGAGTCGTGACCGGAGTCGACCGTGGCGTCCCGGGCCGCGTCCGTGGACGCGTCGGTCGCCGCATCGGCGCCACTGTCCGGGTTCCCCGAGTCGTCTCCACAGCCCACCGTGAGCATCAGCCCGACGAGCGTCCAAGCCATCGCGTATCGCATCATGTATCCCTCCGCGCGGAACAGACCACGCGAGCCGCCATTATCACCGAATTCTCCCGGCGGGCAAAGTGACGCGTCGACGAAACGCGAGGATCCTCGGCTCGAGCCCTTCCCGTCCTGGAGGTCCATGAAGCCGTCTGCTCGAGATCGCCCGAAACTCGGTGGCTCAGATCCGCTAGAGTTCGTGGGGCATGCGATCGCGAGGACTGCGGAAGTAGTGCATGGGCGAGTAGGAATCGAGATTGGACACGCGGGCGGTGTAGAGGCAGGCGTACTGCTCCACCTGATTGCCGAAGAGAGAGACCTCCGGGCCGGACTTGAAGACGGGACCCCAGAAGGGGTGGAAGGCGCGGCCCACCTCCTCTTCCAGACGCGAGTACTCGGCGTCGGCGGAGCGCAGGCGCGCCTTGAGGCGGTCGATGGCGTGGCGATGCAGAACGCGCGCGCTGTCGAGCTCGGTCGACGCTTCCCCGGTGGCACGGAGCTCGTCGCGTGCCCGGCTGACTTCCTTCAGGCGGACCTGATGCTCGTGTAGATCGTCGTAGACCGCGTCGCGCACGTCATCGAGCTCGTCCATGCGTTCGAGCTGCGGACCGCATGCCTCGAGGGCCATCTGCTCGGCGTCCATCTCCTGGATGATCATGGCCGTGCGCCACGCGCTCTCCTTCTTCGCGCGCAGCACGTCGCCGTAGATGTGGTCACCCACGTAGAGCACGCGATCGCCGCCACCGCCGAGGTGCCGCTCGAGCAGGGCGAGGTGTCCACCCGCGTAGATCTTGCCGCGCTCGAAGCGGGTGGCGGGCGTGTGCTCGCCGTTGCCCGTCTCCATCAGCGGTGACGACTCGGTGAAGAAGCTCGGCTTCTTGGCGGCCGTGATGACCACCTCGAAGTAGTTCCGCCACGAGGGATACTCGGAAGGACCTTGCTCGAAGAGGTAGTCCATCATGCGCGCCGTGTAGTCGGCGTGGCTGTTGGTGAGCAAGAAGAGGCGCTTGCCGGAGCTGCGGAGCTTGTGCAGCGCGCGCGGCATCTCGGGATCGCGGCGCACGTAGCGCGGGAGATCCGCGAGCATCGTGTCGAGGATGCTTCCGTCCTGATGCGCGGCGTCGATGGCTGCGCGCACGTCGGCGAAGAGCCCGGCGTAGTCCACGTCCTGCCCGCGCGCCTCGAGGGCGTCGATGGCCGCGACGTAGACCGCGACCTCCGACAGGGCGTACAGGGTGTCGACCCAATGGTAGCGGCGCGAGGCCGGCTGCAGCCGACGGCTGTGGTAGAGGCGGCGGCGCTCCTCGAGGCTGAGCTCGACGAGCCCGTGGTACGCCCGCTTCACGTAGCGGTAGCGATCCATCTTGAGCACGTTGCCGTATTTGCGATCCACCAGCAGACCACGAATGGCGAAGTCCGTGCGGTAGGGCATGGAGAGCAGCGCCTCCGGGTAGCCCTTCTCGACCAGCTTCCGCACCGTGACCTCGATGCTGAGGCGATCCATCTCGAACTGGTCGTACACGGCGAGCGTGTAGTCCATGTCGAAGCCCACCCACTCGACGCGATCGAGGCGCAGGCTGTGGTTGCAGAAGATGCGGTGGGAAGGAGCGGGCGGCTCGGCGCCGGCCTCGGCCAGCGTCAGTTCAGGGAGGGGAAGGTGAAGCTGCACGGAGAAACAATAACGTATCCCTAGCGAGGGTGCAGACGCGAACGCCACCGCGCATGATTGGAGCCGCGATGCGGTCGAGCCGCGATCTGCAGAGACGACAGAGCCGCCGGGGAATGCTCCGCGGCGGCTCTCGAATGTGCGGGATGGACCCGCGCTCCACGCTGAAGACTAGGCTTCGGCGGTGTAGACGCTGACCTTTTTGCCGGTCTTGCCCTTGCGCTCGAACTTCACGTAGCCATCGATCTTGGCCCAGAGCGTGTAGTCCTTGCCGACGCCGACGTTCGAGCCGGCGTGGAAGCTGGAGCCCACCTGGCGAACCAGGATGCTGCCCGCGGAGACCTCCTGGCCTCCGAAGACCTTGACGCCACGATACTGCGCCTTGGAATCGCGACCGTTACGCGAAGATCCCTGACCCTTTTTATGTGCCATCTGTTCGCTCCGCTTTAGGCGCTGATGCCGGTGATGCGCAGCTCCGTATAGGGCTGGCGGTGTCCATTCTTGCGTTGATAGCGCTTACGACGGCGCATCTTGAAGACGATGATCTTCTTGGCGCGGTCCTGAGCGACGATCTCCGCCGTGACCGAAGCGCCCGCGACCGTGGGCTTACCGACCGAGACGGCGTCGCCGCCGAGCATGAGGACGTCCTCGAAGACGATCTCACTGCCTACGTCACCGACGAGCTTCTCGACGCGAAGCTTGTCGCCTTCGCTGACCCGGTACTGCTTGCCGCCGGTCTGAATGACTGCGTACATGGCTGAATCCATTCGTTTCTGCTCGCCTGGAAGCGAGGGGCGTGCAGTCTAAGGAGATCGGCGAGCCCCGCAAGTCGAATCTGGCAGGTTTCTTTCTGCACCCTGATCGCCGCCGGATCCATGTGCTTGGGCGCGCCCGTGCTATACCCGCCGGCCATGGCCAAGGCACGTTCGAAGCGGGAGAAGAAGCCGGAGGTCCCGACGGTGGTGCGCAGGGCACCGGCGGACCGCAAACGGCTCCCCCCCGAGCTCGAGGAATTCGCCCGCAGCGACGAGAAACGCCTACCGCCACCCCGTCGACGCCCGCGTCTGCGCGATCCGCGTGCGGCGGCGCTGATCCCCGGCGTGGCCAACCGCGACGCGCGCCTCGTGTTCGACCAGCACCTGGAGCAAACCCGCGCCCTGTTGGCGGACGACGCGCTCAGCGCCCAGGCCGACGAGGCGCTGGCCGTGCTCTGGCTGGCCCGACTGTGGCGGGGACGCAGCCTGACCAGCTTCGACGCCGTGGGCGTGGAGTTTCTGGACCTGCCCGCGAGCGAAGCGCGAGCGCGCGCCGAGCGCGGGGCCGAGGCGATGGGCGTGGCGCTCGATCCGGTCTCGGACGAAGCCGCCGCCATCTGGGTGCGCTCGCTTGCGGCTCTGATCGATGCCGAGCTCTCCGCCAAGATCAGACCGGCGCCTGGCGGCCAGTCGTTGGTCTTCGAGCTGGAGGTCGACAGCGCGCCCCAGGCTCTGCTCGAGATGGGCCGACGCATGAACTCGTTGGTGGAAGATCGCCAAGCCGGTGCACGCACCTTCGGCAAACCGGAGGGCGATGGCCACGGCCCGCGGGATGGCCACGGCCCGCGCGAAGGGCGAGAGCGCGCCGAGCCGAGCTACGGCGCACGCCGACCCGACCGCGGCCGTGACGGAGGCCAAGGCTCGGGGAACCGCGGCCGCTAGTCCCTGCGCCCGCTGGGTCCGGGTCGGCCATCGTCGGTGTCTGAAGGAGCGCTGCTGGCGCGAACGCGTCGCGCGCACACGTCGTCGGTGCCGCAAGGAACACGTCGGCACGCCGACCGGCGGCTCACCCGCGGCGGCGCTCGATGAACCTCGGATCGCGCCCTCGCATTGGAGGACGCTCCGAGGTTGCTCGACAGGCTGCTAGAGCTGGGAGAGCGCTTGACGGGCCGAGGCGTTGGTCGGGTCGAGCGCCAGAGCGCGCTGGTAGACCTGGCGGGCGCGGTTGCGATCGCCATCGGCGACGTAGGCGTTGCCGAGGGCGGTGTAGAAGGAGGCGCGTGTCGGGGAGAGCTGCACGGCTCGCTGGTAGGCCGCGACAGCGCCGCGCGCGTCGTGAGCCGCGAGCAGAGACGCGCCGAGACCCGCGAAGGAACCGGCGTGGCTGGGGTTCATGACCGTGGCGCGACGATAGGCGACGGCCGCCTCCGCGAAGCGACGCTGGCCATAGAGTTCGCGCGCTTGAGTGCGAATCTGCTCGAAGGCGCTGCCTCCAGAGTCCATCGAGCTAGCGGCCATGGAGGAAGCGTTGGAGCTCGCGTGATGACGACGAGAAGGCCGACGTCCTGCGTTGTCGTCCGCCTGGGCGGACGCCGTGTCCCCATTGGCGGCGGCGGCGGCTTCGGCGTCGGCACGGGCCTGCGCCTCGGCGTCTGCGGCGGCTTGAGCGTCTGCGGCGGCTTGAGCGTCTGCGGCGGCCTGGGCTTCCGCGGCGGCTTGCGCGTCCGCAGCCGCTTGCGCTTCGGCCGCGGCGGCCTCGGCGGCGGCCTGGTCCTGACCGGGCTGACTCGGGGCTTCACCCGTGATCGGAGGCTTGCCGGTATTGGCCGCAGCGGGGGGCGTCGGAGGCGCTGTGACCCGCACCGGAGGCGCGGCGGGCCGCGAGGGCATGGTGGGCGGCGCGCTCGCGACGGCCTCGGTCCCTTGGTTGCGACCGAAGATCAAGTAGGCGGTGCCCGCCAGCACCAGGCAGCCGAGCAGGAAGAGAACGCCAACACCGATGAGCACTCCGCTGCTGCGAGTCGGGGCGGGAGTCTGGGCCACGACGGGTGCCGCCGGCGTCGGCGACGGATCGCGCGCCACCGCCACGGCGGGCGTGGGCGAGGGGTCGGTGACGGCGGCGTAGGAGCCGACGACGGCCTCCATGCCGGCGAGCGAGGCGGGTGCGTCCCGCGCGATGGTCTCGGCGAGATCGTCGTAGTCGAGTCCGTCCGCGGGCGGCGCCGCCACGGGCGCGCTCGCGCCGGGCGGAGGGGGCGGCACGCTGGCGGGCGCCGGCAGTTTGTGCGTCATGCCATCGGCGCCGTCGTCTGCGGCAGCCATCGCAGCGGCGGCAGCCACCGGAGCGGCCTGTGCCGGAGCGGCCTGTGCCGGAGCGGCCTGTGCCGGAGCGGCGGCCCCTGGTGCGGGCTCGGGAGCGGCGGCGACAGGCTGGGCCGGCGGCACGGAGGCGCTCGGAGGAGCGGGCGGCTTGCTCGCGCTCGGGGGAGGCGGCGGCACGGAGGTGGGGTGCTTGGCCAGCACCTCCTCCTCGAGGATGTCCACGGCCGAGAGCTGCTGCGTCTTGTCCGGGTTGACCTTGGCCTCGGGAGGAGCGGCCTTGACCGGCTCGGCGGGCGGCTTGGGCGGCGACATGCTCGGCGGCCTGGGCGGCGACATGCTCGGCGGAGGCGGAGGCTTGCTGGCGGAAACCCCCATCGGGTGCTCACCCGAAGGTGGCTCGGGGGGACGGTTGCCCGTCACCGCGGGCATGCCCAGGATCGTCGCCTTGTGAGCGGGCACGCTGGACGCGAGGCCGGAGCGGAGCTGCTCGGGCACGAAGGGATCGAGGGCGCGCCTCACCTGCTGGGCCGAGAAGGGCCGGTCGCGAGGATCCTTCGCGAGCAAGGAGTTGAGGAGATCGCGCGCTCCCTGGGGCAGACTGGCGGGCGCCTCGGGCGCCGGCGAATCCGCGTGGGCGGCAAGAACAGCCGCGGCGCTGTCGCCCTCGAAGGGCGCCGAGCCGGTGACCATCTCGAAGAGCACGCAGCCGAGGGCGTAGAGATCGCTGCGAAAGCTGACGAGCTTGCCCTTGGCCTGCTCCGGCGAGACGTAGGCGGGCGTGCCCAGCACGTCGAAGACGGAGTCGGTCTCGATCTTCGCGGCCAGACCCGCGTCCAGGAGCGTGACGCTCTGCACGCCGCCCTCCCCCGCGCACAACACGATGTGCTCGGGCTTGAGGTCGCGATGGAGCAAGCCCGCGCGATGCAGCTCGTCGAGGGCGCGCGCGACCTGCGCGGTCACGGTCAAGGCGTCGGAAGCGGAGAGCGGTCCATCGGCCAGACGCGTGCGCAAAGTCTTGCCTTCGACCCATTCGCGGAAGAGCCAGAGACCTCCCTCGGCCTCACCCGTGACGATCGGCAGCGCGAGGTGCGGGTCGTCGAGGGTCGTCTGCTTCACCAGCTCGCGCTTGATGCGCTGCTTCTCCGAGGTCGTGCTCGAGGTGGAAGAAGAGATCAGCTTGAGCACGCCTTGGCGTCCGCCGCGCATGTCTTCGACACGAAAGAGCGCGCCTGTGGGGCTGGATGCGAGGGGCTGGAGCACCTTGAAGCGCTCTTCGATTTCGGCAGGGATCGATTCCATCTTGCTCTACCTTCCCGGATTGGACCGCGGGAGCACCGGAATATTTGGTATGGAACTAACGCGCAGGGGGCCGAAGACTAGGATCTCGCCGCCGAGGGGTCAACATGCGCGGGGGTCCGCGACGCGGACGATTCACCGTCACCCTTGGCGGACGACGACGGAACGTCGACGAGCCGTGCACGACGCAGGCCGAACTCCAGGCCGAGCGCCCCGATCACGAGGGCGTATTCCACCCAGAGCAGCAGCGGACGCTCGACCCACTGGCGCGACGCCAACCATGCATCCAGCGGCGCATAGGCGAGCAGGATGGTCGCCGACCACACCAGCCCCGCGAGCCCACCCGACGCGACCTCGAGCGGCAGGAGCCAGAGCAGGTACCAGGGGTGCACCTGGGGCGCGAGCAGCAGACCGGCCAGGAGCACGGCTCGAGCCGCGTGAAGCGGGGGCCAGCCGCGGCGTGTGAGCGCGAAGCCCAGGAACAGCACGAAGGCCACGATCATGGGACGGAGCACCAGGCCCGCGACGGTGCCCGCCAGAAAATCGCTGACGTCCGGCGTCTCCTTCTTCTCGCCGACCAGGGAGGCCCGAGGGTCGAGGAAGGTGCCCCGCAGAGCCTGAAGCGCAGGCCGCAGGACGGTCAGGTGCACGTGCCCAGGCGGCGCGTGTTGCGCCTCGCCCGCGGCCTCGAGGGCGCGCGTCAGGCCAGCGTCGAGCAGCGCGTAGGGGCCCGCGTTGCCCTGCCAGCGGCGCGCGTACTGGCCCAAGCCTCCCGTGACGCCAGAGCCGTGACCCGCGTTCAGCAGAGGCACGAGGGCGGCGACGCTGAGCAACGCAGCCAGCGCCGCGCCGCGACGGTGGCGCGCGCCGAAGAGCGGCAAGAGCACCACGCCCACGAGCTTCACGCCGCTCGCCAGGCCAGCGAAGAGACCCGCCCACAGGCCACGACGTCGACCCAGCGCGTACACGGAGGCCGCGAGCAGGAGCCCCACGAAGACGTCCACGTGACCAGCCAAGGCGGACTCCGCGAGCGCCAGCGGGTTCAGCGCGTACAGCCTCGCCGCGCGCAGGCGATCGCCGGGCGCGAGCTTGGCGACCAGCGCGGTGACGCCCAGGTGGGCCGCCAGAGCGGCGGCGGCGATCACGGCCTTGCCATGCCCCAGCGCCGCGGCGAGCAGGAAGAGGAACTGCGCGAGCGGTGGGTAGATGGTGGGGATGTCGCGGTGGTTCACGCGCGCCCAGGCTGTGTCGCGCAGCGAGGCCAGGGCGGAGTCATCCGGCGCGTAGCGATAGGGATCGACGCCCGAGAGCGCGACGTGGCCATCCCACAGGTAGCGGAAGACGTCGTCGGAGAGCGTCGGCGGCGCGAAGACCAGAGGCAGCGCCGCGACCGACGCCAGCCCCAGCACGGCGCGCAGGGACAGAGGTCGCCCGACCTCGCCCAGGGCGAAGAAGCCGTAGGGCACGAAGGTCAGCGCCAGCGCGATGGCGACGCGCGAGGGCGACGAATCGGCGTAGGCCAGGGCAGCGACGGCCCAGATCGCGCCGACCACGAGCACGGGCGAGAGGCGAGCCAGCCAGGTCGACGCCGTCCGGCCGGGCGAGGGAGGTTCAGCGCTGAGGAGGCGAGGGGTCATCGTGGGCGGCTTCGGCTCGGATCGCCCGAGCGCGTGGCCGCCTCAGCGTAGAACTCCTCTCGAGAATTGCGACCGCCCGGCGATGCCGACCGCCCATGACCCGTGCGGCCGCGGCACAGAGCGACGAGGGCCGAGCCGCGCGCTACGAACGATGGGAACGTCGAGGTGAACCGAAGCCTCCCGCCGCAAGAGCTGGCGGGAGGCTTCGGTGACCGCGAACTCGTCAGGGGATCTGGAAGGTCGCCACGGTGGCGCGCTGTTGCGGAGCCAGCGTGTAGTTGTACGCGCCGATGATGCGGCCGCCGACGGCGATGGAGATCGTCGCGGTCGTCGGACCCGCGTGGCTGTTGCACTCACCCCAGTAGTGCACGGCCACTTGATAGGCGCCGCTGGGCGGGTTCGGGTTGTTCCAGAACACGTTCTCGATCGTGTTGTTCTCCTGGCTGGCGTTGCACTGACCGCGCGCGTCGTGGTCGAGCTCGCCTCCGGAGTTGGTCGTCGTATGCGAGTAGCTGATGGTCTCGCCCGCGGGATCCGTGACGTAGAGATCGAGGTCGGCGCCCGTGTTCCAGTACATCGTGATCTGGATGTTGCCGGACGAGTAGCCGCAGCCTTCGTCGATCTGACCGTTGCAGTTGTCGTCGAGGCCGTTGCAGACCTCAGCCGCGCCCTGCGCACAGCTCGCCTCCACGACGGTCACGCCGGTGGCCAGCTGAGGAGCCGCGACCTGGACCTGAATCTGCGCCGTTGGCGCTGCCACCTGCGCCTCGACGGTCACGGGCGGCGGCGCATGGACCCGGGCCCTGCTGGTGGTGATCGTGCAACCGCTGGCACCGATCAAGACCGCACCGGACGCGAGCGCCCCCGCGACAGAGAGAAATCGCCTGAACTTCATGAAAAGCCTCATTGGACAGCGCGGACGCGGCGCCCCCACCACGCCCCCGATCGAAGATGACGAGGGACTTCAGCCCCTGGGGCTCCCATGGGACGCGCGAGCGCGCGCGAGATTCACTGCCCGGGGTCGGAGGGCCGCGGCTGCTCGCCGAACATCAGGTTCAACAGGCGCTCCGCGTCACCGAGCGCGTAGAGCACGGGGGCCACGGCATCGCGTGGTGGCGCCACCCTCGAGAGCGCACCGCCGATGGCCAGGGCGTGCCCGCGCGGCGCGTCGAGCATCAAGAACACGTTGTAGCGTCCCTCGCCCGCGGGGGTCAGAGCCGCGTCGACGATGCGCTTGCGCTCGACGGAGAATTCTACGGGGCCGCGCCGGATCAGCAGCCGTCGATCGGTCAACACGTAGTCGGTCTCGATGGCGAGCATGCGCGCGCGGAACAGACCCCACCACACGAGCCACGCGCCGACGCCGAGGATCGACAGGAAGCTGAGGGTGACGGGGAGGAAGAACAGCACCCAGGTCCACGAGCGCACGGGCAGACCGATGCGCTCGAGATCGGCGAGCGCGAAGAAGACGGCGTGGGCGTAGGCGAAGGCGAGCACGCAGCCCAAGAGCCCGAGGGCCGCGGTGGCGAGCTCGCGCCAGCCGATGGCGCGCCCCGTGGGGCGACCTCCCCAGATCACCTCCTCGCCAGGATCGAGCCGCTCCACCAGCGGCAATTCTCGGTCGTCGGCGCCGGGTCGCGGCGCGTGGCCACGGATGATCGCGAACACGGACTCCGGATCGCGCACGGCCCGGAGCGTGAGCTTCTGCTTGCGCGAGAGCGGACCGAAGGGGACGGCGATCACCAACTCGAGGTCGCCCAGGCGAGGCATGGAGGTGCTCCAGCGCAGGCGCCCAAAGGTGATGTCGGCGCGCTCCATCTGACGCATGTGGCGACCACGTCGCGTGAAGACGCGGCTGTCGGTGACGACGTATTCGAGCCCGTCGGAGAGCCAGTGGGGCAGCAAGACCGAGCCGACGGAGAAGGCGAGCAAGAGCGCGCCGAGGCTGACGAGATCACGCGTCCCCGGCAGCTCCGCGACGTAGAGGAGCGCGGCGAAGAGCGCGGCGATCACGCCGAGCATCGCGAAGCTGACGGCGGCGACGCGGACGCGCGAGTCCAGTGGCGCGCCCCCGACCGCGCGCCCGTGCCAGAGCACCTGCTCGGAGGGCCACAGGCCGTAGGCCCCTCGGTCGATTTCGGGAGTCACACCCATAGAGTAGTCACTGTCGAGGCCCGCGTCGCGCGACCGGGAGAGGAAGCCCACATCTGGTTGCCACGGCCCTGCACGCCCATCAGACCGCGTCGTCCACCCGAAGTTCCACGAGGCCCTCAGCCGCGCAGGCTTTCCCGAGCGTTTCCCTGACGGGCTGATATGATCCGCCGCCATGAATATGGAAGCGAGCGAACGGGCACGCATCGACCTGGCTGCGGCCGCCGTGCGGGAGAAGACCACCCGTCGACCCCACGTCGCCCTGATCCTGGGCTCGGGCCTGGGCAGCTGGGCGGATACGGTCGAAGATGCGACGCGAATTCCCTACGCCGAGATCCCGGGCATGCCCCAATCTCGCGTCGCAGGTCACGCGGGCAACCTCGTCCTGGGTGAGGCCGAGGGCGTCTCGGTCGTGGCCATGCAGGGTCGCGTCCACCTGTACGAGGGCCACTCGCCCCAGGACGCGGTCTTCGGGGCGCGGCTGATGATCGCGCTGGGCGCCGAGCAGGTGATGATCACGAACGCCGCCGGCGGCATCGCGGAGCGCTTCGCGGTCGGCGACCTGATGCTGATCGAAGACCACCTGAACCTCACGGGCATGAGTCCGCTCATCGGGACCAACGAAGAGAGCCTGGGACCGCGCTTCGTCGACATGACGACGGCGTACGACGCGACTCTGCGCGAGCTCGCCGCCGAGGGCGCGCGGGCGCTCGGGATCGAGCTTCAGCATGGCGTGTACGCGGGACTGCTCGGTCCATCCTA
>Ga0100379_10005590_pt1 | contig 10775 bp, 11 predicted proteins | sample CryGeymeta201503_FD_80418 | JGI IMG/M metagenome (GOLD analysis project Ga0100379, IMG submission 80418) | Groundwater microbial communities from Crystal Geyser aquifers in Utah, USA - Crystal Geyser metaG 2015-03 | ecosystem: Environmental > Aquatic > Deep subsurface > Groundwater | place... | reverse complement strand
TACAGGTCTGGCTTGGCAATGGGTTGAAATGCAGCATTTTGCTTTGTTTAGCCACAAAGTGATGCTGGCCATCTTTGCATGGGTGATGCTTTTTACGCTTAATTACATGCGTAAAAAAGCAGCTTGGCATCATCAACGCGCTAGCAAAATGGTGCTATTTGCTTATGCCACTTTAATGCTCGCATATTTCGGTGTGAAATTTATCCATCAAATGCTCAGCTAGGATTTTCATGAACTTTGATAACCATATGTCGCTGATAGTCGGCTTGCTTTTCTTTCTACTAATTTTGTCTGCGTTTTTCTCGGGCTCAGAAACTGCTTTGACACGAGCAAGGCGTGTACGCCTACGTATTTTACGCAAGAGCGGCAATCTGGGCGCTCGTTATGCAGAGCGTTTACTTAAAAAACCAGAACGCATGCTTGCTTCGATTTTGTTGGGTAACAATTTCGTGAACATTGCTGCATCAAGTTTAGCCACCGCTTTGTTTGTGGCTGAATATGGTGAGAAAGGCATTTTGTATGCCACTGTGGTGATGACTGTAGTGGTGCTTATTTTTGCGGAAGTTTTGCCCAAGGCGTTGGCTGTTGCACATTCTGAGAAAATTGCCTGTCGCGTAGCTATTCCTATGACATGGCTGCAAACTATTTTTACGCCAATTGTGGCTATTTTAATGCTTATTATTAAAGTGTTACAAAAGATCCTGAATATCAAAGCGCATCAGGAAATGGGGTTTAGTCATCAAGAATTGGCCGCCATGATTGATATGAGCGCTGAGAGCGGGGTGCTCGATAAGGCCCGTGAGCAAATGCTGATGAGCGCGTTGCACTTGCATGATGTGCCCATTAAATCCCTCATGACGCCGCGTAAAGATATGGTCATGCTCAATGCCAGCCATAACCTTGAAGATGAGCTTAGTCGCGCCATTCGTAAGCCGCATTCGCGTTATCCAGTTTACCATGGGGATACCGATAATATTCTTGGCATCGTGCATTTGCGTGATTTACTTAAAAACAAACAAGTTCACAAACCCTTGGCGCAAACCATGATTTGGGAAACACCGCCATATGTGCCCGCCAATCGCAATGCGTTGCAGCAACTTTTTGATTTTCAAAGCAAACACCAGCACATGGCCATTGTGGTGGATGAGTTTGGCGATATTGAAGGTATCATTACGCTTGAAGATATTATTGAAGAAATTGTTGGTGAAATCGTCGATGAATTTGATGTGCATGTGCCCTTGGAAGTTTGGCCGCAACCGGATGGTACATGGGTAGTGGGCAGCACAGCCAACTTACATGACCTCAATCAAATGCTCGCGAGTAATTTACCAGAGAGTGATGCCACCACCATTGGCGGCTTTGTGGTGCATGAATTGGGTGGTATGCCTGAAGGACTGGCCTGTTTGCAAAGTGAACATATACAGATAGAAATTCTACAAATGGAAGGCGAGCGTATTCAGCGTTTAAAAATCGTCCGATTGGCCACGGATGATTCGCAAATTCATACTTAAAATCAATCCCTTATAAGCTTCTATGCAGATTCAACTTTATCAAGTCGATGCCTTTGCTTCACACGTATTCGAGGGCAATCCTGCTGCCGTTTGCCCACTTACCCAATGGCTGACTGATGCCCAAATGCAGGCCATTGCTGCTGAAAATAATTTGTCGGAAACTGCCTTTTTCGTGCCCCAGGATGATGGATTTTCCATCCGTTGGTTCACACCCACCGTGGAGGTGGATCTATGTGGGCATGCCACTTTAGCTGCAGCTTTTGTGTTGTTTGAACTGCATGGTTACAGCAATGATATCATCGTGTTTTACAGTAAATCTGGGCAGCTTTTGGTTAGCTGCGACGACGATTTGTTTGTGCTTGATTTTCCGATGCATCTTCCTCGCCCTTGCGAGGTGCCCCAAAGCATTTCAGCAGCTTTTAAAGCCTCGCCCATGGCCTGCTTTAAAGCAGAAGATTATATCGTGGTGCTGGAGTCGGAAAAGGATGTGCGTGATGCCGTTCCAGACTTTGAAATGTTAAAAAAACTCGATTTGCGCGGTGTTACCATTACAGCGGCAAGCAAAAGCTATGATTTTGTATCCAGATTTTTTGCGCCAAACTTTGGCATCAATGAGGATCCCGTCACAGGATCATCATTTACGCAATTGGCGCCTGTGTGGATGGCAATTTTGGGCAAAGAAAGTTTAAGTGCTAAACAAATTTCCAAGCGTGGTGGTGAGGTTTGGTGTGAAGTACGCGGCAATCGTGTACTTATCAAGGGCAGAGCTGTGCTTTATATGCGCGCGGAAATTACGATTCCTTCAGTCTAAAACAGCGCAGCAACGTTTGAACTTTTTGTGTGAACCACAAGGACATGGCTCATTTCTGCCAATCTCTGCAACAGTACAATCGCCATCGCGATACAACCATTGCCCATTTATTTGCTCAAATCGGCTCGTTTCTTGTAGTTTTTTGCACTTGCCCCCTGCGACATAAAAGGCAGCAAATGTAACTTCTCCGGTGTCATCATCTATCTGACCAGACTGGTGCCCAAGTATATCCAAATGTATCCATTTTAGTTGCATGCCACCCATATCACTTTGGCTTGGTCTAAAACTTGGATGCCATGAACGAAGGATATAATCGGTTAATCCCAACACATAAGCGCTAAAACGGGAGCGCATGAGCTTTTCTGCTGTGGGTGCGGTAATGCCTTGATGGTATTGGCCGCAACATTGGGCGTAAGGATAAACACTGCCACAGGGGCAGGGAGCATTGGGCTTATCTTGTAAAATAAAGGGCTCCTTTTGCAGTTGTTTTCATCAAGCTTTAGCCATGAATAAAAGCTGGCAAAAATAGGTATAAGATTAAGGCTAGATTCGCTAGCAAGAAGGCCTGACAATCGTTAAGCTGCGCCACAATGTCAAATTCAGAATTCAATCAAACCAATGTTCGTAACTTTTCCATTATCGCTCATATCGACCATGGTAAATCCACGCTTGCCGATAGGCTTATCGAAGAAACGGGTGCACTTTCTCAGCGCGAGATGAAGAAACAAGTGCTCGACTCTATGGAGCTTGAGCAAGAGCGCGGCATTACCATCAAAGCGCAAACAGCAACATTGGAATACAAAGCTGCAGATGGTCAACTATATAAGCTCAACCTGATTGACACCCCAGGCCATGTGGATTTCACTTATGAAGTTTCGCGCTCATTGCAAGCCTGTGAAGGCGCTTTGTTGATTGTAGACGCGACTCAAGGCGTAGAAGCACAAACGCTAGCCAATGTGTATTTGGCCATGGAAAACAATTTAGAAATTATCCCCGTTATCAATAAAATCGATTTGCCATCTGCTGATATTGAAGAAGCCAAGCGTCAAATAGAAGATGTGATTGGCATTGATGCTTCTGAAGCGATTGCAGTGTCGGCCAAAACAGGTGAGGGCATCTTGGATGTGCTTGAAGCTGTGGTGAAGCGCGTGCCGCCGCCAGCAAATCATGATGATAAACCACTGCGTGCACTGATAGTGGATTCTTGGTTTGACTCATACGTGGGCGCTGTGGCATTGGTGCGCGTGTTTGATGGCTCCATGAAAAAAGGCGACAAGATCTGTTTGATGTCCAATGACAAAAAATACGAAATCAATGATTTGGGCGTGTTTAAGCCGGCACCTATTCCTAAAAAATCACTGATTTCAGGTGATGTGGGCTTTATGATTTGCGGCATCAAAACCCTCGCTGATTTACGTGTTGGCGATACGGTTACCTTGGATAAAAACAAGGCAGAAAAACGTCTTCCTGGCTTTAGAGAGCCTAAGGCCATGGTGTTTTCGGGCCTTTATCCTGTGGATTCCAATGATTTTGGTGATTTGCGTGATTCGCTGGAAAAACTCAATATGAATGACCCCGCTTTTACTTATGAAGCCGAAAGCTCATCGGCGCTTGGATTGGGGTTCCGTTGTGGTTTCTTGGGCATGTTGCACATGGAAATTATCCAAGAGCGACTTGAGCGCGAATACGATCTTGATTTGATTACCACAGCGCCAAGCGTGGTCTACCGCGTGACTATGACGGATGGGGAAACCGTTGAGATTTCAAACCCCAGTGAGTTTCCTGAGCCGCAATTGATGTTGGAAGTCAAAGAGCCAACGGTAAAAGCCAATATCTTTTTACCTGAAGAGTTTGTGGGTGTGATGATGAAGCTTTGCCAAGAACGACGTGGCATTCAACAAGATATGAAGTTTATTGGTCAGGGTAGGGTCATGCTTACTTACAACCTTCCATTGGCTGAAATGGTGATTGATTTTTATGATAAATTAAAATCCATTTCGCGTGGTTATGCTTCGATGGATTATGAGCTATCGGACTTCCGCAGTGAACAAGTGGTCAAAATGGATGTCTTGGTTCATGGTGAGCCCGTGGATGCCTTATCTTTAATAGTGCATCGCTCCATCGCTGAGTCACGTGGGCGTGCTTTGGTGTCCAAGTTGCGCCAACTGATTCCTCGCCATCAATTTGATGTGCCGATTCAAGCAGCCATTGGCGGCAAGATTTTAGCCCGTGAAACTGTAAAAGGTGTGCGAAAAAATGTGACTGCCAAATGTTATGGCGGGGATATATCCCGTAAGCGCAAATTGTTGGAAAAGCAAAAGAAAGGCAAGAAACGCATGAAGCAAATCGGTAGTGTTGAAGTACCGCAGGAAGCATTCCTAGCAGTGCTTAAATTGGGGGATGAATGAGTCAGACCATGAGTGATTTAAGCAAAAAAATGGGCGATGTTTCTCAAAAACCAGCATGGCGTGAATGGATAGAAAGCCTGTTGGTGATTCTACTTTTGGCAATGGTGATTCGTAGTTTTGTGGTGGCACCCTTTAAAATCCCTTCCTCTAGCATGGTGCCTACGTTGGAAGTCGGTGATTATTTGTTTGTAACACGCTATAACTATGGCTTGCGTATTCCATTTACTGATATTCAATTTGCTGTGAACGAAGCGTCACGCGGTGATGTGGCTGTCTTTGATTATCCGGAAGATCGTAGTAAAGATTACATCAAACGCATCGTGGGTATCCCTGGTGATGTGATTGAATATTCCGACAATAAGCTAAGCATTAATGGCCAACTGATGCCTTTGCAAGCCGATGGCACCCATGCATATGTCATGGGTGATAATTCGATGGATGTATCGGGTTTGTTTACCGAGCAACTTTTTGATGTGAAACATCAAGTCTTGCGCAAAGAACACACCATTCGTGATGGCAAGTGGACTGTGCCCAAAGGGTATTATTTTATGCTAGGTGATAATCGTAATAACTCACGTGATTCCAGGTTTTGGGGTTTTGTGCCGCAGCAATATCTGGTGGGCAAAGCCGTGGTGATTTGGTGGTCTTGGAACGATGCGAGCAATGACGTACGTTGGGAGCGCTTGGGTTCGTTGGTTAAATAACAACTTCAGGGGGAAGTGATGTTTAAACTCTTTTTTTGGGTTGCTTTGATTGGCAGCATAGTATTTGTATCGGCACAAGTGATTCCTGTGAAATACAACAATATGACAATCGAAAACGTATTTGAAGGCGCCGTAAGCAATTTAAATACTGAGCCTGTGGCACAAGTACTACCAAGGCTTCGTGTTTTGCTTAGCAGGCAAAATGTCGATCTTAAAGCCTTGCCTGAAGAGTTTTTTGAAAATTTAACAGTGACAAAAGAAGATGATAAATTAACCATATCTTCAGAGTATCACGTGACCATTTGGTTACTAGGGAAACCAACCAGCATAGACCCTGATTCAGAATACTTGGAATCAGATGTTGAACCTATGGATAAACTTCGATTAAAAGCTCGGTTAGACTTTGACTTCTTACCAACACGCGTTACACCATAAAATGACTGCAGCGCTCCAAAAAATGATTGATTATACCTTCAAAGATAAAGCAATTTTGCAGCAAGCACTCACACACGCATCGAAATCACCGCAACATTTGGAGCGTCATGAATTTTTGGGCGATGCTGTGCTGGGCTTGGTTGTCGCAGACTATTTGTATAACAAACATCCTCAATCGCCAGAAGGCGATTTATCAAAAATGCGCGCCAATTTGGTATGCAAACCTGCTTTATTGAAGGTTGCCAAAGCTTGGGGATTAGCAGATTCCTTGATCGTTGGTGATGGTGAGCGCAACAGCAAGGGTGCTTTAAAATCAGAGTCGATTGCAGCCAATGCCGTAGAGTCGGTGATTGGGGCAGTATTTTTGGATGGTGGCTGGCAAGCAGCGCAAGCGGTTGTACTTCGAGCGTGGTCAGGTGAGTTGAGAAATGTTAAACCTGTGAACTTGCGTGATGCCAAAAGCGAATTACAAGAATTAACCCAAGCGCACGCGCTGGGTGTGCCACAATACGAACTTTTAGATTTGGGGCTAAACGCTGAACCTAGATTTGAAGCACGTTGTTTTATTCACAAAGCACGTGTTGGTGTGGGACACGGCGCACGCAAGAAAGTTGCAGAGATTGATGCTGCTAAGCATGCCTTAGAAGGGCAGCCACTTAAGCTGATCATTCAAGAAAAACAGAAAACTTAAGGTTACTTAAAGTTACGGAAGCAGGTATTTCTTTAATACTTTTCCTTGTTTGCCTAGCGAGCCAGGCGCAAACAACACTTCTTGATCTGAAGATATTTCCAGAGCCATTGAATTACCTGAAGTTAGCAATAATTTTTCGCTCGTTTTGACTGCGAAACTCTCACCAGCTTTAAGCAGCGCTTCACGCAGCAAGATTGGCTCTTCATCATCAATCTGCTCAAAAAGTTGAAGCCAAACATCTTCATGAACTGCAAAAAATGAGTAGGTTTTCATTTCCCCAGAAGCAGTGAAATTGGAGTTGATGACATCAACCACCATGGTTTTATTGCGTTTTGGGTTGTTCACAACCAACGCATCGGAGGTAGGTGATTGCTGCGCTACAACAATCGCTGCCTCATCTTGCTCTTGCGGCAGCATTTCAGTGACCATGACTTCAGCTACTGTTGTTGTTGCTTCTTGAAGAGGCTGCTCGGTTAACGAAGCGGCTGTATTTTGGGAAGGTTTATCTTCATCGCCCAAATTCATAAAAATAAATACAGCTACAAACATCAATACAGCAACAGCCACCCATGTTTTATTCGGTGAAATAGGGGCGTCTGGATACGTAATCGGGGCAGTCAACTCGAAGGTATTAGATTTAATACGCTGAATCTGAGGCTCGACATTAATTTCCAACAATTGCGCATATTGGCGTAAGAAACCCACAGCATACACTTCACCAGGCAAATCTGCCCAATTGCCAGATTCCAAGGCATCTAAGAAATGAGGGCTAAATTTTAGGGCTTTGATGATTTTTTCTTTGCTGATGCCTTTGCTTTCGCGCACTTCACGAAGCGTTGCACCAACTTCGCAAAATAAAGCTTCTTTGGCGTAAGTATTATCGTCTACGGGTTCTTGATCTTTCTCGTTTGTCATAAAACCCTCCCTTACTTCTGGCCAGAAAGGCGAGATAGCTCATCTTTCGCCCACGCTTTATGCAACTCATCAGGGCTTTGTTCGACAAAGGTATCTATATAATTTTTCAATAAAACGTCTTCGCCTTTACCTTTAAGAAGCGTAATTAAACCTGATAAGGCAGGTTGACTAATGGGATCTTGGCGTAAAATCGTTTCATATAGAGCCTGGGCGTAATTGGGGCGATTAAAGCGCACATAAGCAATGGCTTCACGCAGTTGCGGGTCTTGCCAGTTGGGAGCCAGCATATGTGCTTTTCGATATGCTGCGATAGCATCTTCAAATCGGTTTTGCCCCAGCAACGCATCACCGAGATTGGTAAAAGCCAAGCCCTGACTGTTGTAAGTTGGGTCTTCTAAAGCTTTGTTTAAATGGGTTTCAGCCAATTTGTATTCGCCCATTTCCACCAACAAGCTGCCATAGTTGTTGTAGGTGGCAGCCCCAGCATCATATTGAATGGCGCGCTCATAATAGGCGCGGGCTTCCTTTTGGTTGCCGCGTAAGCGCCATGCATAGGCAATGGCATCAAGGGTGACCGAATTTTCTGGGTCGAGTTTGTCGGAAATTAAGAGCTCATCAAAAGCTTTGGGCAAAAGGCCGCGGTGCAGGGCATCAATGCCCAAGCGGTAATGCAAGCCAGCACGTTTGGTATTGTCTTCACTTTTTTGTTTATCCAATGCACTTTGGCACGCGGGTAAGGCAAAAAGCGAAAGAAGAAGTAGGCAGTATTGCAAGTATTTCATAAGAATCGTTTCACCAGGGCGTAAATTGGGCGTATTGCAGCATCATCTTGGGCTTTGAGATCGGCAAAAATACCATGCTCCAGCGCCGCGTTACAGGTACATGTATTTTGTTTTGGCGATTGGGCTGCAAAAAAAGCTTCAAGCATATGTTTGGCTTTGCTGACATTGCTGTGCATGACCTCAACAATTGAAGATACAGACACATCATCTTCATCTTCATGCCAACAATCATAATCAGTGCTCATTGCAACGGTAGCATAACACAACTCCGCCTCACGCGCTAATTTGGCTTCTGGCATGTTAGTCATGCCAATCACATCCATGCCCCAGCTGCGATAAAGATTCGATTCTGCACGTGTTGAAAATTGTGGTCCCTGCATGGCTAGGTAGGTACCACCATCGTGAGTAATGATGTCCGATGTTTCACAAGCTTGTTGCAGGCGCTGACGAAGGTTATAACACACCGGATCTGCAGCAGAAACATGGGCAACCACAGGCCCATCAAAAAAGGTGGAAGCGCGATTAGTGGTGCGGTCAACAAACTGATCCACCAATACAAAATGACCAGGTTCAATCTCTTGGCGCAACGAGCCCACAGCAGAAATGGAAATAATTTCAGATACGCCAGCAAGCTTCATGGCATAGATATTGGCTCTATAGTTAATGTTGTGCGGAGGAATGGAGTGGGTTGAGCCATGGCGAGGAAGAAAAACAACCTCATGGCCATGTATGCTGGCCAAAAGCAGCTTATCCGAAGGTTTTCCATAGGGCGTGTCGAATTCAAGCGCATCAATGATGGTTACGCCTTCAATAGCATAGAGGCCACTGCCACCAATAATACCTGTACGGTGTTGTGTCATGTTAAGCGATACCCTGTTTTGCTGTTTTCAATTGCCCGCAAGCGGCCATAATATCATCCCCACGAGAGCGGCGGACAGTTGCACGAATTCCTTTAGAAATCAAGCCTTTTGCAAATGCATTTACAGTATCAGTTGAGCTTCCTTCATAGGCGCTGCCAGGGTAAGTATTAAAACGAATCAGGTTCACACGTTCACGTTCTGGGTTGACGAACTTACTCAAAGCCAACAAATCTTCAGCCCTGTCATTGATGCCCTTTAGCATCACATATTCCAAGGTGATATGCCTTTTTTTCGCTAATGGGTAGTCATTTAGCGTTTGTCTTAGGCTTGATAAATCATGTTTTTGATTAATCGGCACCAAGGTGTCGCGGTCATGGTTGATGGCGCTATGCAAAGAAATTGCCAAGTTGACTGGCGCATGATCACCCAAACGAACAATCTGAGGCACAAGGCCAGACGTGGATAAAGTGATGCGGCGGCGGGATAAATGAAAATAGGATTCATCCATTAATAAATCCAAAGATTCAAACACAGCCAACTCATTGGCCAGCGGTTCGCCCATACCCATATACACAATATGCGTGACCATAGGATGCAAACCCTGATCCATGGGGTCGGTGAGCAGGTCGTGTTTAACAGCTAACACTTGCGCCACAATTTCAGCAGCAGTGAGGTTGCCCTCAAATTTTTGTGTGCCTGTATGGCAAAAAGGGCAGTCCAACACACAGCCTGCTTGGGATGATATACAAACGGTGCCTCGTGACTCGTCAGGGATTAACACCGACTCAATGTGTTTGGTGCTCTGATTTTGGCGCTGTAGCGCAAAAAGATACTTGCGCGTGCCATCTTCGGATTTTTGTTTGGTAACCAGCTTGAGTGGCTGGGTATTGAGGTTTGCTTCCAGCGCCGTTTTTACGGGTTCTGCCAAGTTTTTCATCAAGCTAACATCAAGAATACCTTTGTTTCGCCAATCCAACACTTGTTTGGCACGAAAGGCTGGTAGCCCCCATGTTTTCATAAGCACTTGCAGCTGCAAAAGATTCAAGCTTGCTAAATCAGGTCTAGTGGTGATGTTTTCCATGGTCGCGATATTAGCGGCTGCATAAAAATTGGGTAGGGTGAGCCGCATGACATTAGCAACCAAACAACCAGTCCTTATAGCAAATGGCGATTTTGACGCCATGTTAACTTTTTCTCGGCTCATCGATAAATTACAAAGCAATGAGGCTTATATTCAAAAATTAACACCGGTACCTGAGGCGGCGACCATCGTGCAAGCCGAATCATCCATATTGATGGGTTATGATTTTCATTTGACGGAACAAGGCCCCAAACTCATTGAAATCAACAATAATGCCGGCGGTTTATGGGATTTGGATTCGGGTTGGATTCCACAATTCACCAATCACGCAATGCTTGGTGAGCTTAACGATCGCATTGCGGCGATGTTTCCAGAGAAGTGGCAGCATATCGCCATATTGGATGAAGATGTTAGCCAGCAATTTATGTTTCCTGAAATGCAGGCTTACGGCAAATTGCTGCAAGATTTGGGAAGAAAAGTGACCTTTGTAAGCCCAGAAGAGCTTGTTTATAACGGACAAAACCTACTTGTTGCAGGCGAGCCAATTGATGCCATCTACAATCGGCATACTGATTTT
>Ga0100379_10005584_pt1 | contig 10783 bp, 10 predicted proteins | sample CryGeymeta201503_FD_80418 | JGI IMG/M metagenome (GOLD analysis project Ga0100379, IMG submission 80418) | Groundwater microbial communities from Crystal Geyser aquifers in Utah, USA - Crystal Geyser metaG 2015-03 | ecosystem: Environmental > Aquatic > Deep subsurface > Groundwater | place... | reverse complement strand
GGACCGCGCACCGATCTAGTCCACGGTGATCTGGCGCAGGAGTTCCAGTTCGTCGAGGGCCTTGCCGGTCCCCAGGACGACCGCGCACAGGGGGTCGGGGGCGAGCGCCACCGGCACCCCGGTCGCCTCCCGCAACAGCGCCTCCATGCCGGTGAGCAGCGCCCCGCCACCCGCGAGCACCATGCCGTTGTCGACGATGTCCGCGGAGAGCTCGGGCGGGGTGTTCTCGAGGGCAAACTTCACCGCCTCGACAATCTGCGCCACCGGCTCGGCGAGGGCTTCCCGCACCTCCTCGTCGTCGATCACCACCGTCTTCGGGATCCCGGAGACGAGGTCGCGCCCCTTCACCTCCATGGTCCTGCCCTCGCCCACCGGGAAGGCGGAACCCAGCTCGATCTTCACCCTCTCCGCCATTCGCTCGCCGATGAGGAGGTTGTACTTGCGTTTGATGTGCTGAACGATCGCCTCGTCCATCTTGTCCCCGCCGACGCGCACCGACTGGGAGAAGACGATGCCGGCCAGGGAGATGATCGCAACATCGGTGGTCCCACCACCGATATCCACCACCATGTTGCCGTTCGCCTCGGTGATCGGCAGACCGGCACCGATCGCCGCCGCCATCGGCTCCTCGATCAGGTAGACCTCGCGCGCCCCGGCGCTCATCGCCGCATCGCGCACCGCCCGCTGCTCCACCGGGGTGATCCCCGAGGGAACACAGACGATGATTCGCGGTGCCACCAAGGCGCGGCGGTTGTGCACCTTGTGGATGAAATAGCGGAGCATCGCCTCGGTGATCTCGAAGTCCGCGATCACCCCGTCCTTCATCGGCCGAATCGCGCTGATCGAGGCGGGCGTTTTGCCGAGCATGTCGCGGGCGTCCTTGCCGACCGCCAGCACCTTCTTGGAGTTCTGGGAGATCGCCACCACCGACGGCTCGTTCGCGACAATCCCCCGCCCCTTCACGTAGACGAGGGTATTGGCGGTCCCCAGGTCGATGGCGAGGTCATTCGAAAAGAGACCAAGAAGATAATTCCAGAGCATCGAGATCACCCCAGTGGGGAGTAGATAAAGCGCAAAAAAATCAGGTGGTTAGGAACGCCAAGTGGGAAACGAGCCATCATATCAGCGGCCTTTCGCGGGTGACAACTGCCAGTTGTTCGGTCCCGTGTGGGGTTTCTTGTGGCGGGCCGTACCCCTTCCCTATAGTCCCCGTTCGCCGTTGATCGTCGCCGCGGCGTTCAGCCACGGCGTGCCGTACCTCGCCGCTTCACCTTGAAGGGTCCCTCCATGCTCACCACCATGCGCGAGTCGATCCGCTCGCTTCAGGCCATCCTCTGGCTGGTCATCGCCGCCTTCGTGGTCACGATCTTCTACGCCTGGGGGAAGGGCGGCGCGGCGAACAATCCCACCGGCATCGTCGCCTGGATCGATGGTGACCAGCTCCTCTACAACGACTACCAGATGGAGCTGAACAACCTCCTCGACTCCCTGCGCCAGGCGACCAACGGCGAGGTGGACCCGAAGCTAGTGGAGCAGCTCGGTCTGAAGCAGCGGGCCCTGGACAACCTGATCAGCCGGCGGCTCCTGGCCCACGCCGCCGCGGAGATGGGGCTGCCGGTGAGCAATGCGGAGCTCCTCGACACCATCCAGGCGATCACCGAGTTCCAAGAGGGGGGCCAGTTCCAAAGGCGGAACTACGACGCCTATCTGCGCCGCCAGCGCCTCGCGCCGGAGCAATTCGAGACCAACCGGCGCGAGCTCCTCGCCGGCTTCCACCTGGCGCGGCTGGTGCGGGGCACCCTGACGGTGAGCGACACCGAGGTGGCAGAGGCCTACCGCCTGCAAGGGGAGCAGATCAAGGTCGCCTACTGCCGCATCAATCCCGCCCAGCTCGCCCGCCAGGTGCAGGTGGACGACGCCACCCTCAGCGCCTTTCACGCGGCCCACGCGGAGCGCTACATGGTCCCGGAGCAGGTGAAGGTCGCCACCCTCACCTTCCGCCCCGCGGACTTCGAGCAAGAGGTCACCCCCAGCGACGGCGAGCTGCACGAGGCCTACGAGACCCACCTCGACCGGTACGAGGTCCCGGAGGGCGTGCGCGCCCGCCACATCCTTTTGCGCGTCGCCCAAGATGCGGACCCGGCGAAGGTGAAGGAGGTGGAGAACAAGGCGATCGAGCTCCTCGCCAAGGCCCAGGAGGGGGGCGACTTCGCGGCCCTCGCCAAGCAGTACTCGGAGGACAGCACCGCTGCCCAAGGGGGCGACCTCGGGGAGTTCCACCGCGGCCAGATGGTCCCCGCCTTCGAGGAGGCGGCCTTCGCCGCCCAGGCCGGGGAGATCGTCGGCCCGGTGCAGACCGCCTTCGGCTTCCACCTGATTCAGATCGAGAGCCACACCGAGGGCGGGCTGCGCCCGCTCGAAGAGGTGAGGGAGGCGGTACGCGCCGAGTTGGTGAAGGAGCAGGCGAAGGCCCTCGCCCTCGCCCGTGGCTCGGCCCTCCAAGAGGCGATCAGCAATGGCGGCGACCCCAACCAGCTCGCCAACGAGGCGAAGCTCACCTGGCAGGACGCCGGTTGGCTCGACGCCACCAGCCACGCCCTACCTCCGCCGGTGGTCGAGGCGGCGATGGCCAACCCCGCGGGTACGGTAACCCCGCCGGTGGAGGCGGATGGCCTCTTCTACCTGGTCCGCACCGAAGAGCGCAGCGCGGCGCGGCCGAAGAGCCTGGAGGAGGCGAAGGAGGCGGTGCGCACCGACCTCCTGGCGGAGCGGGCGACCGCCCTCGCGAGTGACACGGCGCGCCAGTGGATCGAGGCGATCCACGGTGGCAAGACCCTGGCCGAGTTGGCCAAGGGGCTCGGGCTGATGGTGGTCGAGCCACCGCCCTTCACCCGGGGTCAACCGCCCGCGCCGCTCACCGCCCTGGGCGACGTGCGCAAGGCGTTCGACCTACCCCAGGACCGCTCCGCCCTGCTCCTCGACTCGCCGGGCGGGGTGGCGGTGGTGGAGGTGGTGAAGCACATCGCCCCCGACCCGGCCGGCCTGGAGGCGGCGAAGGCGGAGCTCACCAACCAGCTCCTCACCGCCAAGCACCAGCTCGCCATGGAGGTCCTCACCGCCCGCCTGCGCGACGAGGCGCAGATCAAGCTCAACCAGAAGGTGGTGGCGCGGCTCCTCGGCGGTCCGGCGAGCGAGGCAATGTAGGCGGGTGGGGGATGGGGATTGCGGATTGCGGGGCTGGAGCCGGCCGGTGGCCGGCGAAGATGGTGATTCGAGCTCTCCCCTCCGTCTGATCGCCACCCCGTAGGGCCGACCTCCCCTATCCCCCACCCCCCCATGGCCCGTTCCTTTCAACCGCTCGACGCCCTCCTCGGGAAGATCCTCAAGAGCCCGCGGAGGGTTGCCACCAGCGGCCGGGTGGCGGCGTTGCGCGCGGCGTGGGAAGAGGTGGTGGGCGCGCCGATCGCCGGCCACACCCAGGCAAGCCACCTCCAAGGGCGAGGGTTGGTGGTCCACGTGGACGACGCCGGCTGGCTCACCGAGCTGAACTTTCGCCGCGCCGAACTCCTCGCCCGAATCCACGCTTGGGCAGGCGAGGCGTGGCCGGCGGAGGTGCGCCTCGTCCTCCACCCCCTGGCGCCCATCCCCACCCCCCCGCCGCAGCCGCTCCCCCCACCCCTGCCGAGTCGCGCACGCCTACACGCCGCCGCGGCGGCGGCCGCGGGGGTCGAGGACGAGGCGCTGCGCGCCATCATCGCCCGGGCCCTGGCGGTACAACGCTCCACCACGGACGCGCCCGACTTGTAAGGCCACGCCCGGTGCGGCAGTTTGCGCGGGTCGATCGACACTCCCCTGGAGGCTGCCATGCGCGACGCGATCCTCACCTACGACGGCAAGGAGTACCGCCTGCCGGTGGTCACCGGCAGCGAGGGCGAGCAGGCGCTCGACATCAGCGCCCTGCGCAAGCAAAGCGGCGCCATCTGTTTCGACCCGGGCTACGTCAACACCGGGGCGTGCACGAGCGCGATCACCTTCCTCGACGGGGAGAAGGGGATCCTGCGCTACCGCGGCTACCCCATCGAGGAGCTCGCCGCCCACTCCAGCTTCCTGGAGGTGGCGTACCTGCTGATCTACGGCGAGCTGCCCAAGGCCGCTGAGTTCGCCGCGTGGAGCGACTCGATCCGCCGCCACTCCATGGTCCACGAGAAGATGCGCCGCTTCTACGACGCCCTGCCCAAGGAGGCCCACCCGATGGCGGTCTGCTCGGCGGCGATCGGAGCGCTCTCCACCTTCTACCAAGACTCCCTCGACCCGCGCGATCCGCAGCAGGTGATGGTCTCCATCCACCGGCTGCTGGCGAAGATGCCGACCATCGCCGCGTACTCGTACAAGACCTCCATTGGCCAGCCGCGCCTCTACCCGAAGAACAACCTCGACTACGCGAGCGGCTACCTGCGGATGATGTTCGGCACCCCGTGCGAGGACTACGAGGTCAACCCGGTGGTGGCGAAGGCGCTGGATACCCTGTGGATCCTCCACGCCGACCACGAGCAGAACTGCTCCACCTCCACGGTGCGCCTGGTGGGCAGCTCCCTGGCCAACCTCTTTGCCTCGGTCTCCGCCGGCATCTTCGCCCTCTGGGGGCCGCTCCATGGCGGCGCCAACCAGAAGGTGATCGAGATGCTCCAGCGCATATCCGCGGGCGGCGAAAGCGGCAAACAGTTCCTCGAGCGGGTGAAGCGGCAAGAGGAGGGGGTCCGCCTCATGGGGTTCGGCCACCGCGTCTACAAGAACTTCGACCCGCGCGCGCGGATCATCAAGAAGGCGTGCTTCGAAGTCCTTGAGCAGCTCCACGTCCAGTCGCGCCTCTTGGACGTGGCGATCGAGTTGGAGGAGCAGGCCCTCGCCGACCCCTACTTCGTCGAGCGCAAGCTCTACCCGAACGTCGACTTCTACTCGGGGATCATCTACCAGGCGATCGGGATCCCGGTGAACATGTTCACCGTCATGTTCGCCATCGGCCGCCTGCCGGGCTGGATCGCCCAGTGGGTCGAGCTGCAGGCGGATCCGACCTTCAAGATCGGCCGGCCGCGGCAGATCTACACCGGCGCCGGCCAGCGGGCCTACGTGGGGCTGGCCGACCGGGACTAGGGGGGAGGCGAGTGCGGGGTGGGGGTTGGAGGTTGGGAGGTGGGGGTTGGAGGGCTGGAGCCGGCCGGCGGCCGGCGATCCTGATGATTCGAGCTCTCCCCCCCGTCATGATCGCCACCCCGTAGGGCCGACCTCCCCTCGCCCCTCGCCCCTCGCCCCTCGCCCCCAATGGTCCCCGCCAGCCACAACATCGTTCTCATCGGCATGCCCGGTGCCGGCAAGTCCACCTGCGGGGTGCTGTTGGCGAAGGCGACCTCGCGCCCGTTCATCGACACGGACGTCTGGATCCAGTCCCTGGAGGGGTGTCGGTTGCAAGAGATCATCGACCAGCGCGGGCTCGCGGCGATGCGCGCGGTGGAGGAGCGACGGGTCCTGGAGCTGACCGTGCGCGGCCACGTGGTCGCCACCGGTGGCAGCGTCGTCTACTCCGAGCGCGCCATGGCCCACCTGCGCCGGGGCGCGCGGGTGATCTTTTTGGAGGTGGGGATCGAGACGCTGCACCACCGTCTCGGCGACGCCGCCGAGCGCGGCATCATCCGCCGCCCCGACCAATCCTTCGCCGAGCTGTACGCCGAGCGGCTGCCGCTCTACCGGCGCTACGCCGACCACACGGTCGCCTGCGCTGGCCTCGACCACGAGGAGGTGGTGGCGCGCCTGGTGACCCTCGTCGCGCGGTAGTGGGGCCAGCCAGCCCCCATCAAGAGCTGACCCCAGCCACCATTCCGCGATACGCCTGCTCCAGGGCGCGGGTGAAGGGGATGGGGCGGCAGAGGGTCGGGGCGGCGGCCATCCGGGCGCGCAGGCTGGCGCGCAACCCGGCGAGGCGGTCGCGGTCGGCGGCCAGCGCCGCGGCGAGGGCCACGTAGGCGTCGCCGTCGGCGGCGATCAGCTCTTCCAGGCCGAGGCTCGCCAAGGTCGAGACGCCGAACCGGGTGGCCGCTCGGTCGCCCGCCAGGGTAATCACCGGCACCCCCTTCCACAGGGCCTCGCAGGTGGTGGTGCCGCCCGCGTACGGGAAGGGGTCGAGGCCGATGTCGACCCGATCATAAAGGGCGAAATGGGCCGCGGCGCTCGGCGTGAGCCCCACCAGGTCGAGCCGTTGCGGATCGACGCCGGCGGCGGCGAAGCGGTCACGGAGCAGCCCACAGGTCTCGGGATCGTGCAGGGAGGAGTTCTTCAGGAGCAGCCTGGACCCCTCCACCCGGTTGAGGAGCGTCGCCCACAGCGCCACCACCTTCTCCCCCACCTTCGCCAGGCTGTTGAACGAGCCGAAGGTGGTATGGCCCGTTGCCAGACATGGCGGCCCCGCCACCCCCCCCGCCTCGGCGGGCGGCTGAAAGCAGAGCCACCCCGACGGTAGCCGCACCAGCCGCTCGCAGTAGTGCGACTCGAACCCCGGCGGATCGAGCCAGCCATCGGTGAGGCGGTAGTCCATCGCCGCCAGACCGGTGGTGGTGGCGTAGCCGAGATAGGTCACCTGCACCGGCGCCGGCCGGCGGGCAAAGAGGGTGAGGCGATGGCGCGCCGTGTGGCCGCCGAGGTCCACGAGCACGTCGATCCCATCCGCCACCACCGCGGCCGCGGCCTGGCGATCGTCGAGTGAGGTGATGTCGCGCCAGCGCGGGACCCGCCCGCGGAGCCGCTCGGTCACCGCGTCGGGGCGGGCGACGTTGCTGTAACAGGTGACCTCCACCGCCGCCGGGTCGTGGGCGGCGAGGATTGGCTCCAGGAAGGTGGCCACTGCATGGGCGCGCAGGTCGGCGGAGACGTAGCCGACGCGCACCGGCCGATCCATTGCCCCGTCCCAGGCGGGACGCGCCACCGGTGCCACCTCCCCCATGAGCCGCTCGCCCCAGGCGCGGTGGTCGGCGGCGACCTGGGCCGGGGTGAGCGAGGCCATGTACACCAGGCGGGAGAGCCGGCGCGAGGCCATGGCGAGGTCGCCCGGCCGGAGGGCCACGGCGCGGTCGTCACACGCCAAGCAGGCGGCGTGCTCGCCGCGGGCGAGGTGGCAGGTGGCGAGGTTGCTGTACGCCTCCGCACACCCCGGATCGACGGCCACCGCCCGCTGCAGGTGGGCCATGGCCTCGCCAAGCTCCCCGCGGTCGCGGAGAACCGCCGCCAGATCCACGTGCGCCATGGGCGAGTCCGGCTCCTTGGCCAGCACCGTGCGAAAGAGCACTTCCGCCTCCTCCACCTCGCCGCGGGCGTAGCCACACGCGCCGAGGTGGAGGAGCACCTCGCCGTCGTCCGCCCCGAGCGCGCGCGCCGCCTGCAGGTGGGGGCGCGCGCGCTCGGGCCGGCCGAGCCGCGCCAACAGGAGCCCCAGGTTGCGCCGCACCCGCGCCACATCCGGGGCGAGGTCCGCCGCCCGGCACAGGGCCGCGCAGGCGGCCGCGTCTTGATGCAGGGCCGCATAGGCGAGGCCGAGGTTGGTGTGGATCGCGGCATGGTCGGGGAAGCGGGCCGCCGCCGGCTCCAGGATGGCCACCGCCGCCGCCGGTCTCCCTCCGTCACCCAAAAACGCCCCGAGGTTGGCGTACCGCTCAACATTCTCCGGGGCGAGGCGGAGCGCGGCGCGCAGGTGTCCCTCCGCCTCCACCCCCCGGCCGGCCGCCTCGAGGGCGAGGCCGAGGTTGTTGTGGGCGTCGTCGTCCCGCGGGTTGGCAACCACCGCCCGCTCGAGCAGCGGGATCGCGAGCGCGCTCCGGCCGGTCTGGGCGTAGAGGGTGCCGAGCAGCCGTAACGCCACCGCATTTTCTGCCGATACGGCTAACACGTTGCCATAGCCCGCCTCGGCGCCGGCGAAATCACCTGCCTGGTGGGCGGCCGCCGCCGCCGCCAATAACCCATCCACCTGCTTGCGCCGCCCCCCCGGGGTAGCGGACCGATCCACCTTCCACGTCGCCCGCCGCTTGGCCATCGACCTCTCCGCTCTCCCTCCCGCCGCGACCCTCCCATGGCCCACCTCAGCGTGACAACCGCCTTGCCGCCGCCCGCGCCGGCCCCGCCCCGCCGCCGCCTGCGCCGCCTCCACCTCGGCTGCGGCAACAAGTACCTGGAGGGCTTCTTCCACGTCGACATCCTGGATGGGCCGCACATCGACTACGCCGGCCCCGTCGACGACCTCCCCTTCATCCCCAACAACACCGTCGAGCTGATCTACGCCTGCCACGTCCTCGAACACTTCGGCCGCTACGAGGTGCGCACGGCCCTGCGCGAGTGGTACCGGCTCCTCGCCCCCAAGGGGGTGCTCCGCCTGGCGGTACCCAACTTTGCCGCGGTGGTGGCGGCGTACCAAGAGATCGGACTGGAGGACGGCCAGAACGGCCTCATGGGGCTGGTGTGCGGCGGCCAACGCACGCCGTACGACCTGCACAAGGTGATCTTCGACGAGCCCTACCTCACCCGGCTGTTGCAGGCGGTGGGCTTCGCTGCAGTGCGCCGATGGGACTGGCGGACCACCGACCACAGCGCGGTGGACGACTACTCCCAGGCGTATCTACCGCACCTGGACAAGACCGGAGGACGGCTGATGAGCCTCAATCTGGAGGCGGAGAAACGATGACCACGACCCTCACCCGAAGCTGCCGCACCGACTTCGACCGGCGCCTCGCCCCCCCCTTCGCGCCGGTGGCGGAGCCGGCGGCGGCGGCGACCGCGCAGGCCCGCCAACGCGCCGCGGCGGCGATGGCCCGCTGGCAGGCGGACGATCCGGCCACCGCCCTGGCGATCGCCGCCACCCTCGCCACCGAGTTCCCCGACGACGCCTCCCCCGCGCACTTCTGGCACGACGCCGCCGGGACCGGCTTCACCCGCTTCTTCACCTGGGGCCACGACCACGACTTCGGCCACGGCGTCCGGCGGCCGGGCGCCATGGCGACCCGCCACCTGGAGATCGGCGCGGAGGCGATCGCCCTCGGCTTCCTGCCCAGCGCGCTCGCGGGCGCGGAGGTCCTCGACGTCGGGTGCTGGAGCGGCGGCGACGCCCTGCTCCTCGCCGGCCTCGGGGCGCGGGTCACCGCCTTGGAGGAGCACCCGATCTCCGCCGCCGCCGCCGCCCGCCTCACCTCCCTCGTGGGCGCGCCGGTGGCGCTCGTCCAGCAGAGCCTCTATCGCGACGACCCCGCCTGGCGGGGCCGCTTCGACCTCGTCTACCTCTCCGGCGTCGTCTACCACCTCACCGACCCGCTCCTCGCCCTGCGCATCTGCTTCGCCTACCTCAAGCCCGGCGGCCGGCTGATCGTCGAGACCAAGGCATCATTCCGCGGCGGCAGCGCGTGCGACTACGCCGGCACCGCGGAGAAGGGGTGGAACTGGTACGCCCCAACGTTGGAGTCCCTCGGCCGCTGGCTCACCGACGTGGGCTTCCCGCGCGACCAGATTCAGCTCCACCTGCGCCCGATCCGGCGGCTGCTCGCCTGCGCGGTGAAGGGCGAGCCGGTGGCGCTGCCCGAGGTCGCCGGCTTTTCGCGCCCGGCAAGCTGGCTCGAAGGGGTGTGCTGACGCGCCGCGCCAGCGCGCGCCGCGCGCCCCTCAGCGGGCCGGGCCGACGTGGGTGCGCTGGCACACCGGACAGGTCCACGACCGGCCATTCGCCTTGCACCGCTCGGCCTGGGCGGCCATGCAGGCGTTGCACAGGGCAAAGCCGCACGGGCAGGTCCAGGTGAAGCCGGGGTCGTCGCCGCACCCCTGACACGGGGGAAAGACCTTGCGACGGCGGTAAAACGGCGGTGTCTCGTCGGCCACGGGGAGCCCTCGGTTCAACCGCCCCACCTTCCCACACCGCCGCTAACCGCCGCCACCACCCCGCTGCCGTCACTCCTGCAAACTCGGCAGTGGAGAGGGGGGCGGAGGCGCCACGCCCGCTCGCCGCCTTGGCTGGCGCCGCGGAGCCCGAGTTGGCCGCGCGGGACAAGCTTACCCGCCGGCGAAAACGGGGAGCGGCAGGGGGACGCCCGACGCCCGCGCGGGGGTGCGGGGGGCCACCCCCACGCCGCCCGACCCGGCGGTTCCGCTACTCGAAGAGGGCGCGGAAGGCGGCGTACCCCGCCGCCTCCAGCTCCTCCTTGGGGACGAAGCGCAGGGAGGCCGAGTTGATGCAGTAGCGCTGGTGGGTGGGCGCGGGGCCATCGTCGAAGAGGTGGCCGAGGTGCGAGCCCGCGGTCCGCGAGCGCACCTCGGTGCGCACCATGAACAGCTTGCGATCGACCCGCTCCACGACGTTTTCCGGGGTCAGGGGGCGGGTGAAGGAGGGCCAGCCGGTCCCCGAGTCGAACTTGTCCCGCGACGCGAAGAGCGGCTCGCCCGACACCACGTCGACGTAGATCCCATCGCGGTGGTTGTCCCAGTAGGCGTTGGCGAAGGGCGGCTCGGTCCCCTCCTCCTGGGTGACCCGGTACTGGAGGGGCGACAGGCGCGCCTTGAGCTCGGCCGCACTCGGGCGGTGGAACTCCCCGGCCGCATCGGACGCCGCGCTCGCCTCCACACCACCCACCGCGCCCCCCTGCGCATCCGCTGCTGCACCCACCTCCGCACCCTGCGCCACGTCCCGCGCCATTGGGCTTGCCGCGCCCGCCACCGCACCTGCTGAGCCCGCCGCCGTACCGCCTGGGGCGCCCGCTGGCGTGGC
>Ga0100379_10005583_pt1 | contig 10784 bp, 7 predicted proteins | sample CryGeymeta201503_FD_80418 | JGI IMG/M metagenome (GOLD analysis project Ga0100379, IMG submission 80418) | Groundwater microbial communities from Crystal Geyser aquifers in Utah, USA - Crystal Geyser metaG 2015-03 | ecosystem: Environmental > Aquatic > Deep subsurface > Groundwater | place: USA... | reverse complement strand
CGGGCGGGCGGCAGCCGCTCCTTGAGCCCGTCGGCGAAGGTCACGATGCTCACCCGGTCGAGGTTGGCCAGCCCGACGTAGCACAGCGCCGCCGTGACCTGCATCGCGTAGTGCAGCTTGGGCGGGGTCCCCATCTGCATCGAGTCGCTGGCGTCCAGCAACAGGTAGATGTGGAGGTCTTCCTCCTCCTCGAAAAGGCGAAGCAGGAGCCGCTCGAGGCGGCCGTAGATCTTCCAGTCGACGTAGCGCAGATCGTCACCGGGGGCGTAATCGCGGTGATCGGCGAACTCGATGCCCGAGCCGACCTTCTTCGAGCGGCGGTCGGCGCGGTTTCGCCCCGCGTAGACTCGGCGCGAGACCAAGGCGAGCACCTCCAGGCGGCGCTGAAACTCCTCGTCGAACAGGGCGTCCGGGTCCGTCTCGGCTGCGGTATCACCGCTCAATCGGCACGCTCCGGCACCGCCTCGATCACGGCCGCGAGCAGATCGTCCGGGGCCACGCCCTCGGCCTCGCCTTCGAAGTTGAGGATCAAGCGATGGCGGAGCGCCGCCTTCATCACCTCGCGCAGATCCTCCGTCGCCACCGCGAAGCGCTGCGCGAGCAGACAACGCACGCGCGCAGCGAGCAGGCAGGCCTGAGCGCCACGGGGGCTGGCGCCGAAGCGCACGAAGCGCCGCACCTCGTCGGGCGCGCTCGGGTGATCGGGGTGCGTCGCCGTGAGCAGGCGGATGGCGTAGTCGCGCACGTGCCGGGCGACCGCCACCTCGCGCACGACCCCGCGCATCTCGAGGATGCGGGGCGCGCCGAGCACGGCGTGGATGTCGTCGGTCATGGCGCCTGTGGTGCGCGCGAGGATGCCGTGCAGCTCCTCGCGCGTGGGGAAGCCGACCTGGAGCTTGAGCAAGAAGCGATCGAGCTGGGCCTCGGGCAGCGGGTAGGTGCCCTCCATCTCGAGCGGGTTCTGCGTGGCGAGCACCAGGTAGGGCTCATCCATCTTGCGCGTGCGGCCCGAAACCGTGACCGAGTGCTCCTGCATCACCTCGAGCAGCGCGCTCTGGGTCTTGGGCGTCGCGCGGTTCACCTCGTCGGCGAGTACGACGTTGGCGAACACGGGCCCCTCGCGAAACTCCACGCGATGCGCGCCGTCGACCGCCTCCGTCAGCACGTTGGTGCCGACGATGTCCGCGGGCATCAGGTCGGGCGTGAACTGGATGCGGTTGAAGCGCAGATCGAGCACGTCGGCGAGGGTGCGCACCATCAGCGTCTTGCCCAGACCCGGCACGCCCTCGAGCAGCGCGTGGCCGCCGGCCAGCAGGCAGGTCAGGACACCCCGTAGGGTGTCGTCCTGTCCCACGATGCGTTTGTGGATCTCGTCCTCCACGCGCGCGACGTCGACGCAGAAGGCCTCGACCAATGCTTCGGGATCGGACTTCGCGTCGGACGCCTCGCGGGTCTCGGACGCATCTTCCTGGCTCGTCGTCATGGCTGCACCTCTCGGGGGCGGATCAGTTGGAAGTAGCGCCTCACGTAGAAGCGGTAGCCCGGCGGCACGCGGTCGCGCTCGAGCACCTCTTCGGAGTGTCCGCGGTAGTCGCCGTAGACGCGTTGGTAGCCCTGGCCCACGAAGCCGCGAGCGGCCGCGCCGTCGATCACCTCGCTGCGGCTCGGACCCTCCGACGCTTGGCCGTGGATGCGTGAATCATTCAGCCCGTGGGCAATCGCCGTGGGATCGTCGAGGCGCGTCTCGTCGTGGCCCACGCCCGCGCCGGGGCCTGGCTCCGTGCCCGATCCCTGGCCTCCGCCGCTGCCCTGCGTGCCCTCGCCGCCGGGCAATTCGAGCACGGCGTCGGCCGCGCCTCCGGAGCCGGGCTGAAGAATCATCATGCCCTCGTCCATGCCGCCGGAACCGTCGCCGCCCATGCCGCCGGCGCCACCCATGCCTCCCGCGCCCGACATGCCGCCCATGCCGCCCATGCCGTCGTCGTCTCCGCCGCCCTGGCCGCTCTGGCCCGGTCGGCGTCCGATGCCCACGGGCTGTCCGCCGGCGCGCAAGCTGAAGCGGCGTCGGCGCTCGCCCGCGCCGTTGGACCCTTGGCCGCCACCCTGTTGTCCTTGTCCGCCTTCGGGGCGCTGTCGTCGCAGCAGCTCGCGTAGCTGTTCGAGCTGACGTTGCATCGCCTGGCTGCGCTCGTCCTGCGCCTGCTGCTGGCCCATGCGACGGAGATCCTCCGCCGCGCGCGAGAGCCCGTCGCTGTTCGAACCCGAGGACGAGGACCCGCTCTGGGCGGCCGCGTCGCGCAGGTCACGTTCGAGCCGTTCGAGCTGGCGGCGCTGGGCCTGGGCGCGCTCTTCCTCGCGCCTCAGCCGCTCGAGCTCGCGGCGATGGTGCTCGAGCAGTCGGCGCTGGGCGGGCGTCGAGGGTCGCTGCTCTTCGCGTCGCAACAGGCGCTCCTGTTGCTCGCGTGCGCGCGTGGCGTCCTGATCCTCGCGCGAGCCCGCATCCTGGGCGGCGCGTTCGAGGGCACGTCGCACGCGCTCGAGTTCGGCGCGATTCAGCTCGCCCGCGGCGGCGCGCTCGGCTTCGGCTGCGAGCTCACGTGCCGCGCGCTCGGCGGAGCCCTCGCGCAACGCCTGGGCGGCGGCGCGCAGGCTCGAGGCAAAGTCGAGGTTCTCGCCCAGGCGCGCCAGACGCGCGCGCTCCACGGCCGAGTCGGCGGGGCGTCCTTCGAGGAAGCTCCGCGTCAGGGCATCGACGCGTTCGAGGGCGGCCCGCTCGTCGACGCGACGCTCGCGCAGCTCCTCGAGCAGGCGCTCGAGCTCCCGCGTGCTCTGACTCAGCGCCGGTGGATCGTCCTCGTGCACTCCACGCTCGCGCAGCTCGTCCTCGAAGGCCTGCAGATCTTCGGGCGCCAGCAGCATCGGCGGCGGGGAGGGCGCGGCGGCCTCGGCGGGCGGCGGCGCCGCGGGGTTCTGCAGGGAGGCGGCGGCGACCAGCCCCACCAACGCCAGCACCACGATGCCGAGGCCCGAGGGCCGCCCCAGGGGCGCGGCGTGCACGGGATCCAGACGCTCGACGTGCAGGCTCGCGTCGCGGATCGCGGCCTCTTGAAAGGCGCTGCGCTCCTCCGGCGGCGTGGCGGCGAAGACCCAGGCGTTGGCCATGCGCGAGGCTGTGTGCGCGGCCTCGTCGAGGCGCTCCGCGGCGTCGAGCGCCGTGCGTCGACGAAAGGCCGCGGCGAGGGCGGCGAGCACGGGCGGCACCAGCGCCACGCTCAGCGCCCAGGGCAGGGCGCTCTCCATCGGCAGATGGAGGCCGACCGGCCCGCCCAGGTCGAGGTGAGTCGCGAGCAATCCGAGCGCCCCCAAGAACACGCTCGGACCCGCGACCCGCACCGCCAGGGTCAGCGCCGCTCGCAGGCGCAAGCGCCATCGCACGCGGACGATGGCGCGCTCTAGACTCGGGATGGGATCGTTCGGGGGCATACGCTTGAGACGCTCACGGCGCCGGAAGGGTGTACGCCTCGAAGGGCGCCACCGCGGAAGCATAGAGCATCGCGCCCCGGGGCGAGACACTCAGCCTATGGTGAAATGACTCACCGTTCGACCCGGTAGATTCCCCACGGGCAGCGCCCACAGACGTTCTCCCTGAGCAAAGGAGCCGACCTCGGCGGGAAGCACGACCAACGCGTCGACGTTCACCAGCGAGGGCAGGGACCCCGAGCCCTGGAGGGAGAGCAGCGTCGCCTGGTAGCCCGCCTCGCCCAGGACGAGGTGCGCGCGCGCCAGCTCCGTGCGTCCCGGGTGACGCTCGAAGGCGTGGGCGAGCCGAACGGGCAGGGGACCCGGGTGGGGAGCGAGGCTGCCAGCCATGCGCGCCAGGCCCGGAGCGACGAAGACCTGGAAGGTGACCCAGGCGCTGACGGGGTTTCCGGGCAGGCCCACGACCGGCACGTCCCCGGCCATGCCGAAGCGCACGGGCTTGCCGGGCTTCACGGCGATCTTCCAGAAGTGGGTCTCGACGCCGACGCGATCGAAGACCTCGTGCAGGAAGTCGTACTCGCCCACGGAGACGCCGCCCGTGGTCAAGACTACGTCCGCTTCGAGGGCCTGGCGCAGAGTCGCCTCGATCACGTCCGCGTCGTCGGCGCAGCGCGGCAGGACGCGGGGCACGCCGCCGGCTTCGCGCACCGCCGCCGCCAACATGGGCGCGTTGCTGTTGACGAGCGTCCCTGGCGCGTCCTCCTCGCCCGGGTCCCGTAGCTCGTCGCCGGTAGAGAGGATGGCCACCACGGGTCGGCGATGGACGCTCAGCTCGACGAGGCCCTGACTCGCCAAGAGCGCGATCTCGCCGCTGCCGATGCGCGCCCCCGCGGGCAACAGCCCGGCTCCGAGCGCGAGATCCGAAGCGCGCGCACGCACGTGGCGACCTGGCGACGGGCTCACGCGCAGCTCGACCACGCCGTCCGCCTCCGTGGTGTCCTCCTGTGCGACCACGGCGTCCGCGCCCTCGGGCATGGGCGCGCCGGTGAAGATCCGCATCACCGCGCCTTCTTCGAGAGCCTCGGGTAGGCCGCCTCCCGCGCGGGATTCGCCGCGACGTGGCAGACGCACGGGCGCGCTCTCGGAGGCGCCCTGGAGGTCGGCGCTGCGCACGGCGTAGCCATCCATGGCGCTGTTGGAGAAGGCCGGCAGGCAAGCGCGCGCGTCCAGCGATTGGCTGAGGTGTCGGCCCAGGGCGTCGTGCAGCACGACCCGCTCGGCGCTGCGCGGCGAGAAGCAGGGGAGCATGAGGGCAATGGCGTCGGGGATGCTCTGCATCCCGAGACCATAGGCCCCCCGCGGCGACTGGCCAGCCCCGATCGGTGCGCGGGTGGCTAGAGCATGAGGCACTTTGTCTGCAAGGCGATCTCGCGCCGGGAGCGGTCCGCTCCCTGCCCCGCTCGCTCTCGACAGGGGATTGACCCTGTCTTCGAGCAATCGGAACAGAGTTCGAACCACTCGCGACGCGAGCTCCTCCTTCGGTCCAATGTGCCTCACGCTCTAGCTAGGGCGCCGGGTTCGCGTGGGCAGCGTCTGGCGCGGCCGGGTCCTCCGCGTCCCCCACCCCGGCGCTGGCGGCCTCCGCATCGTCGTCCGAATCGTCCGCGCTCGTGTCGTCGTCCGCAGCAGCGTCGTCTGCGTCGTCCACGCTGGCGGGCGTCTCCGGCGTCGCGTCATCGGAGGGCGCCGCGCTCGCGTCGTCATCCTCGGCCGCATCCGAGGCCGCTCCCGAGTGGGCGCCATCGGTGTCCGTGGGGGTGTCGCCTTCGGAGGCGGGCAGGTAGCTCGCGGGCACCCGCTCCCGGTCGGCGTAGACCAGGATCTCCTCGCCGGGCTGCAGCGTGCGACGACGCGAGAAGCGGTTGATGCGCGCCAGGGATCCCGAACCGATGTCGAAGCGATGACCGATGGACGAGAGCGTGTCGCCGGGCGCGACTACGTAGCGGAAGCGCACGCGACCTTGCTGGCGCTCCTGCCACTCGAAGAATTCCTCGCTGCCCACCGTGAGCACGCGGACGTCGTCGGCACCGAGCACGACGGCGCGCGAGAGATCGAAGTCGGGGGCGACGAAGAGCTGGAGCATCAGGCCACTCGTCAGCCGCGCCTGGGGATCGAGCCGGTTCCAGCGCACGAGGTCGTCGGACGCGATTCCGAAGAAGCGCGCGATGTCCGTGACGCTCTCGCTGCCCGTCGCTCGATAGAACACGCGCCGCATGCCCGGGTAGTGGAAGTCGCCGGGCGGCACGCCCACCACGGGCCGCTCCGCGGGCGCCTCGTCGGGGCGCGGCGTCACGTCGGGGACCAGCAACGCGAAGCCCGCCTGGAGCGACTCGTCTTCGCCGAGCTCGTTCAGCGTGCTCAGCGCGCGGGAGGTGGTGCGGAAGCGTCGCGCCACCATCGACAGCGACTCGCCGAAGCGCAGCGCGTAGGCGCGGTTGGCGGGATGACGAGGCTGGAGCTGGCGCAAGCGGTTGGCGAAGGACTCGGCCCGCTCGCGGGGCAGCCGCAGCGGCCAGGAGCTCGTGCGCGGCGGCGTGCGTCCGCGAAGGAGGGCTGGGTTCAGCGCCGCCAGCTCGTCCGCGGGCAGCTGCGCGGCCCGGGCCAGCAGCGACATGGGCAGACCGCCCGGCACGGAGACACGCACTAGGTCCAGCGGCGGATCCCGCGTCAGGTCGCCGAAGCCGAAGCGCTCCGGGTTTCGCATCACCACAGCGCAGGCGAGGATCTTGGCGACGTAGATGGTGGTCTCGAAGGGCAGCCCCGCCTCGAGCTGGGCGAGCGCCCAGTAGTCGTTGGTGTTGTACTTCCGGATCGCGCGCAGCAGCGCGCCGTAGCCCATGTTGTAGGCGGCGAGGGCCAACTCCCAGGTGCCGAAGCGGCGATGGAGCTGGCCCAGATAGCGCGCCGCGGCGGCCGTGGAGTCTTCGGGATCCATGCGCGCGTCGGACCAATGATCCTGCGCCAGCCCGTACTCCTGGCCCGTGCGCGTGACGAACTGCCACATGCCCGCGGCCCCCGCGCTCGAGCGCACCGTGGGGTCGAAGCCGCTCTCGGCCATGGCCACGCAGCGCAGGTCGCGCGGCAGATGAGCCCGCTCGAGGCTGTGATCGATGAGCGCCCCGTAGCGACTCGAGCGCCTCAGCCACGCGGCCATCAGCTCGTGCCCGCGGCCGTCCTCGCGGAAGTACTCGAGGTAGCGCACCACGCGCTCGTCCCAGCGCAGGGGCAGGTCAGGCAGCTCCATGCCCGAAAGCCAGCTCAGGTCGCGGTCGCCTCCCGCCGCCGGACCGTCCGCATCGGGCACGTCGCTCGTCGCCGCGGAGGGCAGGGTGCCGATGCGCAATCCAGGACCGACATCGCCCGTCGTGTCCGCGCCCGTGCCGAAGAGCCGCTCTTCGTCGCGTCGCAGCGCCAGCAGGTGAGGGGTCTCCACGCCTGCGCTGAGCTGGGCCTCGACCGCCGCGGAGATCGCGCCCTGGGCGCTCGCCGAGCCGGGACCCAACAGGCCGCAGATCGTGAGACTGGCCAGCCATCGACGCATGAAGGCGATGGTAGTGCCCCTTCCGCGCCCCGGCTACAAAAGCGCCGCTCGACGTCGAACCCCTCTGCGCGGTAGAACCACGTCCGGGAGGCTTGGAGGTAACGGGATGCATCGAGGCGTCGGACGATTCATCCACTGGCTCGAGACCCACCGGGACGCGGCAGGCGTCGCGCTCGAACGTCCCGCGCGTGCCGAGGAGGTGGTTCAACTCGAGCATCAGATCGGCATGCCGATCCCGGCCGACCTACGCCTGGCGCTCAATCACTTCAACGGCGGGCTCACCCCGGCGGGGACGCTCCTGCCCGCGGGCTCCGGCCCAGGCACGATCGAGGCCGCGGTGCGCGAGATCGCCGGACGCGTGGACGCGGACTTCCTCGACCCCGAGCTGCTCTTGCCCTTCCATCGCACCCTCGAGGGCAGCCTGCTCGCCTTCGATCGCAGTGCGGGGCCGGTCTCGGACACCTGGCCCATCGTCGACTACGACGAGGAGTCCGGGGAGCAGCGCCTGGTCTATCGCACCTTCGACGGCTTCTGCGAGAAGTGCGTGGCCGACTGGACCGCGCCCGATTTCGATCAGGAGTTCACCCTCGACAGCTACCTGCTCCAGGGACAACGCCACGCCCAGATCGAGCCCGACGTGGCCAGCGCCCATGCCACGGTGGCGCACGCACTGCGTCGCTTGGGGCGCCCCGAGGACGCGACGGCGAGCTACTTGCGCGCCGCGTCGTGCGTCCCACCCTTGTCCTGGTGCGCCTGGGAAGCGCTGAAGATCGCCGCGCTCCTCGGCCAACGGGAGGAGGGCTTCGAGGCCGCGAGCCGGCTCGCTTCGCGCGCGCCTCGGGAGGCCTGGGCACGTCGCGAGACGACCCCGCTTCGAGTCGCCGAGCTCGTCGCGCTCGGCGCTCAGGGGGATCCGGAGCCCGGACCCTACCTGCACCTGCTCGACCTCTTGCTCGAGGCCGCCTCGGGCGAAGAGGTCGCCGCCGTCGGCGCGCTCCGGGTCGCGCTCAAGGGCGGGACGCCACTGCCCGCGCCCAATCCTCCCGAGTCGCCGAGCGGCCTACTGCTGGACGCGAATGCAGACGTCGCCTGGGCTCAGGCCGAGGCCGCTTATCACGCGGGCGCCCTGCGCGACGACCATCTGCTCTTCGAGCGCGAGCTCGATCCCCTGCGTGCGACCCACTCCTTGGGCGAGCTGCTGCGTATCAGGCGCGACTTCTGAGGCGTCCCGCGACTCGCCGAGCCGGACCCACGCGGCGTCTCTTCCGGGCAGGGCCTCTGCCCAGAGCCCGTATCAGGAGACGACTTGGTTCCGACCGCCGCGCTTGGCGCGGTAGAGGTTCTCGTCCGCCAGCTTGATGAAGCGAGCCACGTCGAAGTCGTCCGCGAGCTGCGCGCAGCCGATGGAGACGCTGACGTCGATCACTTCCTTCTCGAACTCGAAGCGGTGAGCCTTGATCAGCTTTCGCAGGTCCTCGGCGATGGCGGCGGAGCCATCGAGCGGCGTCTCGGGCAAGAGCACGGCGAATTCCTCGCCGCCGTAGCGCCCGATGATGTCGTCGGGGCGTAGGCGAGCCTTGACCAGCTGGGCGAGGTCTTTGAGCACGAAGTCGCCCGCGAGGTGGCCGTAGTTGTCGTTGACCAGCTTGAAGTGGTCGATGTCGAACATCAGCAGCGACAGCGGTCGCTGGTGGCGCCGCGCGCGAGGGATCTCCTTCTCGAGGGTCTCCATCAGGAAGCGCTTGTTGTTCACGCCCGTGAGCCCGTCCACGATCGTCATCCGGTAGATGGTCTCATGGTACTGCGCTTCCATGTCCGAGCCGGACAGGTACTTGAGGATCGTGTCGCCGACCTTCACCTGATCGCCACGCCGGAGCTGACTCTCGGTGACGAGGTTGTCGTTGACGTAGGTGCCATTCGTGGAGCCCATGTCGCAGACGAAGAAGCCGGAGCCTCGCTGTTCGATGCGACAGTGGCTGCGCGAGACCGAGTCGTTCTCGAGCATCAGCGAGTTGTCGGAGCCGCGCCCGATGGTCAGCGGCTGGCGCCCCAGAAGATGCCGCTTGCCGAACTGCCGAGCATCCGAGGAGTAGATGATGACGACGCAGTCTTGGCCCTTCCGCGCGGGGATCTTCAGATCCTCGAGGGGAGTGATGCGGGTTTTGATATCGGAATCCACGCGAGACGTGCTGCCCAGCAGAGGGTACGAGTAGCCATCAGGGTAGAAGACCCCCACCCCCTACGTCAAGCGAGGGCCCCCGCCTAGAATGTGAGGATTCTCGGTAGGATACGAACCTACACCGTGGAGGCGGCGACCCGCCGGCAGCGACCCCGCCTGCCTCTGACCCTCGCGGATATCGCCGCCTCGAGTCCACACGGGCGCGGACGGCGGGCTCGTCTTCGTGGTAGGAGAGGGAGTGTCCAGCGCTGTCTACCTCGCCGTCGCGGGTTCCATCGGGTCGGGCAAGACCACACTGACTCACCGGCTCGAGGAGCGGCTCGGGTTCCGCGGGCTGTACGAGAGCACGGCGGACAACCCCTACCTCGAAGACTTCTACGCCGACATGCCGCGCTGGGCGCTGCCTCTGCAGCTGCGCTTTCTGGCCATCCGCGCGGTCCAGGTGCGCGAGGCGGCCGTGCACGGTGTGTCCGTGGTCCAGGATCGCACCTGCTACGAGGACGCGGAGATCTTCGCGGCCCACCTGCACGCCCGCGGCGACATGGACGACCGCGACTGGGAGACCTACGGCCTAGTGACGCGGCCCCTGCTCGACCACCTGCCGGCGCCCGACCTGCTCGTCTACCTGCATCGCAGCCCGAACGACTGCCGTCGTCAGATCCAGGCGCGGGGTCGCGACTACGAGCAGTCCTTGCCCGACGGCTACCTCGAGGAGCTGGGAGAACGCTACGAGCGGTTCTTCGAAGGCTACGCGCGCGGTCAGAAGCTGATGGTCGAGGGCGAGGGCAACGACTTCCTCCACTCCGAGGCGGATCTCGACGCCCTCGTGGCCCGCGTCGCGGACGCGCTGCCCCAGAGGCAATGGCTGTTCTAGCGACTTGCCTCCGGGTCACGTCGAGGCTAGGCGCCGGGCCTGTGTGGTGTAGACTCTCCCGGCGCTTGTCGGAGCGCACCCATCCCTGACCATGCCCGATTCGAGTAGCCACGAGATACCCCGTCTCCTCGTCGTCGACGACGAGCAAGTGATCCGCGAAATCCTCGCGGATTTTCTGTCTATGGAGGGGTTCTGGGTGCGAACGGCGGAGGACGGCGCCGCCGCCCTCGTCGAGCTCTCGCGCACGCACTACGATCTGGTGCTCAGTGATCTGAAGATGCCCAACATGGGCGGGCTCGAGCTGCTCGCGGCCATTCAGGAGCACACGCCGAGCGTGGTCACGGTGATCATGACGGGCTTCGGAACGGTCGAGACCGCCATCGACGCCATGAAGCGCGGCGCCTACGACTACATCCTCAAGCCCTTCAAGGTCGAAGAGGTCGTGCACACCATCCGGCGCGGCCTGGAGAAGCAGCAGCTGAAGGCGGAGAACCTGCGCCTGAAGGAGTCGCTCTCGCTGTACAAGGTCTCCGAGGCCATCGCCTCAAGCCTCTCCCTCGACGACGTGATCCAGACGGTGATCGACGCGGCGCTGCACGAGATCGGCGCCGACATGACGCTGGTGCTGCTGGCCGATGGACGCGGCGGCT
>Ga0100379_10005573_pt1 | contig 10798 bp, 18 predicted proteins | sample CryGeymeta201503_FD_80418 | JGI IMG/M metagenome (GOLD analysis project Ga0100379, IMG submission 80418) | Groundwater microbial communities from Crystal Geyser aquifers in Utah, USA - Crystal Geyser metaG 2015-03 | ecosystem: Environmental > Aquatic > Deep subsurface > Groundwater | place... | reverse complement strand
TATTACAAGTAACGATATGATTAATTTCCTTGACTGGACTGCAATGCTTCTACAAACTAAATTTCACAATATTTATCAAGCAAAAGTATTTATATAATAAAGATTTTTAATTCTTTTAGATTTTAATAGTTGGAATAGCTGCAATAATGAGGGATGATTTATTAGTAAAACAATTACCAGGTGAAATGCTTTTAAGATTATTATCTTTCTCTCATACTTTATTAATTAAACAAAAGAAAGAAGAATCAACTTCATTAAAACAAAATTTAAAAAGAGAAATAGATTGTAAATTTGTCGACTCAGATAGTGAAGGAAGCAATGATGATAATAATGATATGCCTATTAGTCAAATGTATATAAAAATAATTTAATAAATTTATAGAAATAAGTTTCTTAATGAAGAAAGTGTTAAAGAATTTTATAAAAACTTCAAGCTTAATAAAAATGATAGAGATGAAGAAACTGATGAGGTATATAATTAATTTGATATTAAACTTATTATATTTTAAATTTATAGCAAGAAATTAATGAAGCTTGTAACAGAATTATAAGTCAAATTAAAACAATAGATGAATATGATTATTTTAAAAACTCAATAGATGTTTTAGTATCATATGGGAAACAAGATGTGATTGATGAATGGGTTAGTAAAATGTCTGATAAGGATAAAAAATTGTTAGATAATATGATTCACACAAGAAGAATTACAATTCAAACACTGAATAATGTTGTAACTTCAGTACCACGAAAAATAATGAAGATCAAAAGAAATAATGAGAATACCGATAATTAATATAATTTTATATTTATTTCATTGTAATAAAATTAATTAATAAGTTTAATTTATCATAATTTTACTGAAATTATTTACATTAAAATATATAATAAGTACTAATTTAAGAAAATAACTAAAATTATTAATTAAATTTAACATATATAATTATTAATTATAACTCAAGTATAAACACAATAACTTCTTTCACTAATCTCTTCTTTCTTTAAACAGAGTTAAAATTTCTAGGCTGAATGTTCGCCATATATCTTTCTATAAATGATTTCGAATTTGCTGGTAAGTCCTCAAATACAAGATTTATTAAATTAACTTGATTGCTCTGTCTAATTCTATCAATAGCCTCAAAGAATACTTTTGCTTCATCTATTACGTTTAGTTCTTTTAAAACTTCAGTTTCCAACTAAAATATTATAATATAAACTTACTTTCACATCTGTATTAAGTAGCTTATTAACAGAATTAGCTTGAAAACTGCAATTATCTACTAATGTTAAAACATTATCATTATAGTTAAGACTTAAACTTGATTTATGAAACTTATCTAGTAGATTAAGAATACTAATAGTCATAAATTTCAAAAAATCTATTCCAAAGTAAGAAAAGTTTTCTGCCATAAGCATACATAATCCATAAGTTACAACTTTTTTCTTTGTTACTGAGTCTAATTCAAAAATATGATCGAAATCTCGTCCGAAAAACTTCTCTGCTATTCCTTTATTATTCATATCGAAGTAATTTAACCAAGTTTTTGTTCCAAATTTATGAATGAATTTTCCTGTAAAGAGGATAAGATGTTTTGCATAATTTTCTTGTCCCGTCTTTGAAGTAACTTTTTCATTTGGAATATGATTAACTAAAATTAAAAACAGTTCTCTTAAATTCTTATCTCCAATTTCATTTAGATCAAAGAAAGAAATAAGAGCTAGTAAAACTTCAAAAGCAAGTGAAAACATTTTTTGTTGAATAATCTAAAATATTAAATTATTATGATTACAATATTGACTATGTTGATGATTATATTGAGATTTTTCTGATTATAGAAGTTCTTTACTTTTAAAAATGAAATCTTGATAAGAGAAATAAAGGTAAAATAAAGTGCTTTATTTTCCGAACCCCAGTTATTTTCATTTATTACGTTTGTAAGTAAGTTCTATAATTAAATAAATTATACAATATTAAATTCAGAGACAGTTTGATCAAAATACATCATATAGGAAATTAATTGGAAGCCATATCCCATAATTTCTTGATTTTGACTGCTGATTGCTTTTATTACTGATCCATTGATTAATTCTGAAAAATATTTATAAGCATTTTGATCTTTTTTATATAATTTTGTAAGGATTATTGCAATTGCCTCAAAGAAATAATATGAAAATTGTTCTTTTGAGTCTGTATTTTTTGAAACCATATCACAAATATGGTTAGTAATATTTGCAAAGTTGTCAAGCTTTCCTAGAAGTACACTACTATCTGTGAGATAAACAGTTCTAAAAAAACATTTCATTGCAAAACTATCAGATTCTTTAGAGATAATCGAAGTTAAACAATTTATGATTTTCATATAGAGTTCTTCATTTTTTAAATACTCTTCACAAATACTTATTGAAGAATCTTTTAAATTTTTCATATATAAAATCTTTTCTAATGTAAGAAGTCCCGCATCATTTAAGACTTTTTCATTTGGTAGTTGACAAATTGTAATAATCATATCAAAAACACCACTTAACCAATCTGAAGGAATTTGGTTTCTGAAGTATATAAGGAATTTTAAAGAGTATATCTTAGTTAAAGTACGACTTTGAATATTTGTACTAAACTCATCAATGAAAATAACTTTGATAAGTTCTAAAACATATTGATCAGATGTGTTTAATGACAGTACTCCTACTATAAATGTATATTAGTTATTGTTTAATTATTTTATTCTTACATCGACTAGCAAAGTTTTTGATTACAGTTGCAAAAAGTAGATTTATAACCATAATTTTATTCATATAGAAAGTCTTTGGGTTTGAATTGTATTCTTCTAATAGGTTTGTAATAATAGGATTTATATATTCAGTATTCAAATTAGGATAAATACTGAATAGGTCTTTAATTACGTTTATTGCCAAAGTTTTATCTAAAATAAATATTAAAATTATAATTTACTAGATTCTACATCAGCTTCGTCAAGTTCTATTCTTAAAAAGTTATTAGGGTTGTCTTCGAAATCTTCTAATTCCTTTTCAGTTATTCTCATATTTGGGACTATCATTGTTCTAATGAAGTATGGTAAGAAGTCCTTATTTAAAGAATCAGTTCTCTTTTTTTCAAATATTGTTTTGAAGTAGTTAAGCACTACTTTTGTTAGTTTAGAAAATTCTTCTTGGGGTTTAATCTCAGCAATTACATTAATTAAGGGATTAATAAAATCATTATGAATAGCTTTCATATCTTCATAGTAATCTCTACAGTAAAAATTGATACATCTTATAGCCTTAGCTTTTATGTTAATATAAAGAGAGTAAATTGATTTATTATTTAGGAAGATTTTATCGTTTAGTTCAATAATTCCCTTTATGATTGACATCCAATACTTCATATTATCTTCAAAATATTCAGGTAAATCCTAAAATTTATTTAAATAACTTACTTGATGATTGAAACTTAAGAATATTTTCATACCAGCTTCAATAATCTTCATAAAATAATATTGTCTTGTTTGGAAATCAGGATCTGTTAAATGAGGATTATATAAAAAAGCAAGTGCAGTCATTAAGTCATCACCTAATCTAGGAGCTATCAAACTTATACTTTTTTTTATTTCATCAAAGAGAATTTGACTTTTAAATTCATATCTATATCTCTTAGTAATTCCATGAATTAAGTCATATAGATCAGCATTTAAGATATAATTTGCATTTAATAAAAAAGCAGAAAAGTCCTAATTTTTAAATAAAAAATACTTGGAATAGATTAGGCCATTGAAGAATGTATCCTTCTTTACAAATAATTCTTATAATTTCTTTAATAATGCTATAGAGCTTTTGATCACATTGCAAAAATAAGTTTATCAAATTTCTTTGAAAATTCATTTTTGTTTCTGTATCAAAGTTTTGACCAGGTGTTAAATTATTACGGCTTGAGTCTAAATTGCTGTTCTAAAAAGGTTTTAGCAAATTAAATTACTTCCCAGTACTTAGATATATGGTTTTTTAAATAGAGGGCGGCGCCAAGTCTAAGGCTAATATTATGTTCTGTATGGACTAAGTAATTCATTATTGTTTCTATTCCACCTTTTTGGTTGATTAGTTGTTCAATTTCAAGCTCACCTAATTTTAGTAAAGAATTACCTTGAGCTCTTATTTGATTATTTGGGTTTGACATTTTGGTAAGAGTATTTGTTAGATGATCCATTTAATTTAATAAAAAATAATATTATTTGAATTTATAATCTTAACTTTACTATTATTGATAATTTAAATTTAAATTAAAAATTTATTTTATACAAAATATTATTTATTATACTCAATTAGTTATATTTGTATTTAGATTGTTTGGTTCAGTAGAATTTCTACTTCTGTCTATAGTTGAAAACTTTTCTTTGCTTGAATTCATTGTGTTTTTAATTATCTAATCAATATTATATAATGTTATATAATATTTTATACCGAGTCATTAAACTTAGGGAGAAAATTTTTAGTGCTAGAGTTTTGTAATTTTTTACTTGTTTCTGCTACTTCCTTATATGATTTAACATTTTTTAATTGTTTCATTAGTTTATGATGATTATCTTTATAAATAATGTCTAATTGTCTTGAATTTATAAATGATTCTCTAAGTATTTTATTAATTTATTTACTGTCCTACTAATCGTTGAAACATATTTAAATTATCTAACCTAAGATTTTCTGCTTTTACCTTTTTGGCCATATCATTAAAGCCAGCCTTTCTTTTTTCATGCTTTACAAAGTACGAATTAAAGTATTGATCCTATAACATAATTATATTAATAAATTTGTATAGAATCAATTACTTTTATTTTATGTCGATTTGAATCTATCTCAGTAAGTTTTGTAAGCATAACTTTATTGTCTCTAATCTGCTCAAAAGCTTTATATGGATCTAAAGGAATATTATTAAAACAATACCATTTTGTTTTTGTATTCCTAAAAAAGTATTTGTTGGGTTTTTATTTTTCTTCTTAAATGGGTTAAAACCGTGAATAGTCTGTAATTCAAATTCACTAATTTGATTTTTACGATTGTTTATATCATCTAGTTTTTTACGATGTAATGATGTATCTCTTTATTAATATTTATAATTGATATATTTAAATTATATTACCTTTGTCGTAAATAAATTGAATTATATCCATATTGAAATTTTAAACTATTCATTTTTTATTATTATTGTAATAAGGATAAATTAATATATTGTAAAATTTCTTTGATTAAATAATAAAATTATTATTAAAACTGCTCTAATATACCTATTAAATATATATTTAAATGATATGTCATATTGATTATAAATGAGTTATTTCGATAATATATTAAATAATTTCAAAAAAAGAACATAATTATTTCTAAGAAAATAAAATTTCACTTATCAAGTCACTACAATCAAGACTTGAATTTTTATGGTAAAATATTTAATTGTGATTATAATAATTATATATTTTGTGAGATATTATAATTTTAATCTAAGCAAATATCACTTAATATTAAATATTCATATTATTCATAAAATTATTTCAGTAATAAAACTAATTCTAAAAGATTATATATTATTATATTCACAAATATTGTAGAATATTTTATATTCTATTAAATATAAATACCTAATTTTTTAATTTATATATATTAAAATGGACCCAAATGACAAAATCGTTTTTCACTACTTTAACCTCAATGGAAGAGGATTCTTCACCAGATGTATGTTAGATGTCTCAAAAACTCCTTACACAAATAAAGATATTACCTTTGAAGAATGGGGAAAGATGGAAAACAAACAAAGTGTTTATGAATACGGATTCCTTCCTATGGTTGAATATAACGGAAACAAGATGTCACAAACTAACGCTATTAACCATTTCTTTGCTAAAAAGTTAGGATATATGGGAAGTAATTTAGAAGAAGAGTATCAAATTCATGAAATTATGTGCAGTAATGATGATTGGATTTTACAGGTTGTTGGATTAGCTTTTGCTGATAGAACCAATAAAGAAGCTATTGCAAAAAAAGAAAAAGAAATCAATGAACAATACTTATGCTGGATTTTACCAATCTTAGAAAAGAAATTCGTTAACAGAAAAGGAAAATACTTTGTAGGAGATAAACTTAGTTTAGCTGATATTAATGTTAGTTATCTTCACTTTTTATTAAATTCCTCAATTCATAATGGAGCTTTTAATGAATCAATTGCCAAACACGCCCCAAAATTAATGCAATTTGCCGGAGAATTAAGAACTAATGAACTTAAGGATCATTTCGTTACTGGAACTTTCCATAAAGAAGCTGCTATTTAAATTTACTAAATAATCATTTTAATTCTTTAACATTAATCAAAGAAGTTAATAAAAATATATTTTTTATTAATATTTTACTATAATTTTTTTAATTTTAATTTTCAACTAATAATTACTTTATTAAAATGTTTATTTAATTTCTAATATTATTAATTAATATTGTAAATTAATTATTTTAATTATCAATACTGTCATTTTAACATGTCATATAACGATTCCAAATAATATGGGATTTACAACTTAGGATTATCTATTACTGCAACACATTCAATTTCTACTTTAGCTACAATTTTTAAAATCCAAATTAAATACCTTTTAACGGTAATTCTTTAACAGTTACACATGATCTAGCTGGAAAGTTTGATTTAAAATATTTAGCATAAACTTCATTGACTTTACCAAAAGAATTCATATCATCGAGGAATATAGTAGTTTTAACAATTGAATCCATTGATGAACCATTTTCTCTATATAAAATATATAAAAATTATATTTATACTCTAATAATGCTTTTAAATTATCCATTGCTAATGTTGTTTGTTCCCCAACATCATTTGAAATTAATTCTCCTCCTGTTTTTAAAGAAGCCCCAATTGACCCAGCACTATATAGCATACTTATTGATCCCATATTAACTTGAATACCTTTTGAATAGGGACCCAATGGTTTTCCAAGTTTTGAGCAAGATAAAGGTTTAATTTTAGATGAGAAATTTTTTGCTAGTCTTCTTACAAACATTATTTCTTTTAATAAATTAAATTATTTTGAGAATTTGTAATAAATAAGGTACAAACTAATAATTAATATTAATTCTTACTGCCAAGAGAGAATTAATATAATAAATTATTTATTGATATATTAAAATTAAATTATTTATTTAAAATAAATGAGTAAAAACAATAATAAGATGATGATTAAGAACCCAAGCAAGAAAATTTCAAGCGACGAAATATCTCATAATTACATTTTCGAAAAAGATATTGGAGAAGGAACTTTCGGAAAAGTTAAATTAGCCACTCATATCCTAACAAATGAAAAGGTTTAATTAAAATCTAATTTTTAGGTTGCCATTAAAATATTAGAAAAAGAAAAAATTCTAGAAGAAGATGATTTAATAAGGATTAATAGAGAAATCAAATTTTTGAAGAAATTATGGCATAAAAATGTTATTAAGATATTTGAAATTATTGAAAATGCAAAATACTATTACATAATCATGGAATATGTAACCGCCGGAGAGTTATTTAATTACATTGTTTCTAAGAAGAAACTACAAGAAAATGAAGCTGCATTTTTCTTTGCACAAATTATAAACGGAATAGAATATATTCATAAAAATAATATTGTTCATAGAGATTTGAAACCAGAAAACTTACTCTTAGATGAAAATAATAATATCAAAATTATTGATTTTGGACTCTCAAATCAATATAAAAAAGATTCTCTTCTTCAAACACCTTGTGGGTCTCCTTGCTATGCTGCTCCTGAAATGGTACAAGGAAAAAAGTATAATGGTCTTCTTATTGATATCTGGAGTACTGGCATTACTCTTTATGCAATGGTTTGTGGATTCTTACCATTTGAGGTTAGATTTTAAATTTTAACAACTATAAAAATGTAGGATAAAAACAATGAAAAGTTATACCAAAAAATATTAGATTGTGAATTAAGATTTCCAAGTTATGTAAGTGAAGCATGTAAAGATATGGTAAGAAGGATTTTAATAGTAAATCCAGACAATCGACCTCGTTTAGAAGAAATTAAAAATACATCTTTTTATAAAAGAGGAATGAAAATATTAGAGAAACAAAATATAGAACATGATCCAGCATTAATCAATGAACAAGTTTACATTAATATGAATCTTATGGGAATTTCTAAAGAAGAAGTACAGAAAAATGTTGAACAAAGAAAATTCAATAATATAAGAACTACTTATGAATTACTATATAATAAAATAAAGTTAAATAAAACTTATGAAGATGAAGCTTTAAGTGAAAGACATTATAGTAACAGAGAATTATTAAAAATTAATGATAAAAAATATCAGATAAATATTAACGTTACCAATAAAATTGACAATCTAAACATCAATTTTAAAGGCAATGACACTAATAGTAATATTTTAGAGTACAAAAATAAAATTGCAAGTAAAATTTATATTTAATATTAAGATAATGAAACATTAATGAAAATAAAGCAGAAATTCTATAATGAAAATAACAGTAATAACAACAATATTCTTCTAACTGATCCTGGAATTTCAAACAATATCTCTAGGTAAATATTATTTTAATAGTCAATTAGAGAAAAGAATAATCATCCGTTAGTTTTTAATGAAACAAGAAATAAAATTAAAAAAATTAGAGAAGAAGACCCTAGAGCTAACAAATACTCTATTAATGTTAATCAAGAACATCATAAAATGATTAACCTTAATTACGATGATTTCGAACCGATTAATCCTTTCAAACCTGTCTCAAAGATATCTATTGATCCAAATATTATTAAAAAGAATCCATTAATATTAAAGAAAAAACTAGATAGTCCTAATAGAGCAAGTAACTCAATTGATTATTTCAATGATAAAAATGCAGAGGATGAAGAGTCTTATAGCAAGAATTATTTAAAGACAGAAGGATCAGAAATCCCAGATAAAAAAGAAAGACCTGAAAGACCAGAAAAAATGAGAATAATAAAAAAACAAGGACCGAAGGGACCTACAGGTTCACTTAATATGATAAGCCCTTCAAATGATTTAAAAAGAAAATTAGAAGAGTTAAGGATTGCAACAAATTATAATGAACATGCTAATATAAATTTTAAGCAAAATGAAAAATTAGTTGAAAGACATTCTGATGTTAATGATTTCAGAGTTTCAGGCAATGTGAAGGTAAGAATCTTTTATAATTTAGAAACCTGATCATTTAAAAAATGCTAGTCAGTTTGATAGACAATCATTACAGGGAGTTCTTAATGATTTCAAATCAAAAGTGAGCAATTTATCCATTTCTACAAATCCAATTTTAAATTCAAATTCGAATACTAACTCTAGTAAAGTCAGCAATTCAAAACTGATAAAGTAAATTATCAAAGTAAATAAATATAAGTTTGAAAGAAGGAAATCTTAAATACATTCCAAAGAATCCATTTAACACAGAAATAAAAACACCGACAAACATTTCAAATAATTCAAAATTAGTAAAGCCAAAATTAACTTTGTATGAGACATTATTCGATAAGAAAATTCATCTTTTAACAACCAATAACTCATTAAAGAAGAAAGATGAAAAGAAAATTACTTATATTCAACCTGTACAACATGATTCAGGCTACCTACAAACAGAACCTACTTATGAAATAAGTAACGAAGTTTTAACTGCTAGTTCGAAAAATAAAGGTAATTATTATAAACTAAATTTATTAGACAAAAAGAAGATAGAGTTCAATAGACCAATTAAGCCAACAAAAATTAGTCTACATGATCTTCACTTAATGAATTTTGATTTGAAAAATGATGATCATGTCATAAACAAAGAAAGAGAAATGTAAAAATAAAATTAATCATATTAAAATATAGACTGAACAGCAGAGAATCTCGAAACACTAATAACAAAACTAATACTGATAGTTTTAAACTCAGTAGTAAATATAGTAAGGAAGAACAAAGAGAAATTCTCAAATATAAATTTGGAGAGATAAATCCATTTACAACTAAAAACAAATCAAAAGAAAGGATTTCAATTAATTTTGGAAATCCTACTAATAGCAACTATATTACAAACACTATGAATAATAATACTATCCAGAAAATTAATAACAATGGAAATAAAATATCAAAAATGAAAAAACCTAGTACAGATTTCGGTTGCTGCGCTATTGATAACATCAAATTAACAACAGAAAAATTAAAAAAGTACTGCCAAATGAACAGATTTTATATTAAAGAAGTATTATAATTGTTTAACAATTTAGGTAAAATCAAACCAATTTGAGTGTAAAACCAGTAATTGTCTTATTGGAATTGAGTTAAATAACATAGGAACAAACAACCTTAAATTTATGAAAATTAATCATCTTCTAGGAGATGAGAAACTATCAAAAGAAATAATGAATGATATGTTTAGTAAATTCAAAATCTAATTTTTAATTATTATTTATTTAGTAATATACAAGTTTATTTTAAATTAATTATAATTGCACTATAAATTATTAATTATTTCTTTTTAATATTAATATTGTTACTATTTAAAATACTATTAACATTTTCTTAATACTATCTATGTGCTCTTGCAGATTTAGAACCGTCATTTGTACTAAATAAAAATAATTATATAATATATTACTCAACATAATAATTTGAATAATTCGAATAATTTGCGTTTGTTTGAAAATAGTTTAATTCCTCTAGTTTTAGACCAAGTTTCTTAATTTCTATATTTTTCTGAGCTATAATTGATTCTAATCTTTCAACCTTTTTATCATATTCT
>Ga0100379_10005568_pt1 | contig 10806 bp, 12 predicted proteins | sample CryGeymeta201503_FD_80418 | JGI IMG/M metagenome (GOLD analysis project Ga0100379, IMG submission 80418) | Groundwater microbial communities from Crystal Geyser aquifers in Utah, USA - Crystal Geyser metaG 2015-03 | ecosystem: Environmental > Aquatic > Deep subsurface > Groundwater | place... | reverse complement strand
ACAATATAATTGGGGATTGGGGATTGGGGATTGGGGATTGGGCCCAATCCCCAATCCCCAATCCCCAATCCCCAATTAATAATATTTATTAAGTTATCTAAGTTAACCTTATATTTTATATATAGTAATTAAAAATATTATAAGCACATAAATATTACTATTATTATATAAATATTATTAAATTATTTTATTTTATTTTATGAGGACAAACACTGTTGAAGAATTAGAACTTAAAAAGATTGTTAAAGATTTAATAAATATTCATAATATAAATTGTATTTCATTACAAGATATTACCAAAGAAGAAGAAATTGGTTCAGGGGCTCAAGCAAGAGTATTCCGTGCAAAATATGGAGGAAATGAAGTTTCTCTTAAACTTTTTAAAGATGTAGATTGGAAGTCATTCGCAAATGAGATTGTTATACTTTCTAATTTGAAACATCCAAATATACCAAATTTTATAGGAATAGTTCATGATAATTTGTCTATAGGATTAATTTTTGAATTTGTCCCTGGACTTCCTCTCTCAAAATTAAATTTTCCTCAATTTCCAGATAATATTAAATTAAAACTTACCAAATCATTATGTAATGTTTTGGAATATATTCATTCAAAAAGTTTTATTCATAGAGATATAAAACCAGATAATATATTAGTCGACAATAACTATAATCTTTATCTTATTGATTTTGGAATCTCTAAAGTTTGTAGTAATGAGAATGGCTACACATTTACTAGAATAAAAGGAACTATAGCATATGCTGCTCCTGAGATGATTATTGAAGTAGGCTCAGATGATAATGAAGAAAGGTATTGTGGAATAAATATAAAAACTGATGTATGGTCAGTAGGTGTTCTTTTATCATATATGTATTCGGGATATTATCCTTGGTCAAATAAGTATAACTCACTTGATCCAACAATAACACAATTACTTTTATTAAAGACGCCTTTTCCTATTCCAGATAACATAAAAGATGAAAAAATTAAAAAAATAATAGAATTATGTACAGTTATAGAAAATGATAATAGAGCGTATATACAAGAAATAAATAATTTATTAAAGGATATGTAAGTTGCAAAATAAGCTTAGTTACTTAAGACTCAGTGATATTTATACAGTTAATGATAAATGATGAATATTTCAATTGTAAAGAAAATTAAAGAATTGTTGTTATTTGTTTAAATTAATATAAATAATTTTATATTATACTATTATTTATTTAAGTGTTTCATATTTAGTAATTAGTATATAAATATTTGTTGTTATATAAATGAATAATTAAAATGTTATTAAATTTATTAATAAAAATGAAGCTTGTAGTTCAATGTATTCAATACTTATTTTTATTGAGTATTCTTAATCCAGTTATTTCTATAAGATGTAAGTGAAATTTCTTTTATATTAGTTGGAAATAGTACAATTGAACTTAACAATAGAGTAAATCATTATTTCTATGATATGGTTTATGGAAATGATAATCAAAATAATAATGATAATAATCAGCCAAATAGTTCAAAAGAAGTATATTCAAGAAAATACAAAGTAGCATCATTAGATAAATCAGGAATTCATTTTAAATTTGATAAGCCAACATTAGATTTTAAAGATTGCGATTATGCCACTGGAAAATTATTAAATATTGAATTAAATGGAAAAGTAGTAACAACATTACCTGTTTTCGGAAAGCTTACAAAAAAAGATTTTGTTTTATATAGTGATGAAACCCAAAAAAACTTTGTTAAATATTACGAATTTAGTCATTTAGAACAAGTTTTTATATACTTACTTCCTGACTTTTTTTGTTTTGAAGTTTCAATTAAAAAAGCTAATAGAAATGAAAACCAAATATTATGTACAAGTACAATTACAGAGAGAAATAGTTGGATAGAGTTATTTTATAAATTTAAATTATGTGATAAGAATTCAAATAAAAATGATAATGATGTATCAAATAAGTTCTTTTCACCTGATAGTGACTTAAATCAGTAAAATTATATAACTTTACATTATTAATTTATTTAAAGACAATATCTTCGTATGCAGTCATTATTCCGAAATGATAAAGATAAAACTACTTTTAATAAGATGCTTGTCAAAAAATCTCCAAATAATGCAAACCTATTAAAAAAATCATTAAAGCCAGGAGATAGTCCTGGTAGCATTTTTAAATTACATGATGGAAAGTTGATGACTTTTTCGAAAAATGAAAAGGGAAAGACAGCTCCAAAAGACTTCGACGAGTTAAATTGTTGGACTAAGCCAGAACCTTTAGAAATCAAAGGAGGAGAAGTAATAGAAAAGATACGTACAATGACAACTAGAAGAGCATTAATTATGGAAGATGAAATAGTTAAAAAGGAAAGGAAATTAGAAAAGGCAAAACTAATAGCTCAAAAAACTCATGAAAAGATTAAAAAAATAAAGAAAATGGCTAAGAAGGAACATCCTAACCCAAAACATAACAGTACAAAAACAGACATGACATTAAATCAAATAAAGGAATTAAATTGTTTAAAGAAAAAATTATCAAAGTTACAAGTAAATTATAGTTTAATTAAATTCTAGCATGTTGAGTATGATATAAAAGTAAGAACTATTGAAAGAAAAATTAAAAAAGCAAAAATAAAAGCTAATAAAGATTCAACGTGTTATCTTAAAAAGCATAGAAGATTAAATAAAAATACTAATAAGAATTTTGATAGATGTATTGATCATAAACTTTCTGGTTTTAAAGATAGTATACATATTCAAGATTTATGTACTAAAATGTTTGGTGAAGATGTAATAATAAATTACTAGATTATTAATAATTTATTAATTAATTTACAGGGTTCATATATTTGTGTTGGAAGTCAAAACTTTTGTAATATGTGTTGTAATCATCACATTGGAAAACAATTTGAAAAAGAAAGATACAGCTGTTTAAAAAAATGTAGTGATGTTATAAACGAATAATCTTATCATATTTACTTTTAATAACTAAAAATAATATATAATTAATAGCAAAAATAAAATAATAAATACTATTAAAATCTATTATTAAAGCTTACATATATTAAAACAATTTATAAAACTTAAAAATAATTATTTAATGGGTAATAATTGTGGGTCTTTACAAAAAACAAATAATCATAAAAATAACAATACTTCAAATAAAAATAGGAATTCCGACAACAAAGATAAAAATAAAGACACAATAGTATTAGGAAAAGTACCAGAACAACCATTCAGCCTACCTGTTTTTAAGTCAGACAAACAAAGTATTCATAAAACACAACAACCTAAACAAATAAATGATAATAAAACATGTGAACCAAGTAGTGCAAATATCAATGATGGATTAGATATAATCTTACCATTAAAGCTTCCATATGAAATATCTCAAAATAAAATATCAACACATGAAAATAAAAATTGTCAATTAAATTCACAAATTGCGTCTAATACAAATAATTTTTCTTCGAATGTAATATTAAAAGAACATTCATTTTCAGAAGAAAAAGATAATTTACCATATAATTATTATAATGAGTTTGAATATAGTATAGAAAGTGAAGAGAAGCATAATATCAATAAGAGCGTGAATGATAATTACAATATTAACAATAATAACAATAATATAAATGAAGAATTAGAAGTTGAAAGTCCAACTCATCAAAATAATTTTAATCCTTATCTTTCCATGAATGAACTAAACTTAATGATAAATAATGAATTAGATGGAAATGAAAATTTAAACTCAATTTTAAATAGATTTGCAGGTGACGGTTTAATGTTATATAATCCATTTGTTGAGGAAGTAAACAAAAATGTATACATATTTAATTGGGTTTGTCACGAAAAAGAAGAAGGTTTATATTTTTGGAAATTACATAATAAAGAAGAAATAAAAGGTATTTATAAATATTAAAATTTATAGTTCAAGATTTGAAAAAGATATATGATATGACAATAAAAGAAATATCAAAAGAAACCTTTTCTCATAAAAGACTTTGGTTTACTAACTATATAAATAAAAATATGTATTCTGGTTCTGTTATTGATCAGAACACAACATTAATTATTAATAGAGATCAAATATTAGTTGAATCTTTTAACCAGTTTGCAACTACAGGAGACTTGGATTTAAAAAAAGGAATGCAAATATTCTTTATTGATGAAGTAGCACAAGATACTGGTGGTGTATATAGAGAATGGTATACTAATTTATTTTCTGAAATATTTTCTGAAGAACAACAGTTTTTTAAACAAATTATAAATAAGAAGTATGGAAGACAAACTTATTTTTTTGCTGATTCACTACCAATTCATCATGAACTCGAATATCAAGAATATTATTCATTTATAGGAAAAATATTAGCAAAAGCTATATTTGATAAAATAATCTTACAAATAGACTTAAACTTAATCATTCTCAAAAAGATATTAGACCTTCCAATTTGTTTAAATGATATTAAATTTCTGGATTATCAAGTAAGTAATATATAACAACTTAATTAGTTATTTATCTTATTTATCTATTTTTGTTATTTTTTAGTATTATGAATCTTTAAAAAGTTTACTAGATAATAAAATTGATGAGTCTTTTGAGTTATATTTTACATGGGCATCTAGAAATTCTAATAATAAAGTAGAAATTATAGAATTATGTAAAGATGGAAATAACATTCCAATTACTGAGGATAAAAAACAGAAATACGTAAATAAAGTTATAGAATATATCACATATGAATCTATAAAAGAGAAAATCGATCCTTTTATTAAAGGCTTTCGAAGTTTAATTCCCTTAAATATAATAAAAATATTTAAGCCACATGAACTTGACTTTATTATATCAGGACAAAGTAGCATAGATGTAAATGATTGGAAACAAAATACACAATATAAAGGATCTTTCAATGAAAATAATAAGGTAAAAATTCCTTGTTTTTTAATATAGACAATAAAATTGTTTTGGGAAGTTCTTAGTGAATTATCACAGGAACATCTATTTACATTTTATAGATTTTGTACAGGGCTAACCAGAGTTCCTATTGATGGTTTTAAGTCTTTACAAGGTACCAGAAGTAAATTACAAGCTTTTTGTATTGATAATCTAAATTTAATACATGATAATCCAAAAACAAGATTAATTGAAGCTAATACATGTTTTAATAGGATATATCTACCTAATTATGAATCTAAAGAAGAGATGAAAAAAAATATTCAAATAATTGTAGATAATGACACGAATTTCTTTGGAAACTTATAAGAATATAAACGTTAAAAATATATAAATAAGTATAGTTAAGTATATTTATTAAAATAAATATACGTATTAAAATGAAAAAGAAAATAATTATAATAATTCCCATATTTATTATATATAATGAATTATAATTATAATAATATAATTATTAATTTCTAGTTAATTATATCAGCAACACGTTTTCTTTTTTTCTTCGTTATCTTTGCTATCCTTCTTTAAATGGAAGCTAGGTCCTACTCCTTCTCTTTGATTATCGTCTGGTTTTTTGTAAATAGATTCAATAACTTGATTTACTAAATAATCAAAGGCTGTACTAATATTTATATCTTCCTTAGCAGACGTTTCAAAATATTTGACTTTAATTTCATCTGCAAGTTTTTCAAATTCCTCTTTTTGGACTTTTCTTTCTCCTTCTAAATCACATTTAGTAGCTACAATAATAATTTGTAAGTTATCATTTGTATTATTTTCTTTAATTGACTTAAACCACTTTTTTAAATTTATAAAAGAGTCTCTATCATTAATCGATGAGCTGATAATAATTCCATGAGCTACTCTATAGTAATTTTTTGAAACAACAGCAAATTTCTCTTGACCAGCTGTATCCCAAAATTTTATTAAATAGTTCTTATCATTTTTTTTAATTTTTTTATCAAAACACTCGACTCCTAAAGTTTGCTTTCTGTTCGACTTAAAACTTTCAGTAAAATATCTGTGTAATAACGAAGATTTTCCAACAGCGCCATCTCCTACTATAATAATATTAAATTTATCATCAAATGACTCGTGGTGATCCATATTTATTATAAACTATAATAAATTAGAATATGTATAATTAATAATAAAAACTCACAATTAATATAAAATTATTTTAAATTCTAATCTCTAATGTCTTTTAAAATTATATTTATTTTATATTATAAAATTTAATACATGTATACTTTGTTTTAAAGTATTTTAAGCATTAATAGATTATGTCGAATACTTCTATAATCTCTATCATTAATTATCTATAATTATAAAATAATATATTTCGAAGTAGTTAATTACTTATGTTTGCCTTCTTATATAAATTGTGTTAAATTTTTATATTTATTAATGGATAATGTAAAAATCATTTAAAATTTATTTTTAGAAGAAAAAGTATCAAAGCGAAGAAGAAAACAAAATAGTTAAAGATTTTCCTAATGTAAAAATTAAGTTAACTTAAAGAATCTTCAATATTTAAACAATTTAAACATCATTCATAAAAATCAATTTGAATCGTACGCTGAGCATGCAGTCGATCTAATTTTTAATAATGTAATAATTTTATTTATTTAGAAAATTAACACAAAAAATGCGTTCGATGTTGATGTTCAGTATTCATCAAAAATATCAAGCTATCTCGATAGTAGTGAAGATACTGCTTGGCAAAAAGCTTCTGCAACATTAGAGGCTACCGCCAAAATATACGGTTATCGAGTTGATTCAGTTCATCATGACACCTATAGAATTCTGAGTGGACTTAATCGAACTGATATAAAAGACAACAATCAACTTATTGAAAACGAAGAAGATTTAGAAATAGAACAAAAGAAAATTATCGAAAGAGAACTTAAACATGTAAATATTTATTAAAATAACTTAAAATAATATTATCTATCTTAATCTGATAAAGATCACAAATCTTGAAAATGATGTAGAAAAACTTAATATAAATGAATATGATGTTGAATATGTTGTAGATCCTCTTTTTCAACGAATGACAGAGTCTTTTAACGATGTTGGAACTAAGAACTTATTAATGAATCATTTACCAGTTATTACTTTTTATAAAGAAAGATCGATGATAATTTAGATTTACTTTTAGAGACCAAAGAGAAAGAAAATGAATTCAATAATAGAACCATATTAGCTGAAAATAACGATATTAAAATGGAGAATGTTTATGATTACGAAAAAGCTAATTTGAACTCTTTAATATTGAAAAATGATTTCCCATTTAGTAATTCATAGATAATAAACCTAATATATAATCCACAAATTAATCATGTTTATAATACTAAAATTACTAAAACTAGTGAATCTGGATAATTTTACAATGAGAGAACTAAAGAATACTGAACTTATTTCTGATTTCGATTACTTCATGGATAAACTAAGTATTCCTAAGAGAGATGATAAGCTTTTATTGGTAAAATTAAAATAAACAATCATTTATAATCTATTTTATTGTTATAATAGAGCTTAATAGATGAAATGGGTGATTTTGAAAAGCTTAAACAACGTGAAAATATTAATAATGATAATAATGATATCAATGAAGAATCTTATGTAAAAGATGGAAGCTTAATTAAGAGTGAAGTAGAAGAAGATTTAGTTAGTAAAGCTATGAAGGAAGAGAATGAAGAGGAGGAGTTAGTTAAAGACGAAGAAAATATTAATCAAGACAATCAAGAGAATCAAGATAATTTAGATAATGGCATTAACAATTCTTTTTTTGAACAAGATAATTTAGCTATTAACCGAATAATAGAAGATAAATTACTCGAAAATAAATTAGAAGAAAAGTTAATCGATTTAAAAACTAATATTCTAAATGATAAATTATATCTTGAACAATTCGGCGATGGAAATAAAAAAATATTTGAAAATTTAAATTTTGAGAGACTTGAAGAAACTTTCTACAAGATGAAAAATGATCAAAAGGCGAAAAACTTTAAGCTTTTAAAATCTAAATCAGAAAAAGATAATAAAGAAAAAAGAATAAATAAAGAAAATATTCTATTTAATTTTTCAAAAGTCGACAAAGTAAAGAAAAATGAAATTTTTACTGAGAAATCTAAAACTTCACTTAAGAAATCAACGACCATTTACCAAAATGTTGATAACTTAATTGGTAAAAAGAGAAAATGTAGTCTTAATTCTTCATACAACTTTGGACCTAATAAGTAATAATAATTATCATTAATTTTAGAATGTTTAATCTATTCAATATCCCAGATAGAATTTTGTCCCAACAGCCATTAGAAAATAATATAAATAATACAAATAATATTACAGAAGAAAAAATTCTAGAGAAAAATATAGTAAAAAGTAAAGAATCTAAAGACTCATTTGGTTTTGACAATGCTCCAAATGACGAAACTAATTATTTTATAAACGATGATTACGAAGATTTAAATCTTAATGAGAATGATTTACTAAATACTGATAATTATGAAGGTTATGTCAAAACTAAAAAAGACAATGTAAAAGAAAAATATATACGTTTGTTTAAAACATTCGATGCAAAGTTGATTAAAAATACATTGTTAGGTGCTGTTAAAAGGGTAATAGTTTATTTTAACTATTCAAATTAGATTAGAAATTCAAATTTGAATTGCGATTTTAAATCTTTACTTAATTTTGCTGAAAAATCAAAGGCTGGAGGAGAATTAATCAAAAATACATCAAAATCAACAAATTTTGTGTGTTTACTTCATTTAGCTGGTGAAAACGGTATTAAAATATTTAATTTATTTTTTTATAGAGGTTGAGTTAGAACCTATTGAGCTTGACTACTTAAATAAAGATAAAGCTAATGATAATTTTAACATTAAATAAAATATTTATATTACCAATATTTTCTTTAATATTAAAATTAGACATTTAATTTGATTGACTTTATTATATTATTTTACATTAATATATTAAATTTTATTTATTTCATATAAATGACCATAGCAGATATTTATAACTTTTTTACAAAAAGAATACTACCAGTTGCAGCTATTCTTTTAATATCAGCGTTTTTATATACTAATTTATCAACAGCAACTTTTTTTGAAAATAATATTAATTCCCCCGAAGAGGAAATTATTTCTTCATCTGGAGCTCGTGAGATCATTTCTACAAGAGGAAGATTAACCATAATGGGATGGACTAAGAATCCTTCCGCTATTTTCTTTACACCAGATTATATACGTCCGACAACAAGTGTAATAAAAGAAATAAATAGTTTTAGACTAAAGAGATGGGAGAGATATGTCTTTACTTCAAACTATATTACCTTTTCGATAATGATATACGATTATATGTATGCTGGAGGATATAATATTTATTATTCAGATACAAGAGACGAAGATACAGCCATCAAAAGGTATTCTTCTACATCTATGTTGGATAAACCATCAATAGCTGAAAACTGTTATGATAAATGCTATTCAGTTAAATATCCAGTAGGTGAGAATCAATCTCTTTCCAAAAGTGAATTTTATAAGTTTAATAAGAATTCACATAAAGTTAAGTTTAATTTTAAAGATAAAGGTCTTGATTTAGAATTAGAACTAACAGCATCAGCCCCAAGAGAAAACTCAGACTCAATAGTTAATATCTCATCTATTTCTAATGATTCATCTTTGTTTTATATTACTACTAATACAAATTTGATGACACCAAAAGGAAAGTTTCAAATAAATAAAAAAGCAATGCAATCTCAACAATTTCATATAACTTATAATTCAGGAATTGGAGTCTTCCCAATAAGAGTAAAATGGTTATGGATTACTGCAAACGGGTTTACTACTGATAAAACTAATATAGGTCTTAATTTTGGATTTGGATTAGAAAACCCAACAGTTTCCCAAAGTACAGAAAATGCTTTCAATATAAATGGAAATATATTTAAATTAAAGTCAACAAATATTGAATTACCAACTAATTTTGATACAAGCTTTATTGATGAAACTTCTGTTATTAAAATATCAAATAAAAATAATTTGAATGATGGAAATGAATGTGAAATTACATTTAAGCCATTAAAAAAGCTAATTGATAATCAAAATTTATTTTATATGATTATGTTTACTACAAATATTTCTCACGGTGTATTTAGTGGAACTTGTAAGAATAACTTAGGAAAAATATTTGAATTTAGTAACATCAATGGCACAGTTGAATTCAGAAATAATATATTTTAATAAATATTTTATATTGTTAATTAAAAGAATTATTTTAATAATTAGTTCTTAATTCTTTTAGTTTTTTTATAAATATACTGATAATAAATATTATAGGTTTTTATATAATTGATTTTAATGATTGCAAAGAGAATCAATGAAATTCTAAATAATTTAAAGTAATAAAATTAATCAATTGATTAATAATTACTGCATACCTTACTATATATTAAGATAAGCACTAGTAACTATTAAACAATTTGAAAAATATAATTATTCGTATTTAGAAAGTTCAATATATCTTATTAATTCTTTCTAAATTATTCTGTATATAAATATTAAATATAATAACTTATGCAAAAATCATTTAATGCTAATAATATAAATCAAATAAATATTTTAATTTACTTTATTTAGATAAATGAAAACTTTGAAAACATTATTTATGTCCTATGTATTTTAACATCCATCGTTAATAGTCAAAAAATTGGCCTTAAGTTTTTAGATGAATCTTTTGGATTTAGCGACAATAATCATCTTTATGCAAAAGATTCAACATTTAATTTAAAAGTTGTTGATACTATAACAAAAAATGTTCAAGAAAAATCATCAGGTCAATGTGCAAGGTTTGT
>Ga0100379_10005567_pt1 | contig 10807 bp, 12 predicted proteins | sample CryGeymeta201503_FD_80418 | JGI IMG/M metagenome (GOLD analysis project Ga0100379, IMG submission 80418) | Groundwater microbial communities from Crystal Geyser aquifers in Utah, USA - Crystal Geyser metaG 2015-03 | ecosystem: Environmental > Aquatic > Deep subsurface > Groundwater | place... | reverse complement strand
TAAGAAGTACATCCTCTAATCAACTCAAAAACCTCTTGATTCTCAAGATTTAATAGGTTTCATCAACGATGTGAGGATGAAGAGATTGGACCCTCTGTATAAAAGTGAGCCAGTCCCAAGCTAGAAATAAAATAGAGGTCCTTTGAGGAAGATAGTTGGAAGTACTTTTATCAGTGAAATATATGAAAAGCAAGGACAGTCCACAATAGTGTTGTTTGTTGACTCCAAAGATGAGGATTCCTATAGAGATATACAGGCTACAGTTGAGGAGTTCGCCATAAAATACAGGGATTAGTTCTAAGACAAATTATCTTTCGGAATCTTCGATCTTGACAAAAACGAGCATAAACTACTATACTTGAAGGAGGCTCCTCAGCTGGTGTTGTTTGACAAGGCCAACAAAAAACAATCTAAATTTTTCAAAATTAAAAACGGTGTTTCAATAGAATCTTTAGAGGAATGGGTGAACACAGAAGTAAGCAATGCTAGTACTCAAAAAGTAGAAGCTTTGCTGTGATAGTATGTATTTGTTTTGAGATGAATAATAGATTTATTAGCATGCATTATCAAACATTCAAAGTCGTAACTGGGGGATTTGCTGAGGCTTCTTGTTCAATTTTTTAGTACATATGATCTAGTTCTTGACGAATTTGACCTCCCGAGGAGATCACTGAAGCTGAAGGGATCTATTCTTTTGATTCTTCTACATCTCCTTTCTCTTCTTCATTTGCAGTCTAAAGTTTCTCTTCAGGTGTTTGCATCACAACTGTAGTTGTTGATGGAGAAACTGTTATCTCTTCAGGCTGAGGGATTGTTTCTTCGACTTTAACCTCTTCAACTTTTTCATCTTCAATTATAGCTTCTTCTTTCCTCTCATTTACTTACTGAGGTTCAGCAGCGGCTTCAACTTTAGCATCTTCTTTCTTTTCGATGCCTTATTAAGGTTCAGGGGATGCTATAGTTTGCTCAGGTTTTACTTTAGTTTCTTCAGGTTTAGCTGCCTAGTTATTTATAGTTGTTGATTCGTTGTGTTCTGCAGAAACAACCTGAATGTTAGTGATAGATGGTTTTTTTTATCCCTTCTCTTCACTCTATTTTATCGGTTCAGTCTCTTACTACTAAGCATGGAAGGAGATTTTATCTTCACTGGGATTCACTGCCGACACTTTGTTATCTTACAGCTTCTCTTCTGCTCTACTATCCATAAGGGTTTAGGAGCTGATTGGATGTACATTGACTTGTATTTATCCTTCTTCCTTTCCTTCTTGAGCTTTCCTTTCTTCTTTCTTTTATTCATGTATTTTCTGCTACTCTTCTTTCGCCTTCTCTTTGTTCTCCAGGAGCTTTGTCTATTAGATGTTTTTCTCAGTAGCAGGCTTTTATTTTTATTCAGCTTTGATGTCTTCTTTACTTTAAGGTTTGGAAGATTCTACTTTGATTTATTCGTTCTATTCTAGTTACTCGCTTTGCTTGATTTATTATTGTAGCTTTGGCTTTTAAGCTGTTGCAGATACGGGGCTAGTTTATTATTGTTTAGTTTAGAGTTGTTTAGCTTACTCCTTTACCTCTTCTGGTTTGTTCCCTTATTGAAGTTATTCCTTTTTTTCAGCTTCAACATTCTTCTCTTCAAGATTTTACTGAGGCTCTTCTATTTGCTTTTCTGGTACTTTATTTTCGGTTGCAGCCTCTTGTTCTTGTATTTTTTCTTCACTTTCAACAGCCTAAATATGTTTGTTTTCAGTTGACACTGGCTTCTCTTCAACCTGAACTTCTTCTACTTTCTTTTATTCAGGAGCTGTCTCTTATTTTTTATATTCTGAAGGCGATTATTTGTTCCCTTATTAAATCAACTTTTATGAATTTTTTTACTCGACACGGGTACCTTCCTCTTTGGTTTACTAAGGTTTTACCGATGAAACTTTTTTTTATTCTTGTGCAATTTATTCTTTCAGCTAAGCTGTTTCTTTTTTTTCCTCGTTCGATTATTTTACAGCCGCTGACTAAACCTTAGTTTATTCAGGTTGTTCAGAGACCTTAGCTGTATCTTCAGGCTTGGCTTCAATTTAGTTTGCTGAAACCTTTGGCTATGGCTGAGCCTGTATGTTTTTTTAAATTTCTTCTGGCTTTGAGGTTTATTATTTAGCCTCTTCAGTTTTTGAGGTTTATTATTTAGTTTCTTCAGGCTTTAAAGATTCCTAAATTGAAGGTTTGTTTTATTCTTTATTCTATTCAGGTTTACGATCCTCTTATACATTTTTCTTCTATTATTCCTTGATCTTGGAAGGTTAAGCTTCTTTAACCTCTTCTATCCTCTATTCAGGCTGTCCAATCTCATGTGTGGAGGAAGGCTTACCTTCTTCTTTTTGCTTCTCTTCCTTTACTTATTAGCCTTTTTCTTCTGGCTTGACTTCATCTTTCTGTTCGACAATCAATTATTATTTCTTTTCTTCGGCAGGAATTTATTCTTCCTTTTGTTCAGCCCTGACAGCTTTGACGTCTTCTTAAGCTTTGGGTTCAGAAGTATACACCTTTTATTCAACAGCTTATCCAACTTTAGGCTATTAAACTTTACTTTCCTCAGGTTTTCTTTCTTATTCTCTGATTGGCTCAGCAGACACGGGCTCCTCTTTTGTTTTTTCGGTTTCTTTCACTTAAGCTTAAACAGCTTAAACAGGTTGCATATGTTCCTGTGGAGCAGCAGCTTATTTGATTGGCTACTCTGGTTCAGCGACTGGCTATGGCTGCCTTTGATAGACTTTTACATCTTCTGCAACATCTTGCTTGATCTATTAAGCAACTTTGTCTTCTTCCCTTGGAGTTTCTACTTTGATTTCCTCAGTTTTTTCCTTATATTTAACATTCTCTGCTACTTCTTTATTCTCGGCTGATGGAGGCTGAATACTCTACTGCATTTTTTATTATCTCACTTCTTCAACATTTTTCGCCTCTTCCACAGTTTTCACTTCTTATTCAACGAATGGAGTTTTTTCTTCCTTACTCTTATCTTCTTTTACTTCTTTTGGTTTGTTCTATTGTTGTTTTGGCACCTACTAAATTTATTCTGGAGTTTCAGACTCTTATGCTACTTTTTATGCTTCAACTGGTGCTTGATGTGCAGTTTATTCCTTTTTTGTTTATTCTTTATGTATTTCTTCCTTTTCAGGTTGCATGCTTTCTTACTTTTTGTCGTCAATTGCCTTGACTGATTATTTGGGCTCGGGTGTTTCAATTATTTCAGGTTAAGGTACATTTTCTACTTTTTCAGCTTGGATCTATCTCACTTATTCACGACTTTCCTTCTCCTTTTCTTTGACTTCAGCTTCAGCAGCAACTTCCCCCTTCCGTTACTTCTATTCTTATTTAATTTAAACATCAGCCTGGTTTTATAGTCCAACTTTGACATCATCTTCTTCTGATACTTTCTTTTAAGATTCAACTGCTTCTGGCACTTTCTTTTCAGATTCAGGAGCAGGTTGCTATTTCGGAATAGTCTATTATTCTTTCTTCTCTTATTTTTTCTCAATTTTTTCGGGCACTTCTTCTTCGAATGGTTCTTCATATACTTCTGTTTTTGGCTATTACTGAGCTGGGGATTCAACTTCAGTCTTTTTGTTGACGATAATCGGAATCTCCTGTTCTTGACCTTATTCGACAGGAAAGTCTTCCTCATATTATTCGACTTCCTCTTTCTGTCTCGATTACTGGTTCCTTTCGGTTGTCTTTCTGAAATTCACCTACAATCCTTATTCTTCCTTAAGAACAGATTCTTCAAATACTGGTTATTTTTATTATCGACGCGAGTGACTGCTAGTTTATGGTCGCTCTTCATTTTTAGCTTATTCATAGTATTCGTCATAGATTTATTCTTCATAGTTTTAAATGGATTTATCTGTCTTTTTCTTCTCGACAGGCTTTGAAGGTTAGGCCAACTCTTTGGTTTCCTCTATTTTTATTGGCTATGGTTTTGTCTATTATTTGACCTAGACTGTCTGGTGTTTCACACTGTGTGATTCTTCAACTTAATCCAGCAAATTTTCATAACCTTCATTTGATGATTCTTCTTTGGGCCTGTCCTTGATTTCTACTTTCTACACTTTCACCTCCTCAACGACCCTATCTTGTTTGGTTTATTCTTGCTTGGGCTCAGATTGTTTTCTTTATCTCTCGAAAACTGGAGCAGGACTAATGACTGATTCTTCTCTGGGTTGTTCTTAAATTTTAGTCATTTCAGGCTGAACAACAATACTTTTGGACTCCTCAATTTTTTAAGTGATTTTATCTTGCGTATTTTGGGGGCTCTGTCTCTCCATTTTTTTCCCACTTCCTTCTTCAGATTTTTTTTCATTCGATTTAATTATTAATTTCTTTGTTGGCTTTTTCTCTAATTTTCCAATAGGCTCCTTATAATGATTGTCGATATGCAAAGGTTTGACTGGGTTGAGAATCTACTTCTTTAGCAATACCTTTCTTTGCCTTGGAGACAGTTTATTACTAGTTTTCGGCTTCATGCTGTGATTCTATTACAAATAGTGGTCCTCAATGTAATTACTACCTTCCTTAAACTAGTTAAATTCGTTTGGAGACTAACCCAATTGCTCGGTTCTTTTTTGTCTGAGTTTGGGAACAGGACGATGTTCCATGTAGCTGCGTCTGAATAGATAAATAAGTACTGATTTTTCTTCAGGCTGACGACATTTTTTCTCTGCTGTTGCCCCGCCTTTATACCGTCCATAGGCTCAGCTGAACCTCTTGAGTAGTATGCTGAACTGTTGAATTGGCTGCTATGAGGTCTTTTATTGATCTTGAACTTGATTACTTTCTTGTAGGTGTCAACAAAATGCTAGTCATCGTTTTAATTCTCCAGCCGAAATTGCAAAGAATATTTCTTGATATCACCTCCACGATCTATCTCTTCTTTGATTTGATGAAACAACTGACCGATTTTCTCCAGGTTGGGCCAAAGGTTCGACTGAATTTTAGAAAAAATGAGCATTCCGTTGACTTTGATCTAAAAAGAGCCATGACGAGGGAAGTTCACAAATTATTGTTTGCTTTCATCGTAGTATCTCTCTAACTCTTGTCCGTGGGCTGCACTCCAACTCCAGTGCTTGGTGAATTATTAAGGAGGTTGGTTTTGGGTGATAGTTACATTTTTGAAGGTAGCTTTAGCTTTTGCAGCAACCTTGATGAAGAATTCTTGATACTTTTCTTCATTGTGCCTGGAGCACCAGTTATGGAGGTGGCAGTTGATACAGTGCTCTACTTCGATATACATAAGATTTAAATGAATATTTTATTGCCCTGTTTCTATATTTAATCAAGACAGAAAGCTAAACTACTCCCCCAGCTGTACTTCCAAAACAGTAATTAGCAATATTTTAATGCTCAATTCGACGAGAACTTTTTTCAATTATGTTTTGCTATCATCATATCTCTAATGAAATGTTTGAGTTATGCTAATAAAACTAAAATACTAAGGGCTTATTAATAAAACTCATGATAATAAATACTAATCGAACTGAGGAGTAATAGCTAACTATCGACTACATCAGACACCTTACACATACTCTCAAATCATCAACTGTCCTTTAGTCATCTGATTCGTTGGCGTTCAGTCGATCTGAGAGCGATGGTCTCAACAACAATGTTGTTTCGAAAAAGGAAAAGAAAAAGAAAAAGAAATAGAAATAGAGATAATAATCAACAAAGTCATACGTCTCTCCTTATAAACAATATGACCTTTCGATCAAAAAAATAATGAGCAGTCGGAAGAAAAACCAGTTTCCTCAGTTAATACAAAGTTAAATATTCAATTCAGCTCCTCAAGAAAAAAGAAAAGTATCGAAAAGTCCAAGAAAGAGAGCATCTCCTCCTCGATATAGAGCACGTCCTACTTTACTGTAAAAATTCAACAAGAGTCAAGTCGTTGATCAAATGAAAACAGAAGCAAGAGAAGCCTATCGAAAGAATGAGGCTGACAAGATGGAGTTGACAAAGAGATAAAAAAATGAAAAATGGGCTTAATTTTTATTGAGGGAGAGAAGATGGGAATCCGGAAAGCAAGATAAACGAAGGATGGCTGAACAAAAAATCATCGCACAATAGAAGGAATAGCAAAGAAATTCTTTCACAGCTAGATAATATCCGAGAATGAAAGTTGAAGAACATATCAGATCGGTCAATCGAAAAAAGACAAAGTTAAAAGAAGAGCTGAAATCCCACTTACTTAATTACTACACTTATGAAACTCCGATTTCCCCCATCAAATAGAAGCCAAGATAAGTTTTGAATTCATATTCAAGAGATAAATCTCCTGTGGGCATTCATTCGAGACTGACATCCAAAGACAAGAAGATTCATTTGCACACAAAACGTTAAATTGATTTCTTGGTGAATCAAGGAGGGCGAGCATGATGCGTGATGAACACTTTTGATCTATATTCAAAAAGGAAAGAAATTTTATTGTTGGATGAACTAAAAATACTCCCTTACTTAAATAAACTTATTAATACCGTACTGCCAGTACTACATGGAATAAACCTTCAAGCAGCTAGCTTCCATATTGACTCTCAAGCAATAATAACTACGCAACTATACATACCAATTCGAAGGAACTTCCTAGCATTCTTTAGAAGTACTTGTCATCTGATCAAGAGATTTATTTTGGCCTACATGCAAAAGCAAAATTATTAACAACAAACTGAAACCTACACAAGGTTCATACAGTTCATGTCTGAACAAAAACATTGTAAATTATCGCCTGAATTTTTCAGTGATCTCAGTAATATCAAGGTGCTCGTATATTCAGGGGATAAATCTTATACCTTTGATCCTGATTATCGGGCTTATTGTTTGTATGGCAGAGCTGTTAGTGCCCTCAAACGGAAAACTAAGTAAGTCTAAAGCTAACGATCATTCCTATGTTCTCAACTGTAAAGTACTATCTTTTAAATGTTTCAGGAAGGAAAGTTGTTCTTGCCTAAAAATGAGTCCCATGAAATTGAAGATGTTCTGCTCAATTTTACAGTGTCTGAGGATAATTTAGATCCAATCTACTTGGGAAACTAAGTTTATTCTCCCTTTATTCCTCAGCCATTTGCCCTAATTCTGATTCTACCTTTTCCTATGCCTCGACCTGACCATCTAACGAACTTTCTCAAAGGAACTTTGTTTCATGTCTACATGGAGCAAGCAAATTTAATGAGCAAACTCGCATTACGTTAAGTTTTTTATAAGAATTCAACGATCAAAGGAATTTACTTCATTGAGGAGGGGGAGGTTTAGTCTACAGGAGGAAGAATAGTCGCTCGAGGATGGGTAACAAATGGGAAATTCAAAAGTTAGGGGTATGGATGGAAGTTCAAAGCCCTTCCTTTTCTCAAATCTATTGCCAAGAATGAACAAATTTGGAAACAGTTTATCAACGACCTCAATCTAAACAAATAATACCCTTTCAAGCTTTCATACATCTTGGGATTAGATTCCGACGTATATAACTATTAACTTCCAGACAGGAGAGGTCGGAGAGGAGCAATCAAATTACCTCGAATTGTTAATAGAAGTTTTGACTATGGTAAGCTAACATAGATAGAAAAAGTGAAGCACTATGATGATCGAATTAGTGACATATGCGATTACAAGCAAAAATTACTCAATAAGAAGAGTCTTCATCTCAGAAATTCCACAGGTATTTCTGAGTCCTATGACGGCCATGAAAAAAGAATGATAATACTGAGGAATTAGTCACAATCGAGAGCCATGCTGAAATACCCTTCCAATAGTCTAGCTTCATCGCATTAGAATATTTTGATTATGAGTGTGCTGAAAAAATTGTAAAGCCTATCTGAGTCAGTCAATTATGCACAGGAGGAAATGAAAGATAGGAGGGCAAAGATTAAAATATCTCCAGCAAAGTTGTTTGAGAAATCAAGAGTGATGAAAAAAAAGAGATACAATCAATGATTCTTTATACTAATAAAGTTATTCTCGGCTCGAGGAATCTATTTTTTGAATTAGAAAATAACTTGCTGTTTATGGTGCATAATATTAATTTGCTTGAGGTATGGGAAACTGTAGCACTCAAAATGGAGATAGAATCACTTCGAAAATCAATAAGTAGGCAGCTTAAGCTCATTTTTAGGCTTCCATTAAGCTTGACCACTATGAGAAACGATAACCTGCCTTGAAGAAGCAAGCTTTTGATGATGTAAGGAGATTGATTAATACTGCAAATGAGCTCATCAGAACTAAGTAGTAACAAACTATGAATGAAATATAATTCGACATGAAGAAGATTGAAGCGAACGAAAAAAGCATGAAGAAGTTGTTCAAATTAGGGCTTACTGTCGAAGAATACGTCGGTTTAGAATTTACTAAATTAAATGTTGCAGATTATAAACAAAGAGTCGAAAGCAAATTTGCAAGCATACGGCAGTAACTCGAAAGCAACATGGAAACCACCTTATTGAACATTCGATAAAAAATAACAGATAAAATGATCAGCTTTTAGGCTAATACCTAACTTAAAAAGGAATAAGTTGATACTTAGTATTACAAGTGGAGGTTGGCCAACAGATAAAAATGCAAATAGTGTATCCTTGAGCTCTAAAATGAATTCAAAGATGCCCTTGCTCATGACTATTTCAGAAATCGACTCAAGCATGTCGTCTCTATTGACGATTTAAAGCTTTCCCTCAAAAGAAAACCAATGGCATCTTTGAAAGAAAAAAAAACTGAGAAATCCTAGATATCTAAAACCGAAATGAAGGTTTAAGAGGTTGAGGCATTCGAGATGGATACAAAATCGACTCAACCGGGTAGAGGATGGCTCTGCTGCATGCCTACTCAGTCAACCCATTGATGTTTCCATTATAAATTATTGATGAGTACATAAAGTGCAACAGATAATCATAAAAAGTTGATCCCGAAGCCCTACAAAAAAAGGAAATACTACATTCTTTCATAGTTGCAAAGTCACAATACGCCCAACGATATCTGGGTGACATTCTTTGGCGATGTTTATGATCTGAGCTCTCTTGTTCAGAAGAATAGACATCTTTCCGAAGTAGAACCAATCATTCAAGCTGCAGGGTCTGATATAACACATTGGTTTGACGATAAAACAAGAGGACCTCGAACCTTTGTCAATGGCAAAGGTGAAGAAGAGAAGTATATTCCTCATGGTAAGTTTCTGCATATTGATCTGCCAGCAGACAGTATGACCATTCCTTGGTGGAAAAATCAATAATTTTTCATTGGCAAACTCACAAAGAAGTCTCAGTTCATCAGAATCATCAATACTTTGAGTGACACTGAGGATAAGCTAGAGGTACCGAAGGAAGAAATCATTTGGGAAATTCTGGATCGCTATGAAGATATAAATGTCCATGCCAAGAGTTATACATGGAAAAGAAAGGGAAAGATCCTGAATATGGATGCCACTTTGGCAGACAATGGCATTATTGACCAAACAGAAATGTATGAAGAACTGGAGGTCCCTCCTGAGCAACAATACGTCCCAGCTATTCATATTCACTTTAACGATGACCTGACAAGCAAGTGATCTGAGCTGACTTATACCAATAAACAGTTGTGTTCTATTATTAATTCATAGAAGAATGGAAAAAGGTTCAGGCATCTACAATCCCACTCATCTTGAAGCACCCTACTACTCAATTCCAGGTGAAACCTACACAAGATTAATGAAGTCATCAACCAGATTGTACCCCAACAGATAGCCCTACGTGACACACCGAATGATCAATGATATTGAGGGTGCTAACATGAGGAGAGAATGGGACCGAGCTGATAATGCTCTTAAACAGCACATGTTCACTAAAGCAACTGTGGGAAAGGAGGCCAAATTGGGATTCCGTCAGCAGAATCTGAACATTCAATGTGGCAATCTTTATGTTTGATTTGCTCAACTTGACTATCTTCTTCTTCGTATCAATGAGGTTTATTAAAGCAAAATTCAATAATATCATTCAGTCATTAAACATACAGATCGACTCTTTTCCTGATCGACGATAAGATGCTTCCATCTGCTTCATAGTGACCCTTGCTGTTCCTGGAAGTTCGCATTTAATTGCCAGCTTCAATCGTTTGAGCCTGAATTAACATCATTCTCAATAAATCGTCCTTCGCATGATTGCTTTTGTTTTTTTATGTTTTTGTTCTGATCCTAGAATGAATGAGGTCTTCAAAAGTGAGCCTATTCATAGTGTTTATGTTCTATTTGTTTAATGTGAGGGCCTAGCTGAAAGGGCTCTTTAATTTCTAGTCTGTCAAAGGTGTCATTCTCGAATTTTTTACTTTAGTAGGTATGGTATTTTGTTTCAAATATTTCATGAAACTTTAAGTCCCATCTTACTCTGATCCAAAGAAGGAGCTATTGTTGGAGTCTTTGATAGTTGAGGCTCCAAAATTATGGTGCTGGTAGCTAAGAGATTATTTCAGAATGACGTCCAGGTCAACCTTTCTATTGGTGAGGTCTTCTCTTACACTATCAATATCTTTTGGCAGATCTTCGTAGTTGTTCTAAAATAGTTGACACCAGTAGAGCATATTTCTTGTTTGCTCAACAAATGCTGTCAGAAAATGATTGAAAAAATTATTCTGTCCTTGATATTTTTTAAGATCTTCATTAAGTCTATGAATTTCCTCTTAGCTTTGCTCAAAATTTTGCCTGGACTCATGTAGTTATTGTACAACTTCACTGATAGTTTCTTTCAGGTCTTCATTTTAGTGCATCAAGGAACGATAGTCATTGGTAAAATTGATGCATTAGTTCTATTTCATGAGAAAT
>Ga0100379_10005560_pt1 | contig 10817 bp, 15 predicted proteins | sample CryGeymeta201503_FD_80418 | JGI IMG/M metagenome (GOLD analysis project Ga0100379, IMG submission 80418) | Groundwater microbial communities from Crystal Geyser aquifers in Utah, USA - Crystal Geyser metaG 2015-03 | ecosystem: Environmental > Aquatic > Deep subsurface > Groundwater | place... | reverse complement strand
TGAAATGCATCGTAACTTGTAGAATCAAGACAATACAGAGGTCAAATTCAGGTACATGCAATCTATAGACAAATTGTAAAAATTCAAGTCGCATGTAACTCGAGTTCAGATGGTCACGGGTGGTGAGTAATAGCTGGAGATTGCCTGTTTCGACTAAAAGAACAACACCTTAGATGGGTTTACGTTATACATCAATGCCATTATTTACGAGTTGCAGAGGGTTTGCGGTTTTAAGGTTAGAGCATTTATGGTCAATTTGTTGGAAGAGGACAGGCAAGGGATACTGAAGGCAATGAAAATATTCGAGAGATTTGGAGTGAAACTAGGGCCGAAGATAGAGGTGAGGTATTTATTCCTTTTTTGTAATTTGTCAATCCATAACATGTTGAAAATCGCATCTAGATTCTAAATAAAAAAGCCGATAGATTACAGCATTTTAGATTTTGGCCTAAACGATCCAACCACTAAAGATGACAGACCTATCAAATATCACAGTCGATACAGACAAGATAAGGAACGTCGGGATGAGTTCAAAAATTTATCGAGATATTTCAAGATCAGATAGCATAACAGTATCAATACTGACATTCTTGATGAGGATGAATTATCTTTGTTAGAGGAGCAGAAGTTCAGAAGTTACTGGGAGGAGTCGTACTCAGTTTTTGAGTTTTTGAAGTCACGTATAATGGAGGAAATTAGCAACTAGGAAAAGATCTATCTGTATGAGTACAATCGTGGTAAGATCAATCCTGGGTGTGAGCGAGTGCTGGCTACCTTGAGAAAAAGAAGGGAATATTTCGAACTGCAAAAATATATTTGTGAAAAATATGAATATGAAGTTCATGAAGATCCTGACCTGTACTAGTAATTCGTACTTTCAAACAAGGAGGCCAAAGGTGGGTTCTTCCAAAAATTACGAAACATCCTCGCCTACAAACCTAGTTATGTCTCTCCATACGGTGACATGGCTCTATTCAATTCCATGGAAAGAACTAAACTGTGTTACTTGATGCTAAAATCGACATTCAAGGTCAATTATCTACAGCGATAACTCAACATGGAAATTTTATCTCTCAACAATAGTTTTGAGAAGGAGGGCGAGGGTGGTGAAAACCAGAAGATACGGGGTGGAATAGATGGAACTTTTTTAGTAGATCGGTGGTACATATGGGGACTCTTTTCGGACATCACAATCATAAGAAATTATTTCGGAGATGTTATTGCCCATGAAATCATGATCAAAATATCGGTAGTGACCTATCTATTTGCCATCAGTGTGCCCTATCTCCTCATCTTCATCTTGTAAGCTCTCTACTCAGGGACATTCCAATTAATTTCAGCTATGATTAAAACTGCCATATTCGCTATAAGTTTCAGTATGTACACATTATTCATTGAGGAGATGGAGGAGCACTTTGTCAGGGGATTTACTGATAACCGGCCATCCAAGGTATTCAGTAACAGTTTCTCGGGGCCATATATAAGGAATGTATTGACAGATTAGTGCAATGAATTTGAGGACGAGAAAGGTTTCTTTGTCTTTTTGAGAAATTTATCCTGTCTGTTTATCTTCGCGGTACTGGCAGTTTTCTTCGGTGCTATCTTTTACGCCTGCCGGATGTTCCTCCTGGACATATACGACTCTCTTTATCACCTGCAAGGTCGTTATTTTTCGGTTTCTCATCTGCTAGCCTACAGCATATATCTCATTATCGCTGATATTTTCAAAATGCAGCTTTACGACAAGATAGTATTCGCTATGATCTACATAAAAAACCCAAGTTCAGATACCAACGAAAGATACCTACGTTCTTATTTGACCTTTTACTATCAGTTAGTTATAGAGCTGATACCGATTACTTTTTTCTTCATAATTGAACCCTTCGCAGGTACAAGTTGTTACTCGCAATAGTGTTAAGATTAATTCTACTATTATATCTATGCTAGATTCTTGTTTAATATCATCTTAGCTGGGATCAATTTCGTACAAGCTTTGCTTATTATTGCGCGTCAGGCCAAATAAAAATTGGAGAGATAGGTGATCAATTAAGAAAAAAAACAGGTGAATACTTTCCAAAACAAATTGAGAAATATGATCAATGCAGCTGTTGAGGAAGGTCAGAAGAGTATCTATGATCATGGGTTGACTCAGGATATTCTAAGTTTGTTCGCTTATAGCTTCTACTGCACTGAACTGCCATTGGCTGGCTTGATCGCTTTTGGTATCGTAGTGGCGACCTACATCATAGTTAGAATTGAACTACTATATGACAACAGAAGGCCGATCAACAAGTCATAACCCATCATATTTTTCAGCTCATACTGCCATGTGATATACTTCATTGGAGGAATGATCAACATCTGGGTCAATACATTCCTTTTAGGTTATGTCGAGAGACATTATACTTTCATTATCAATGCAGCACCACATCCACTGACAAGGGAAAGTATCTTTCTTATCAAACTTTTCTTTACTGTCGTTTTCTTCATTATTTTGATGATACTGTCCGTAGTTGCTCGGAAGGTGGCTCTAGCGGTGAGCCCTAAAGGTCTGGTGGGTATGTATTATAATTAATTCAGAGCGACAGCACAACAAATATAATGAGTATCGTAGTTTGGTTGGTGGGCCTAAGACGAGTCAGAACAAAGTGGAAAATTTGACACCGATCAAGGTAGTATTTAGAACTTTCAATCCCGTCAAAGCACCACATTAGCAGTTGGATTAAAAATTATAATAAATCAACCTTTGGAAATAAAATGAAAAACTGGGACAATATGGTATACAACAATTAGCTATCTTTGATTTGCAAGGTACAACCATGAAAAAACAGCCAAGTCAGATTCCAAGTCCAGATTTGAATAATACTCAAACCCGTCTGGCACAAGGTAGAATGTGATTGTCAACATATTGTTATGATAATGAGTGATTTAGATTGAACATATCAGGGTCATACTTCATCCTCGTCGTAATCGTTGTCTTCTTCGGCTTTGAATTGACCGCGGTTGGGGTCTATCGGCGATGGTGAGTAGTTTGGAGAATTGCCTAAACGACCGCTTGAGCCAAGAGGACTGTTATAGTCGGGAGAGCGACTCTGAAGAGAAGAGTAGTTTGGACTGCTGCTTGCAGAATTTTGATAGAGGTAGCTGGGACTTCTGATCTGAGATGATGAGGGACGATTGGAAGGATGGAAACTGGTCTGTCCCGCATTGTAGAAGGGACTCTCGGTAGCCCGTCCCAGCAAAGGAGTATTTGAAGCATTATAAATGAAGGGAGTTTGTTGAGCCATCGGCATAGGCGAGGCAGCAGGCAAGTCATCCATCTGATGCTAGCTGAACTGATGAGTAGAGTATCTATAATTTGGAGTGGCAAAGCTAGGACTGACCATGGGCATATGATAGCTCGACTCAGCATTTCTATAGCTACCGAAGCGTAACATAGGTGTATCTCGACCTTTAGGTGTTCTTGAGGAAGCACCACCTTCAATTCCCATCAAATTGATGTCTTCTTTTTCTTCAGCTTACTGCTCACGATCTTTGGGTGGTTTATAGCTGTACTCTCCTACATTTTCACGATCGATCATGACATCAAAGCTGTGGGTGCCGATCTTGACATTTTAACCAAAAATGATCCTTTCTGATACACCTTTCAACATATCAAAATCTGAGAAGACAGCAGCACCAAACAAGACATCAGTAGTTTATTCAAAACTAGCCTTTCTCAACACAGACACATCACGAACCCGGTTGATACCATTTCTGTTGATAGCAGTCAGATATCCTCTAGTTGACATCCAATCAGCTAGAATGGACAGATGACGATGATTGACATAAATGCTGTAGGGTTTGAGAATATCTTTGAATTAGTTGATGAAGGAGGTTCTTGCAGCTTCGATACCGAGAACATTATAGATTTCAGAGATGTCATTGCAGTAGGTTTTGTTGGGGTTGATTTTTGGATGGGTGAGGCATGCTCGTAGGTTGGTACCTTAGGCCTAAAAGACGATATATTACCAACCTTCTTTCTTTTTCTTGTTGATCTCTTCTTTATGATCAGGAGTCATCACTACCTTCTTGGAGGTCTTGACAGTTTTGATACCTTTGATGCCACTGATAAATATATTTCTTATCTTATCGTCAATTTCATTGAGGTATCTAAAAACTGTCACGTCATCACCTTTGAGATTTTTGGCAATATATTAGCCCATGTTTTATAAACCTCTCATTATAATTTCTGGAGGTTCTTCTTAGCCGATGCCAACTTTTTGCAAAATTTCAAAGTGATCAGAGAACGTATTTTCAATGCTTGAAATAATTTCATTCCAAGGTTATTTTGAATTTAATTTTTTCTTGTCAAAAATAAGACTCAATATCCATGGTGTTTTACTCTTCTGTCTTGTCAATTCTTCAACTGACAGACCCATACCTCCTTGTTCAGGTGTCACAGCATCGTAGAACATTCTGGATGAGTAGAGGAAATCTCTGATGTGTCTTTCAGGGAAATCAAAGGAAAGAACAGAGCCTAATATTTTTATCATTTCTGGTGTTGATCTCTAAGAATTGAGTAGAGGTCGATGATAGTAGATGGTCGTATTGGGAGTCTTAATATTTTTAGATGCATCAAGCAATTATTGAAGACGAGGGACACCAAGTGTTACATTTCGATCTGACACACCAGCCAAATGGAAAGTATTAAGAGTCATTTGAGTGGTCGGTTCACCGATAGATTGAGCAGCAACAGATCCAATAGCTTAACCAGCAGATGCCAAACTTTGATGAAATTTATTTTTGATTTATTCAACTAACCCAAAGAAACATTTTTCAGTTAATTTATCGAGTTCACATATTTTTCTACTGGCTAGGAACATTCTAATATGAATTCTGAATAATTCCAATCCATTTTATTGTTAGAATTATCGTTTTTTCTTGAAGAATTCGTTCTTTTTGCTCTATTTCTCAACATTTGCATATTTTGCCAGGAGTTCATTGTACTCATATTGGCAATTGGGGGTAACACACTAATTGATAAGTTTTTCAACAGTCTCGAAGACCACCAAAGGAGTGACAATATCACTACCTTTATCTCTAGTCATGGCTTTGATCTTATTGATCAACCTTTCAATTTTGATAGGAGCATAATACTCAACATCTGAAGATTCTTTGTTGATAATAAAGATATCTCTTAGTCTGGTTCGGCATTTGTTGAGAATTTCAACCTCATCATAAAGTTTTTTTATCTTTGACTATTCATAACTATAGCGGGATTATAAAATTTTGCGATCCCAGCCATATTTGGCCCTGAAGGCTTATTATGATTGTTCAACATCAGAAATTTTGTGTTTTTCAATAAATTCAGCACAGAAAGAATCTTCTCCATATATTTTTTGCAACAAGTTGCCCTGGCTATCTCTGACTGTACCGTCATACTGAACCACCAAATCTTCAAGCGATTTCACCAATTTTCTCTGAATATAACCAGTTCTCGATGTCTTGACGGCAGTATCACTCAAACCTTCACGACCACCCATAGAGTGGAAGAAAAATTCATGAGGTTTCAACCCACGATAGAAAGAGCTAAAAACAAAACCTCTAGATTAAGGTGAGTTATCATCTTTGCTAAAATGTGGCAAAGCCCTTCGAGAGAAACCAAGCGGGCATCTTTTACCATCAACATTCTGATTTCCCAAGCAAAACATAATTTGTGTCAAATTAGTTTAAGACCCTTTCGATTTGGCAGTAATCATTTTATAGATCGAGTTCAAATAAGGTGACACTTTATCCCCCACTATTTTTTGCATCTGTGACAAACGATTATTTAAAGTGATGTTGATATTGTATTCAAAAGAATCCATGACTTTTTTACCTCTTTGATGTAAATTTTCTTTTATGATCATTTTCTAGTTTCGATATTTGTTGAGAATTGTGTAGTATTGTTTGTTTATATCTTCTATTTGTTATTAGATGTTGCGTTCGATTTATTCGTCGGGTACACAATCTGCAGCACCGACTGTGAAGGAATTGGCGATTAGCCAGTTATTGACTATACGTTGGGCAGTTGTTACGAATTCGTTTGTGGCGTCTGGGCCGATTTAGAGCCATATTGAATGTACAAGACCACCTGCTCCAGAACCAACCACTTCCTTTTGAAGGGCACCAGATAGCAACTCACCTTTGCGGATGATCATAGAGTTATCATCTCTGTTCTTGAGACCGTCCTTACCTTTCCACATTTCGATAGTGATTTTTTCAGGGATGATCATGCCCATGATTTGTTTTCCTGTCCACAAGGGTTCAGGTTTCAAGATGGCAGGCATGGGTAGTTCACCAGGGAGTAATTGATTGTTGCCTTGACCTTTTGTTTATTTACTTTCGATCCAGATCACCAAATTCATGGCTTCTTATCTTGTCAAGAATGTATCTCTCATGGTGAAGAGATAGATACCCAAGAGAGAATCCTGAACAATACCCATAACTGGTGCATTATTCTTAGGTGCAATGATCTGTTTAGGGACATGAGTGATATGTTTCAATTCTGCAGTTGTTTGATAAGATTGAGGGACATGCATGTTCATCTCATCACCATCGAAGTCAGCATTATAAGGGGTGCAGACTGACAAATTGAGTCGGAAGGTGTTATAGGGCAAGATGCGTACTCGATGACCCATCATACTCATTCTATGGAGTGTAGGTTGACGATTGAACAAGACATAGTCACCATTTTGAAGAGTTCTCTAGACAATGGTTCCATAGCTGATGCATTTTGCTATTTATTCAGGTTTGTCAAGGATTTTTAGCAAATTTATTATATTTTCTTGTTTTCTGTTCTATTATGATGGTTTGATGATGTACTTGACTTTGCCTTCGATACATAATTTGATCATTCTGTCAAAATTTATGGCTGTGACCTCTTAGGGAATTGTTAGAGCTGCCGCTACTTTTTAAGGTACACCTAGTTCATCTAATGCTAAGTTGGAATCAGGACTGACCACACTTCTTGCTGAAAAATCGACTCTTTTGCCCATCAAGTGCTGCCTGAATCTGCCTTCTTTAGATTTGAGTCTTTATTCGATACTTTTTATTTTTTTCATTACTTTCTTCTTCTTGCCACCTCCACCTCCTGATCTTCCCAGGTTGACTCTATCCACTTTGACCATAATTGAAGCGATTATTTTTTCCATTTATTGTACTTTGGCCTCACGACTGAAACTCTGATCATAGCTTTTTAGCTCATTATTGATTGAGATAATCCGGACATAGGCGCTAGTGATCTAATCTTCAGCTTTTTTTTCGGGATTCATTTAGATGGATGGTCTGATCTGAGGAGGTGCAACTGCTAGGGTTTCAATAAGCAGATCTAGAGGTTTAGTGACAGTGAATCCCAATATTTTGGCGTCACTGGTGCTGATTTTATTGAAAATATTCCTAACTCGAGCAGCTGAATAATAGTTATCTTTTTTCTTCTTGACGATCTGATCTCCAGCCATTTCAGCTTTTTCTTCAATGATAATTCTATGATTTCTTAGACTGATTTTAGTGGGAATTGTGCTACCACAACCACCGACATAGGTCTAACTACCGGAATCTTTTTAATATTATTGGGCTGTGCAACGATTTATAGGGGCTAGCAATTTGGCCAATTCGTTTAGTCTTTTGGTTGGTTGGGCGATGTGTTTGAGACGATTGAATTTGTCAAGTTGTGAATCGTTCTGATATATTATGGGGATATACCTGAAGAATTTTTATACGGGAGCAGTTATGGCATATACATTTGAGGACCTTCTCGACATAATCCATATAGCCGTAGTGGTAGACTGGCTCAGAGAGTCGGATGTGGCCAAAATGTCCCTGGCACTATCTAGATTCCCCGCAAGTCTAGCAAACCTGGTCAGGTGTTGACACTCCTAATCTGAGGTCATTAGGTGCTGTATGATATAGATCTTTACCTCCTGGTGCAGGTTTGACTCCGTTGGCATCGTAGAGGCGTGTTTCTTTAATTTCTGCGACTGACCATCTTTCCTGTATGAGTGCAAACATACCAGTTAATCTTTGGTGAAGGTACTGAAGCGAAGGAAGAGCACTTCCGCTGTCTCGGTGGCCGAGTACTTAGCGATGACTCCTGATTGCCGCATATTAAAATAATATCTCTATTCAATTCAAAACCCAAATGTCATAATATTCATATACTCCCCTTGCTTAATCAGTACTACCCACACTCGACTATTCTATAAATGCTGCTGATAATTTGTATTAGTTCTGCTATCAAATTCACTCGTCATCTTCGACGTCGGCTTGCAGAGAGGTGTAGAAGTAGGGTTTGTGAAGGGCTGCGAAGTAGGAGTGACCGATGTTGAATGCGTTGAGAGCGAATTCACGGCAAGGGTCTAGCTAACACATGTTATACTTATGCAGTCTTTTCCTTCCTTCTCGCAGGCCTTCGCACAGTATTATTCAGCTCGGATGTTGTGAATTTTAGGGAGGAGGTCTTAGATTTTTTCAGTTTCTTCTTCGGCTTTCATAGTGCGGTAGAAGATAGGCACATATGGCAATCTTGAGTTCTCGTCCTCAGCAATGTCAGGGAGCAGATCGATAATTTTCTGCACTTCTTCGACTGAAGCATGAAGTCTGGCGCTCACAAGTTCTTCTTGTTCGGGTGTCAGTGATGATCTGTTATCGATAGAGTGGTACCCCTGTTGGCTCATGTTGATCTCTCGATAAAATATATATCAACCTACAATACATCAATCTATCATCAGGATATAACACCAGGTCCTTGCTGCTGGAGAGATATATAAGATCAATAGGAGGATTGGGGGTGGATACGCCAACGGTTCATGTTTGTTATTCCAAATCTAAATTATGCCATTTTGCGTAAATACTCAACCTCTTTTTTTTATTTGCTTTCCATTGGTTTTAGACTTTTGCTCATTGTCATGTGACTGCTTCTATTCAAAGTGTTAGGATTGTTCCGAAAGCCACAGTTGTAGACCGTTGTATGCATAGGGTTGTACTTGGTTATTTCAGGGAGAGGTGCTTTTTCTTTCTTTTTTGTTGCGAGCATAAAGGTACTGGAGGGCTGTTTATGAGTTTTTTAGTATGATTTGAGCTGAAGTTAGAAACCTAGATTAGGACATACACAAGGTCTCTTGGTTTTAACATATTTGAGTGCCTAGAGGAAGGTCATATGTTGGTATTTTATTAGGTAAGCTATAACGAGGGTGGTTGACTGAAAATAAAATATTAATGTACACGGGAGACGCCAGCACCACAATGGACGAGGACTCCGTTGTTTTTGAGATCTGAATAAAGATGGCAGGGTACATTTGTGGATCTGGAAGCTGGCCATGTCGAAGTAGGGTGTTGCATTTTCTGTCTTTTTGTCTTGTAGGTGGTAAGTGATATGCCGTATCGAGGCGTCGTATTGGAAGGGGAAACCCACAGCTGCCGTTATGACTGAATGTGACAAGAGATACCCGTACGGACATCGTGATCTCGAAGCCAGGCGACATCTTCTGCAGCCTGGATATCACCGAGATAGAGCGGGTAACCTTGTGGTGATCGGAAGACCTCATCTGCATGTCGATAGTTTTCTGACATATTTTGTTATGCAATGCAACAAGTTGTATAATTCTATAATCTCTTACATTCCATCCTCGTTAGCTAATAGCAGTTTCAACAAATGTCAATGAAAAAATAGATGTGATAAAGGAAGAATGCAAGAAGTAAGCGACAGGATTATAAAAATAAAAGAAAAGAAAAAAGGAAAGTTGTCAGAACATTTTTATCAGTTTTTTTGGATGCCCCTAGCCTTAGCCTTCATCATGTTGAGAAAATGTTGAAATTGCATTCTTGATACCTCTCCTTCTGTACTTTCATTGATGTTGCTCTTGATTCTATCGGTACGTGAGGTCTTACTCTTGTGCTTGCTCTTTTCGGCTTATCTCAGATGTTCCAACATTTTACGGTTTGTGGGTTTACCGAAAAAAGCTGCTAGATTTTTATCTTTTGCCGGGTCGTATTTTGGCATTTTGGAGTGATTGATCCACAAGTCAAATTATTTCCTGGGTGAGATTTATTAATTATCGTGAAGATACTGCATAGGTTGGGAAGGTTTAAGATAAGGCAGATGTAGTGGTTCACGGGGACTAGAATGTGAAGGTCGTTTTATGGAGAGTCGCTGAGAGGAGTTTGTCATAAAATTATATCACTCCTATTTGCTATGTTTATATTAGCAAACAAAAACAATTTGCTAATATTGATTGTTGAGCATTGCACTCTTTCACTTGATTAAGATGTTTCATGTCATGAAGTAACCTTGTTTGACTGTATTAACTATTTTACCAAGAAGATGATTTATTTTATCAGACATGCTGAATCCCTCGCCAATAAGATCGACCTCGACCTCAAACAAAAATTTGGACTTGACAAATTCAAAGAATCATAAGAATATCTTACATACAAGTTTAGCAAGGACTATCTCGACCCTTAGATCACGGAGGCTGGTATCAATCAATGCTTGAAAGCTCGAGCCAAAATGCAGTAGACAAAAGTGGATGCTGTCATTGTGTCGCCTCTACAGAGAACTTTGCACACTTGTTCTACTATATTTGATAATCATCCGTCAAAACCTCCCGTCTTCGTGGAGCCCTATTTCCGCACAATTCTCGAAGCCACTAACGACTTAGGCACCAAAATCAATGAATCGATGCTCAAATATCCTCACTATGATTTCAGCAGCATAAAAGACAGAGAAGCCTGGTATATCCAAACTCTATACGAGAAGGACCGAACAAGGATAATAAAAGAATTGGAAGGTTTGTAAG
>Ga0100379_10005556_pt1 | contig 10820 bp, 9 predicted proteins | sample CryGeymeta201503_FD_80418 | JGI IMG/M metagenome (GOLD analysis project Ga0100379, IMG submission 80418) | Groundwater microbial communities from Crystal Geyser aquifers in Utah, USA - Crystal Geyser metaG 2015-03 | ecosystem: Environmental > Aquatic > Deep subsurface > Groundwater | place: USA... | reverse complement strand
CTAAATGCCTTAATTGATTATATTTAATTATATTTAACATTTGGAAATAATTAAATAATTTAAAGCGAGTTTTATATGCGATGTTAGCTGATAAATCACTATTTATAGCATGAAGATTAAAAATAAAATTAGAGATAATTAATATACGTTTTTATCAATGAAAAACTAGGTTATTTTGAGGACTGATTATTTCTTTATTATCTATCTACAATATCTCTTCTAGTGGAAAAAAGCAAATAAATTATATTTACTTAATAATAATAAATTATATTACTAACTTACTTAAGTCAATTATATATCCGTGTAAATAAATATTTAAAATTAATCAAATTAAATTAAAAATAAATTATATTATGCAAAATGTTGATAATCATAAACAAAGTAGTTTCACAAATAACCAAACGACTTTAACTAAAAATGAAGAATTATTATGCAATTTTAATAACAATTCAAATAATAATTCTGAAAATTTAGAAAATCCAGAAAAATCAAATAAGATGAATTTAATCCAACAGATTCCAACTTATTTACCAAAAAGCCCTATTAATAACTTAAATCCTTTTTCATCAATAATGGATAATAATACAGATAGTATTTATAAATTCAACTTAAAGCATAATACAAACAATATAATTAATGATTATAATGCCTTTAACGAAGATAGCCCAAACTTTTTAGACTTTAATGATACCGATTCGGTTAAGGTTTCAGGCTCTAATTACAGTTTTTTTCAAAACCGTAACTCTTGCTATGGTAACTTAGAAGCGAAGGAAACCAAAAGTATTTCGAATATATCTGGTATTCCTACTAATTATAACAGTAATTCGAATTTAATGTCTAGCTATTCGACTGTAGGCTTGAGTGAAAGTCATTCAGGGGAAAACTACAGTATTACAAACTCAAAGGAGTTAAATAATATAAGTTTAACTAAGAAAGTTAGAAAATATAAAAGTAGGAAAGAAGAAAACAATACGGATGATGATATTTTAAAACATTTAAGAAAGAAAAGGAGCTCAAAACTTGACAATGACATTATTAGCAAGAAAATGGATGATAGCCAGCAGTCAATTATAATGTAATATTAATAATAAATCTTATTTTTTTATAATATTAATAAATTATATTAGAAAAAACGCAAAATGGAAAAGAACTGAAGACACAAAAATAATAGAAATAATTGACAAAGTCGGAAGGAACTGGAATTTAATAGCTGACCAACTTCCTTTAAGACAACCCGAAGAAATTCGTATAAGATATGAAGAAAAGCTTAATAAAATTTCTAATAAGAGTAATTTCTCAGAAAGCGAAAAGAAATTAATGATAAACCTTTATAATAAATTCAAATATAACTGGACAGATCTAGTTAAGTTTTTCCCTAGTCACAGTATTATAATTATAAAAGAGCAATTCAATAAAATGAGACAAGATGGTACAGAAGATGGAGAGGGAAAGGGAAACTGCAAAGCCTTCTGTGATGATACTATTAATAGAAGCTTTTCAGATAATCTAATATTTAATAATACTAATACATCCAGTTATAATTTGTCAGAAGACAATAAAACAATAATTACAAATACGACTTTTAATACTTACGATATAATAAACCAAGTTTCAAAAAGTTGTGAATTCAGTAATGACTCCCTTAAGTCGAATTTGAAAAAAATGCCTAAAATGGAAAAGAGAAATTTAGAAGCTATAAATGTTATAAAAGAAGAAATAATCAATAATGATAGCAATATAATAAACTTAGGTGGTGTTAGTCCTTTATATTCTTCAAATGGGTTGCGGCATAGGAAAAATTCTGACTTATCAAATGGAAATTCAAAAGGGTCACCAAAGAATAATAATAATCTTAATAATAATCTTAATAATAATCATAATAATCATAATCATAATCATAATCATAATAATAATCTTAATAATTTTAATGAAGAGTACAATAATATATTTAAATCAAATGAAAAGCCTAATATAATACATGATAATTATGATGATAATATCTTCTATACCAAAAACTCACCGCCTTCATCAGTAACAGAAGGAAAGGTTTCCGATATGTTTTATGATAATTACAAAACAACAGATGATAGTGAAGTGAACTATTTAAATCTTAATAACGATGTCGATATGGCCTTAATCTATAAGTTTAATCATATTAAAAATCTCTTCTTTCAAATAAATGATGACTCAAGTCATAAAACTATATTAAGTTTTGATAAATCAAACCCGATTAATGAAACCTACTGCGAGCAAAATAAGATATTAAATAACAATATAAACTCTTTAAAGACAACATTAGCTGAGGTCCAAACCAAGACAATGATAAACAATCATATAGTAAGAGAGTTTGTTATTAAACAAATTGAAATATTTATTGAATTAATCAGACATCGGAAGCTACAAATAGAGCTATTATACAAACAAAGTACAGTAATTTAGCTGCTTATATGATCGATTTAAGAAATGTTATTAAGTTTGTATGAACCTTCGGCTGTATTTGCGATCGGTTTTATTTATATTTTGGCAATTATATTGATGTACAAACTTTTTATTTAAATATTTGTAATATTATAATAATTTATATAATATTTATTTATATAATTTATTTTATGTTTTTTATTATTTATATTATTATTCATATTCTTTTATTATTCTTTTATTCTTATTATAATTAATTATTAATTCAATGAAAACAAACTGACTATTAATAATAAATTTTATAGTCTTTATTCTATTCTATTTATAGTAAATCTGGATTACTTTCACCATATGGGTTTAAATCATGAATAAGTTGACCTTCCATTTCTTCTTGATCATGTTGTTCTTCCATATCCATTAAGCTTTCTGTATCATCGTCTTCTGAATTATCCATTGCTTTTTCATCATCAGCTAATTCGTTATTCTCTTCAGGTGCTTCGTCATCATCAGTATCTTCTGATTTATCTTCGTCTTCTTTGGCTCCATCTTCTTCATCATCATCTTCATCATCAGCTGAGTCTTTAAGAACGTCATCTTCACTATCTTTATCGTCTTCGGCCTTTTCAACTAAGGCTTTATTCTCTGAATGTTGTTCAGCTTTTGGGGTTTCTACTGGGATCATGGAGTCTCCTTCGAATTTTTCTAAGTCACTTTCATCATCAAGATTAACTTCGTTTCCTTTTAATTTTTGCATGAAACGAGTTTGGCTTGCAACTGGAATGGTTTTTTTATTTTCTACTAGGGTGCTTGGAGTGTTAGCGGGGGTAGTAGCTTTTCTATTTTGTTCAATTGTTATATCATTTTTTGTTTTATCAGAAGTTACTGGAGTATTATTTGTATTACTTTTTGAGTCAACTTTTAAATCTGTAATATTTTCCTTTTTGACAATAACACTAACTTGTGCTTTTTTATCAGCGAGTTTAGCTTCTACTTTTACTGCTTCAGGCTTTTTATTTTCTTTTACTGGAGCAGTAACAGCATTAGTTACCTTTTTTGTACTTTCATTAGTATTTTTAGCTTCAGATTTATTATTAACAATAGGAACAGATTTAATCATCTGAACTGGGGTATTAACATTTTTATCGAAGTTTGATTTTACTTCATTTACACTTATTTTTTCTAATAGATCTGGTAATTCATTTACAACTTTATTTTCGAATGTTTTTGTTCTTAATGACTTTCTTGATTTTAATTCTCTATTTAAAGCTTGACATCTAGCAAAAGGTGCTTTGAAATTATCATCAATTTTATCATGAGTATACCAAGTTTCTCCTGATTTATCTTTTAAAAACTTCTCTCCCTTTACTTTAAATTCTTTAGAATGAGCATCATCTAAGACGGAAACTCTCCATGATTGGTTTCCTTTTCTTAAGTAGTATACTACAAATGGAGCTGTTTCTACTCTAGTAGTATAAGTTTGGATTGGCCAAGGATTAACTTGGCTAGATTGAGAAACGGATTGTATACCTTCAGAGGTATTTGAGTAAATTACGGGTGTATTATCGGCTGGGGTAGTAAGTGGATAGTATACATAACTAAGTGAGCATGAAGCTTCGGTAAGGAGTCTAGTATTAATGTTTACTATAACTGAAAAAATTAAACAAATTATAATTATCTTCATTTATTTATTATTTTATTAAATTAATATTATTGTTATGAAATTACAGAATTAATATATGAAAAATATGATTATTTTATATTATGCAGTATATTCCAAATAAATAAGAACGAATTTAAAATATTTAATATTCCAAGTAATATAGATCTTAATTATTTTTACTTAACATGAAATAAATTAGAAATTATAGACTATAGTATTAAAAAATAGTATATAATTATTAAAGTAATGATTCTATTTATTATAAGTATAAATTACAAGTATTTTTAATTATCGGTTTCTTCTACTTTTTTATCTTTAACATTCTCTTTAACATTGTGTATTACGTTCTCTTTAAGAGTCTCTTTAACAATCTCTTTAGCATCTCCTTTATCATTATCTTTATCTACAATATTCTCCTTAACATTTTCATTATCATTTCCCTTAGCTTTATCTTTATCATTTTCCTTAACTTTATCGTTATCTTTGTCATTCAATAACAGCATTCCCTTATATCCTTCCCTAGATAATTTCTCCTTATTGTCTTTAAGTTCTACATCCTTTTCTTTAGTACTTCCTTTATCATTACCTTTATTATTTTCATCATCATTACTTCCATTACTATCACTACTTCCTTTTTTCACTTGTTTTAAGTTAGTTCTTTCCATAAACTTAGGAAGAACCTTATTGACCTTATCTAAATGCTTTGTAATATCTTTTTTAACTTCATTATGAAGTTTCTCCATTACAATAAAGCAATCACTTAAGTTTTCTTTAGGCATTTCTCTGACATACCATGTTTCTCCAGATTTTGTATCTCTATGATAGATATCAAGTTTAACATGATAATTATTATTTTGCTGGAAGTTTAGCACAGCGAAAAAAAAAATTTCCGAGTCTTTCCGTAGATAATACGTAACGAAATAATTAGGTTCATAATCAGTTGGAGGTGTTTTTTCCTTATATTGGGGATCTAAATAAAGTGTATCAATTTCACTTGAACAAATAGGATGGTGATTAACACCTTTAATGCTCTTAATGTTTTTGTTTTTTATATCTTTAACAATCTTAGTTTTTCTATAGCAGTCAGAACTATTGGGGAGAAATATAAACATAACTGCTAAAATTAAACAAACAAACTTCATTAAATTTATATTTTCATAGTAATTTCAAATTTATTATAATCGTAATAATAATTGTATAATTTAAGTATTAAATAAATTAAACTAAAATTAAACTATAAAATAACTTTTACTTTTACTTTAACTATTACTATAACTTTAACTTTAATTATTATATGGTTATATAAATACAAATTTATATTCAAAAATAAAATTTAATTAAATTGTCATTTGTAAACAAGATTATTTAGATTTAATTGGTAATAAAGGATATGCTTCTGTTATCTTTCTTATATATCTTTTACTTTTTTCTTTTCCGTTTTCAAATTCTCTAAATTTATAAGAAATTCTTGATCTACCCTCAACTTGAATAGGAGTAAGGTTTGAAAATCCACTAATTTATTTAGTATTAAAGTTAATATGTTTATTATTTTATATGTAAAGTAAAGTAATTATAAATTCTTACTTTTTCATGACTAAGAATTGTTGCAAAAATATTCTGTTAAATGATAATCCTCCTCTTTTGAATGCAAATTCGTACATTTTATTATAAAATATATAATTATCAAATAATAAATAAAATAATAAAATTAAATAAATTTATTTATTATAAAGAATAAAATATTAACATTACTTAGCAAAACAATAATAACAAATACATATATAAATAATATAATAAAGCAATAAAGAATGAATAATATCTAAGTAAATTTTATATAAATTACAATTAATTATATATAATTACTGTTTAAAAATTGATTATATTAACATTTTTCTTCTAATTACAAATATATATTTTAATTACTTAGTATATGATTTTTGGTCAAAACCAGTAACTCATTTACATTATATCCTAACTCATTACTAATTTCTTTCATCGTATTCATTTTCATTGTTAAAAACTTATCTAACTCTTCTTTTCTGTTTAACTCAGTTAATAATGGATGATTCATACTAATTGAACCCTTATTATTAGCAATTATAATCGATATATTATTTAATAAGTAATCAAGCTTCTTTTCGTTTTTTGTCTTTAATTTCTTTTTGGATTCTCTTACAAGTCTTATTATCTCACTTAGATTAAGTTTTACATTTGAATATAGATCAAAGTTTAAATGACCTTTAACCCAAGGATGAGAATATATTGAATTTTGATATAATGTAAAGAATGTATTGTTTTCAAAGCTCAATGTCTTACATAGGAATTCTATAAAGTATTTAGTAAAGCGCTTTTCATTAATGAAATTTGATATTTTAAATATTTTATTAGTCTTTTCTAACGATATGTAATAATGAAATAAGCAACAGGATTTACCAACTTTGGACAAAGGTATTTTTGAAATAATTTGAAATATATCGAATTTCATACCGCCTAGCGCGCTAATAAGTAGGATATAACCCAAGAAAAAGAATTGATTGTTAAATTTATTATTAATAGGAGAAGTTGATAATGTCTCCTCTTTAGTCATTAAGTAGTTATTATTTTTTGCTTTTTCGTTTTGATTATCATTTAATTTTTCTAAATAATCAGGAATACATAAGTTTTTATGGAAGAATTCGTTACAGCAACATGTCTTTGGTATATTATTTTCTTGTGAAAAGGCTTCTTTTTTTATTTTTGCAAGTATATTTGGTGTAATCTAGAAATGTAAAAATAAAAATAAAGAAAAGATAAAAGTTAAAGAAATGTTAAGAAATTTTAAAAATATTATTACCTTAACACGGCCTTCTTTATCGAATAAAACTTCACAAGGACATAACTCTCCGTAATCAGAAAGATAATTATCATTATATTCTTCGAAAGCTTCAAGTATTTGACTTGCTATATTCCTTAGCATCTGTTCATTAATGCAGCCAACTGTGTTTATTAAGTCTTGTAGTGAGTAGCCGTTCATAAATTCAAGGATTAATGACATAGAGCTAAGTAATAGATAAGATATATTATAATTTATTATATTATTTATTATATAACATAATTAATAAAATAATATTAATAAGCTTACCCTTCAGGTTGATTTAAATACTCATCGTATATCTTTACAAATTTATTAGAGTTTCCCATCTTTCTCTTCCATTGCAGTAAGTTTTCTTTAAAGAATGTAATTAATTTTCTAGATGACATAGGGATTTCCTAATTATTATTAAATACATTAACATTCCTTTAATAATATTTGTAATAATATAAGCATAAAAATCATTAATTAAATCTTACCGTAATTAGAAATATTTCAAAATTCGGCACATGAAATACCTTTTTTAGCTTTGTATGACTTAGAACAGATAGTGAAATAACATCTTCAAGACGAATATGTGAGGTTATAATATTAACAGCGGAATTTGAGCCAGACCTAGGTTTGGCAAAATTTTTAAGTTTAGTCTCTTCGTCTACTTCTAAGTTTGTTTTTATTTTCGGAAAAAAGGATTCATGTGTTTTTGAAATTGATAACGATACTTTTTCGTTTGATTTCCCATCGTCGTTGCTTTGATAATTCGTACTTTGTTTGTCTTCTTGTAGAAAATTGTTCTCGAGGTTTTTAATTATAGGCTTTTATGTTAAAAGTTTTTTAATTACTGCTATTTTTGTTGAATTAATGTATTTACCCTTACCTACTATTATAGGTTTTATAGGCTTTTCTAATTTTTCGCGTTCTGTACGTTCTGTTCGTTCAGAGTCGCTATAGTGTACTGCGTATGGTTCTTTACTAGCTGAGTAGTCTTTTTTAATCTCCTGTAATGAATTAATAATTGATGTTAATAGATTTATATATTACAAATGGTTTTATCTCATAAAATTTTGAATTTTGTTTCTTATTCTTTGCGATCTCAGGACTGCCTTGACCTTCTGTAAAACATACTAATTTATTTTCCTTATTATATTCATCTACATCATAACGTTTGATTAATTTTTTCGGAGAGTCATCATCATTATTTAAATTCAAGTTTATTTTTCCATCTTTTTTAATCTTATGATTAATATCAAATGCTAACGGAAGTTTTCCTGTTAAGATTCTTGGTTTATATACATGTTTTGGGTCAATATCTACTTTTTTATTTTTTTCTTCAGAACCAGACGAGAATAAGTTTCTTTGACTGTAGTTACCAGGTAGAGGTTTAATTATATTTTTATCAAGTTTCGATTTTTCTGGCTTTGAGCCTCTGAATGAGTTTAAATTATATATAAGATGTTGTTCTGAATTGGTGTTTTCAGGCTCATTTTTGCTTTTCATTAAATTATATTAATAGTATAAAACATATAAATGATAAATTAAATAATAAATACTATAACTGTAATGAACTGTAAAAAATATAATAATTATAAATTTCTCTAATGTTTTTTTTGAGTTCTTTTTATAATAACAATTAGCAATAGTAATTAACAATTAAATTATGATAAATAAAATAGTTATATTGATACATTATAATAATTTGAAAAAATCTGAAACGTCTTTAATAATAATTAAATATATTTAAAATTATTGTATATCTCATTATTATTCTTATAATCATAAAATCGCTTTGTAATATATCAAATACTTATTAGCCATTCACTCTTCTAATCATTTTTTATGTCTTACCACTATTGGGAAACTTAGTTCTGTCGCTGTCACATTCGGGTTAAAGCCAGAAGTGAAACTTTTTATAAATACTTCAGCACCAGATGATTTATTTTTAAACAAACAACAGAAGTCTTTGAATGATAATCCGTTTTTTCTTGCTCCTGCTAAATCTTTAATAGGTGAGAAGAATTCATCAAGTTTAATAGGAAGTTCAAATTCTGTTATTATATTCTCTAATACTCGTACTTGAATGGCCTCTTCGACTTGTAATAGGTCAAATAAAAAGCCTATATGTGTGATTATAGTTATAGATTATGGATATAGTAAAGTTAAGTAAATTATTTATGTAAGGAATATAATAAAATTTATATATATTGTTAAAAATTATAGTTTTATACGTATTTCTGGGTCATTTTCGTTTGCTTTTTTATCGTGCTCCATAAGAATGTTATCGACGTAACTTAGGTATTCATTTTTTGCTATAGTTTGTTAAGTTATTAGTTATGTTATTTGTTAAGTTATTTGTTAATATTTTAATATAAAATGAGATGATATTATTTGTTGTGTGAAAGTTAATTTACTAATAAATAGTTCGTTATCACTTATTCCTCCTCCTTCTTTTAACTTCTTTTTTAACTTATCTAAATTCTCGCTTATTGTGCTTTTATCTGGTTTAGTTGAACCTAATAAAATATCTTTTAAATCTGCAAACAGAATTTTGTCACCACCACGATCAAGTATTTTCTCTTCAAACATTTTATCAAAATATTTTAAATCAACATTTGACATAAAGTTAGAAGGAATATAATTGTTACTAGTTTTCATTTTATTATTTTATTTAATAATTAACTAGTTTTAATGCTAAATTATAAATAAATATTAAGTTATATTGTTTTTATATTTGATTTTAAATACATACATTTAAATAGATTTTTGAATACTTAGATTGAAAATGATTAAAATAGTTAAATAATCAAAATAATAGAATTAAACTCCATATTAATTGTTAAGCATTTAAATTTACAAATTGTCAATATATGAAGTATTAATACAATAAAATGAAGTAAACTAGTATTGATAAGTATTTTCTTTTCTTTTTATGATTAAATGGGCTTCCAATCCGGAATAGGTTGGTCACCCACAACAAGTTATACTTGTTTAAATGTTGTAATTAAAAAACACCAGAGCAGAAAGAATATCCACCCCGGGTAAGGCTTAAGTTATTAAAATAATATTATTTATTAAAGATTTTATTAAATTATTTTATGGTTTTAATTATTATATTTTTAACTTATGTTTATTATATAAATTTTAATTAATGTAAAACTCGAGAATAATTTATTAAATAATTAAATAAATAAAAGAAAGAAAACTAGAGATCAAAAACTTGAGAATAATCATTATATAAACAAAATTAATTGTCTAAATTATAATAAAAATGTCAAACAAACTATTCGACTCATCATTATTACTAAATAACTTCCAAATTCTTAAATCAAGTTTAAATAGTAACTATCAAGTTTCAATTAATACTTGCACTGGTAAAGCAAGAATAGGAAAATCAACTTTAATAAACAATTTTATTAATATCATTGAAGAAAACACTGGGGAGAAAAAATATTATTTTAAAGAAGAAGGTAGCAACATCGGAGTTACTAGAGGAGTAGACTACTACATTTATACAGATAATAAAAATAAAAAACACTATGTATTTCTAGACTGTGAGGGAGCAGGTTATACAAACGACAATGAAATGGAAAAACTATACCTTATTGTCTCCTCTATTTCTGATGTTCTTGTATTTAATGTTGAAAAGTCATTTGATGACCAGTTATTTAAGACTTATATTAACAAAATAATTGTAAACTTAGAGCTTCATAAACTTCAAGTACCTAAAATTCATATTTTACTAAGAGATGTAAGTAGAGATTCAATTAATAATTTATTGTTAAGTGAATGTACTCAAGATAATGCAAAAAACTTAATAAAAGCCAAAGAAATAATTGCCAAGAAGATTAATAGTAAATACATATTACCAGAATCTATTCATTTAATTACTCCTCCTAT
>Ga0100379_10005552_pt1 | contig 10827 bp, 7 predicted proteins | sample CryGeymeta201503_FD_80418 | JGI IMG/M metagenome (GOLD analysis project Ga0100379, IMG submission 80418) | Groundwater microbial communities from Crystal Geyser aquifers in Utah, USA - Crystal Geyser metaG 2015-03 | ecosystem: Environmental > Aquatic > Deep subsurface > Groundwater | place: USA... | reverse complement strand
TCCCGGGTATGTGGGCGATTACGCATCCGTTGAATCGCGGAAGGCGGCAGACGATAGAGGCGCTGCCCCTCAAAATCCTCCGCTCGGTTTTTCGTAATATTATCCATATTTCCAGAAAGACTCTCCATTTACAACGCAGCGGTGCCAGCCTATAATTAATATCATCTGTTATGTCTCTAAGCCTCCCCGATTGGATACTCTTTTTCTTTTTCTTCGCTGCCGTCATTAGTTTCAGCTTATGGAAGAGCCGTGGTTCTTCCGGGGCGGAGGAGGACTATTTCCTGGCCGGACGAGGTTTGCCCTGGTGGTTGATTGGGATCTCCATCGTCGCTGCCAATATTTCCACCGAACAGTTCGTCGGCATGGCCGGGCAGGGCGCCACCTCAGTGGGGCTGGCGGTGAGTTGGTGGCAATTGATCGGCTCGGTCGGCATTGTATTGATCGCCTTTACGCTGCTGCCGCGCTTTCTGAAAGCGGGCATCTATACCATGCCCGAGTATCTGGAATATCGCTATAATGTCGTCGCCCGTTCCATCTTTGCGCTGCTGACTGTAGTCATTTATGTGCTCGTGCTCTTGACCGCAGTCCTGTTTTCCGGGGCCTTGACGCTGCAGACGATTTTTGGGATCCAGCTGGCCCAGGCGGCTTGGATTATTGGCGGGGCAGCCGCCATCTATACGGCCTGGGGCGGCTTAAAGGCTGTGGCATGGGCAGACCTGATCCAGGGCCTGGCCTTGTTGGCGGGGGGCCTGGCCGTCTTTTTTCTGGGGCTTCAGGCATGTGGTGGCTGGAGTCATTTTGCCGCAGTCAATGCGGACAGGCTCCACATGGTTTTGCCCGCAAACGATCCCAGCCTCCCCTGGACCGGTGTTACCGGCGGGATGTGGATCGTATTGATCTACTATTGTGGCTTAAATCAATTTATCGTTCAGCGCAACCTGGCCGCAAAGACCCTGCGCGATGGTCAACTGGGGATGATTTTTGCCGGTGCCCTCTGGCTGCTGGTGCCATTTGCCATCGTCATGCCGGGAATCATGGCCTTTCAACTGTATCCAGCTGAACTGTCGGCCACACCGGACAAAGCTTATCCCACCCTAATCGCCAACCTGCTGCCGGCAGGCATGCGGGGCTTTTTATTGGCAGCGCTGGCTGGCGCGATCACCAGCTCGCTGGCTTCAATGCTCAACTCTGCCTCCACCATCTTCACCCTGGATATTGTGCAGCGTCTGATTAAAAAAAACGCCCAACAGCGCAGCCTGGTCTGGTTCGGACGCCTGATGGTCTTGATTTTTATCGTGATCGGCTGCCTGCTGGCACCCATGTTGGCCGACCCCAGGTTCGGTGGGGTCTTTCAATACATTCAACAATTCCAGGGCTATATCTGGCCGGGCGTCGTAGCCGCATTCCTCTTTGGTATGATCGTCCCCAAAGCTCCGCCCGCAGCTGGGGTGACGGCTCTTGTTGCCGGCCCGGTTGCCTACGGCCTGTTGCAGCGATTTGCGGTGGATATTCACTTTCTACTGCAAGTGCTGATCGCATTTATCATTGTCTGTGTGCTGATGGCTGTGATCACCGCCGTCCGGCCGATGAGTCAGCCCAAAGTCCTGCCGGTGCGCGCGGATCTGGATATCACAACCGATCCCAGAATCAAAGCCCTCGGGGGCCTCGTCATCGCGGCAGTGGCAGTTTTTATCGTTATCTTTTGGTAGGCCTTGCGCGCCAATTTCATTATCGCGCGGAATACATGACATGAGCAAAGTAATCGCCAACCGTGAACCGCTGGACATCCCGACTTACCGGCTGGGAATGCCTGAAAAAAACCCGCTCTTTTTTGAGAAACGGGTCTATCAGGGCTCCTGCGGCAAAGTTTATCCCTTACCTTTTATTGATAAGGTATATGACGAAGCGCAACAACTGGAGTATGACTCCGTGCGGCTGGAGAATGATTTTGTGCGGCTGGTGATGCTGCCGGAAATCGGCGGACGCATCTTCCTTGGCCAGGATAAGGTCAACGCTGACTACGATTTTTTCTACCGTCAGGATGTGATCAAACCGGCCCTGGTTGGCCTGGCGGGACCGTGGATCAGTGGTGGTGTCGAATTCAACTGGCCTCAGCACCATCGCCCCGGCACTTACATGCCGGCTGATTTACAGATTGAGAAAAAGCCTGACGGATCGCGGATTGTCTGGATGTCCGAACATGATCCGCTGAATCGTCTAAAGGGCATGCATGGGGTCTGCCTGCGGCCCGACAGTGCGCTGGTCGAATTGAAAGCGCGCCTGTATAACCGGACGCCTTTGACCCAGAGCTTTTTGTGGTGGGCCAATGTCGCGGCGGAGGTCCACGACAACTACCAGAGTTTTTTTCCGCCGGATGTTCATTATGTGGCCGACCACGCCGTCCGGGCGATGTCATCGTTCCCGATCGCCCGCAATGATTACTACGGGGTGGACTATGCGTCCCGCCAGGGGGCAAACGACCTGAGCCGCTATAAGCATATTCCGGTTCCGACCAGTTACATGGTGTGCGATACCAGCTTCAGCTTCTTTGGCGGTTACGACTTCGATGCCGGGGGCGGATTTATCCATGTCGCGAACCCCCATATTGCACCAGGCAAGAAGCAGTGGACCTGGGGCAACCATGAGTTCGGATGGGCATGGGATCGGGAGTTGACAGACCGCATCGGCGCAACCGGACGCCCTGCCCCCTATGTGGAATTAATGGCCGGTGTTTACACCGACAACCAGCCGGATTTCAGTTACCTGTTGCCTTACGAAACCAAGACGTTTTCCCAATACTGGTGGCCGTATAAAAAAATCGGCCCGGTCCAAAATGCCACCAGAGACGTGGCTGTCCGGATGGTGCTGAATGAGGATCGTTCGCTGGATTTGGGTGCGGTGGCCTCCCGCAAGCTGGATGGCGCACGGATCCTGCTGCGCCAGGGGGAGCGCGTGCTGCTGGATGAGCGCGTTGACTTGTCGCCGGAGAGGCCCTGGCAAAACAGCATGCTCAAATTGGCGGGCGATGATTTCTACGCGCTGGAACTTGCGGTGGAAGGCATGATTGCCTACCGCCCGGTGGATCCCTCGACACTCATACGGCAGCGGGAACTGGCCAGCGAGCCAGCGCTGCCCGCAGCCATCAAAACACAGGAAGAACTTTACTTGACCGCGGAGCACCTGGAGCAGTATCGGCATCCCACGCGCTACCCCGAACTGTATTGGGAAGAGGCGCTGCGCCGCGACCCGGCAGACCTGCGTACGCACATCGCTTGCGGGCGCAGAAAATTGAACCAGGGCTTGTTTGAGGAAGCGGCGGCGCATTTTGCCACTGCTGTCAAGCGCCTGACCCTGCGCCATCCAAATCCGGAAACGGGCGAGGCGCATTATTTCTTTGGACTGACCCGCCGCTACCAGGGCGACTTCGATGCGGCCTACTGCTTATTGTATAAAGCAAGCTGGAACTATGCCTGGCGCGCTGCGGCCTATTACGAACTCGCGTGTCTCGACATTCGGCGTGCCCATTTCGAAACCGCCCTCGATCACCTCGAGCTGTCACTGGAGACCAATGCGACCAATAATAAGGCACTGGTAGCCAAGGCAATTTGCCTGCGCAAGAGCGGTCGCGATCAAGCCGCACTGGAGGTCCTCAAGCACCTGCTGGCTGTTGACCCGCTGGATCACTGGGCACAGCTGGAACAAGCGCTTTGCCAGGGCCGCGCAGCCGCGCTGCCCCCCAGCAGCCGCAACGATGCCCAAACGGCGCTCGATGTCGCCTTCGACTACTCAGATTGCGGCTGTTTCACCGAGGCAGCAGCGGTCCTGGATCAACATCATCGCAATGAAGTCCGCCCGGTGCAGGTCCCCAATCCACTCGAGCGCACTGCCATGACGCATTATGCTTTGGCTTGGGCACTCACCTGCTGTGGTGAAGCCGCTCAGGCGGATAAGGTGATCGCGACTGCCCGCAAGCTGTCTGCGGACTATTTTTTCCCCTCGCGGCTGCACGAACAGTTGGTGCTGGAGTGGGTGCTTGCGCTCGGAGAGCCCGACCGCAATGCAGCCTACGCGCTGGGGAACTACCTATTTGACAAGAAGCGTCATCAAGCTGCTATCGACAGGTGGGAAGCGGCGAAGCAGGCAGATGCAGATTTTGCCACGGTCCACCGCAATCTCGGCATTGCCTACTGGAATGTCCACCGCGACGGTGATTTGGCCCGCGCCAGCTATCAGGCGGCCCTGGATTGTGATCCGGACGATGCGCGCCTGGTCGCGGAATTCGTCCAGTTGTGCGGCAAGCTCGGAGACAGCGCGCAGGACCGGCTTAAATTCCTCGAAAGTAAACGTGGACTCGCACTGCAACGCGACGATGCGACGGTTGAACTGGCAACGCTTTACAACGAAACCGCCCAAGCCCAAAAGGCACTGGACTTACTGCTCTCCCGCAGTTTTCACCCGTGGGAGGGTGGCGAGGGAAAAGTGCTTCGCCAATACACGTCCGCGCACTTGTTACTCGGGCAGGCAGCCCTGAAATCCGGGCAGGCCGAATCGGCATGGGAGCATTTTCAGCTGGCCCATAATACACCGGACCAACTCGGTGAGAAATATCATCTGCTGCAGGCAAAGGCCGATGTGAGCTACTGGCAAGGCATGGCGCTGCGAGCTCTTGGGCGCGAAGCGGAGGCAATCAAACAGTTTGAGGCTGCGGCCATGGAGTCGGGCGATTTCCAAAGCATGGCCGTTACGGAATTTTCCGAGTTGACTGGCTACAAAGCTCTTGCACTGCGTGAACTGGGAAGATGCACGGAAGCGGAAGCCGTTTTTACCGCCATGGCCGACTACGCCAGCAGGGAAATCAAAGTGCCTGCCACAATCGACTACTTTGCGACCTCACTGCCGAACTTGCTTGTCTTTGAAGAAGATCTCGCTGATGCCAAACAGGCTGACATGCAAAAACTGCTGAATTTCGTCGCTCAGCACAAAAACGTGAGCTGAGGCTATTTTGACTTAGCCGCACCAGCGGGTGTTGTGAATGGATTCCCCGCGCCTCATTCCAGGCATGGTGAGGCCAAGGATGGGATAGCTCAGCCGGAGTCAGGCACTTGCCTGTAATTGCGCATTTTCCACGAAGAACTCCTGTAAAACCTCCATTCTCTTTTGCTCGATGGTCTCCTGGTGGACTTCTTCCCTGGTGCGCTGGCGCTCGTTTTCTGTCATGATGCGGCGCATTTTGTGCAGGGCAATATTCTGGATTTGGCGCACGCGCTCGCGGGTGATGTCGAAACGTTCGCCGACTTCTTCGAGTGTGAGCGGATGATTGCCATCGAGACCGAAGCGCAGGTGGATGATTTCGGCCTCGCGGTCCTCCAACTGACTGATCACGGATTTAATATCCTTGCTGACGGATTTATCCTGCAGGTTATCCAATGGGCTGGCTTCGTTCTCATCGCCGACCAGTTCGCCGAAGGTGGTTACGCCATCTTCACCGATGGGTGCATCCAGCGAGGCGGGACGCATACTGACGGACTTGAGGTGGGCCACCTTGTTGATGGGCAAGTCCATGGCGTAAGCAATTTCCTCGTCGGTTGGCTCGCGGTCCAACTCATCGGTGAGAGCAGCAGAGATTTTACGCATTTTCGCGATACGGTCCACCAGATGAACCGGCAGGCGGATGGTTTTGCTCTGGTTCGCCAGCGCACGCTTGATGGATTGTTTGATCCACCAGGCCGCATAGGTGCTGAGTTTACCGCCCTTGGAGGGATCGAAGCGCTCGACCGCTTTAACCAGGCCGATGTTGCCTTCGCTGATGAGATCGAGCAACGGCAGGCCGAAATTATTGTAGTCGTGTGCGATCTTGACCACCAGCCGCAGGTTGGCGGAAATCATGTGATCGCGGGCGGCTTTGTCTCCCTTTTTGATGCGCGCGGCCAGTTCAATCTCCTGCTCCTTGGTCAGCAGGGGAGTCTTGGCGATCTCTTGCATGTAGGTGCGCATGACGTTGCGGTCAGAGGAGGGCAGCTCGCGCACATCCGAGATATACTCGGCATTTTCAGTGCGTGAACGCGAAACACCACTTAAGCGATTCTTGGAACGGGGTGCTGCCAGAGATTGTGCCATAATATGTGTGGGTTGACGATGTAGTCTGTAGTGGTAGGAGATAGCGGAAGCGAATTTGTTCCCGTAGTCCGTTTAGTAATCGCCGCTCCTACAGACAGCTTACAAAAAAGCTCAGCGGCTGAAAATTTCTTCCGCCCGGGCGACGGCTTTCAGCATTGCCCTGGCTTTATTCACCGTTTCCATGAACTCGCTTGCCGGCACCGAGTCGGCCACCACTCCGGCCCCGGACTGGATCGAAATCTTGCCGTCCTTGATCACGGCGGTCCGGATCCCAATCGCGGAATCATGGTTGCCCTCGAAGCCGAAATAACCGATCGCGCCACCATAGACCCCCCGCTGGGACTGTTCCAGTTCGGCAATGATTTGCAGGGCCCGCACTTTGGGAGCGCCGCTCAGGGTTCCAGCCGGGAAAGTTGCCCGCAGCAGATCGTAGGCCGAGCAGTCCGGGCGGAGGGTTCCTGCGACCTGGGAAACAATGTGCATAACATGTGAATAGCGTTCGATCATCATGTAGTCCGGCACATGGACAGAGCCGAATTGGCAGACCCGTCCGATGTCGTTACGGGCCAGATCCACCAGCATCAGGTGTTCCGCGCATTCTTTGGCATCGGCGAGTAGATCTTGCTCCAGGGCAAGGTCTTCCGCTTCAGAGGCACCACGGTGACGGGTGCCGGCAATCGGGCGGATTTCGACCTGTTGGCCGGTCAGCCGCACATGCACCTCGGGTGAGGCCCCCACCACGGCAAAATCGCGGTCCTCCAGCAAAAACATGTAGGGCGAGGGATTGATGGTGCGCAGCGCGCGGTAAAGGTCCATCGGCGCAGGCTTAAATTCTTTCTCAAAGCGCTGGGATAAAACAGTTTGTATCACATCGCCTGCCCGCACGTAGGCTTTTACTTTTTCGACCGCAGCCTCGAAATCCGGCTGGGTGAAGTTGCCGGGCGGGACGGTCAGCCCGGACGGCTCGCATAGGGCGCGATGCTTGAGTGTCGGTTGGGTTTCAAGTTGTTCACATATCCGGTGGATTTCTTCACCGGCCTGGTCATAAGCGGCCTCCGGATCGCCCTGAACATGGGCGTTCACGCAAACGCGCAGCACCTGGCGCACATGATCGAAAATCAGCACCGAATCGGTGATCATGTAATAGAGGACCGGCAGCTGCAGCGGGTTATCTGCCGGTTTGTGAATGCTCGGCTCGACGTAGTGGATGTATTCATGGCCCACATACCCGACGGCACCACCGTTGAATGGCGGCATGTCCGGAGTCTTCACCGGTTGGTATTGTTCCATTTCCGCCTGGATGATGCGGAGCGGGTCCGATGGGGTCGGGCAGGTCTCGCAGCGGCCGTCTTTGTAAGTTATCGTGACCTGGTCCTCAAAGACGCGGATTACCTTGCGCGGATTGGCACCCAAAAAGGAATAGCGGCTGATACGCTCGCCCCCGACGATGGACTCAAAAAGAAAAGCCGGGCCCCCGGCGCGGATCTTCGAGTAGGCACCCAGCGGGGTCTCACAGTCGGCCGTCAGATCCAGATATACCGGCACGGTATTGCCCAGGGCGGCGAGCTTGGCAAATTCGGATCTGGCAGGGTGGATGTGCATTTCAGGTAAACGTGAACATGGAACCCGGAACGCTCAACATCGAATTTCCTTCCGGCGGGTGCAAAAATGGAGCTAAATACTGCCCGCCGGGCTGACTCCGGCTTGGATCGCAATGCCCCGGAGGCTCATCCTGGAAAGATGAGTTGAACCGCGAATTTTACGCGAATAGATGCGAATCAGATCTGTAATCTGTTGAGCAGTAAAACTTTTTTCTGAAAATCTCCGGTGTGGTTTTCGCATCATTCACCCGCCAATTTGTCCATTAACGGCGTAACTCCTATTGCGAGCCAACCAGAATCCGCTTGTCGTGATTGAACGGGTAGCCGGGGGGCTTCTACTCCTACCCGCGCTACAGCAGCGCTTGCTGCCCGCCGCCGGGGGCCTGCAGGCCAAGGATGCGCCAGCCTTTATCCGTCAGGACGCGCCCCTGGGTGGTGCGTTGCAGGTAGCCTTCCTGAATGAGGAAAGGCTCGTGGACTTCCTCCAGGGTATGGGCTTCTTCGCCGACGGCGACAGCGACGGTGCCGAGGCCGACCGGGCCGCCGCGGTAGTTTTCAGCCATCACGCGCATGACTTGTTTGTCCATTTCGTCGAGGCCGCGCTGGTCGATCTCCAGCAGCTCGAGGGCGGCGGCCGCGCTGGCTTTGGTGATGATGCCGTTGCCGCGCTGCTGGGCGTAGTCGCGGCAGAAGTTGACGAGGTTATTGGCGATGCGGGGGGTGCCGCGGGCGCGGCGGGCGATCTCGGCGGCACCGTCTTTTTCATAGGCAACCTGCAGCAGCCCGCAGGTGCGCTCGACGATGCCCTGCAGCGTAGCGTGGTCGTAGTAGCTGAGGCGGCTCTGCAGGGTGAAGCGGCTGCGCAGCGGCGCGGTGAGCAGGCCCATGCGGGTAGTGGCCCCCAGCAGGGTGAAGCGCGGCAGGTTGAGCCGCACGCTGCGGGCGTTGGGGCCCTGGTCGATCATGATGTCGATGCGGAAGTCCTCCATCGCGGAGTAGAGGTATTCCTCGACAGTCTTGGGGATGCGGTGTATTTCGTCGATAAAGAGGATATCGCCTTCGTTGAGATTGGTCAGCAAGCCGGCCAGGTCGGCGGGTTTGTCAATCACCGGGCCGGAAGTAATATTGACCTTTTTGCCCATCTCGTGCCCGAGAATGAGCGAGAGGCTGGTCTTGCCCAGGCCGGGCGGGCCGCTGAGCAGGATATGGTTGAGCGGGTCACCGCGGTGGCGGGCCGCGCCCACCATCACTTTGAGCCGCTCCAGCGTCTTTGGCTGGCCGGCAAAGTCGTCAAAGCTGAGCGGACGCAGGATGGTGTCCTGCGGCGCATCGCGTCCCGCGAGGCTCTGCTCGATAAAGTCGGTACCGGTGGGCGGGTCTGCGGGTGAAAAAGACATAGGAAGGAATATTTACGGAACCAGCTGGATTTCGTAGCCGGATCGGGAAGCTTTACGAAAGAAATCTTTATCAAAGGTGTAAAAAGGCAGCTGTGCCTCATCGGTGAACAGAAGATGGAAGGCAGCTGCGGTATCTGCATTCAGCTCAATCAGGTCAAGTGCAAGAATCAAGGAGGACTCGGCTTCGACGGCGACCATTACCTCCACTTGGCATCAAACCCTTTTTGGATTGCGGCATCCATTTGCTTCAAGGTGGCCGGCTTCATTTCGGGGCGGTGCAGGATACCGGCAACATCACGGATCGACCGTGTTTTGTTAGTTGCCGGGCCGGGCTTGAGCAGCACTTGGCCCGCAGCCTCTTCGACAATCAGTTCCGTGCCCGCCTCCCATCCGAGTTTTTGCCGGTAGGCCTTGGGGATCACCACTTGGCCCTTGCTGGAGATTCGCGTATGCATGTTCGTTAAGTAAGATACGGGCAAGACGCTGTCAAGTAGTTGGCAGGGGGTGACGGCTTAGGCTTGCTTTTTTTGTGTTCTTTTCAAAACTTGAATCCATGTTGCATAAAAAAACGCCCCCCACTCGTCGCTCATTTCTCAAACAGTCCGCATTTGCAGCGGCGGCGGCCTTTGCCACCCCGCAAATCATCCGTGCGCAGACACTCGGCAACGCCGAGAAAGTCGCCGCCAATTCCCGCATGGGGATCGGTTTTATCGGAATGGGGCTGATTTCAGACGGGCACCTCAAGACTTTTTCCGGAATGAAAGAGCTGCAACCCATCGCGGTCTGCGACATAAAGCCGTGGCAATTGGAGAAAGCGCTCAAAACACTACAGGAACGCGGCATTGAGGGGGTGCAGGCCACGCCGCACTACGAAGACGTCATTACCAATCCGGGAATTGATATCGTCTGTGTGACCACTCCCGACCATTGGCACGCGGCACTCGCCATCGAGGCAATGAAAAACGGCAAGGACGTCTATGTGGAGAAGCCGATGACGCTGACCATTGAGGAGGGCAAAGCCGTGGTGCAGGCTGCGGAGAAATACGGCCGTATTGTCCAGGTCGGTTCCCAGCAACGCTCCTCCACCCACTTTCGCATTGCCGCCAATCTGGTGCGCAACGGCATGATCGGCGAGGTCAAGGAAATCTACTGCAAGCTCGGGCAGTTCCCGGCTCCACCCGAGTCCGAAGTCACCAAGCCGGTGCCGGAGGGCTTCAACTACGACCGCTGGTTGGGGCCGACGCCTTTCTACGAGTATTCCGATCATCGTGTGCTGGGCAACTACGGTCGCGGCTGGCGCTGCTACTGGGAATACGGCAGCCGCAAATTCGGCGACTGGGGAGCGCATCACTTTGATATTATTCAATGGGCCCTCGGGCGTGACGACACCGGACCAGTCGAGTTTATCCCCAAGGGTTACAATGGCGCGGAGTATCACCACTACCGCTACGCCGATGGCATCACCGTCTGGCGCGACAGAAAACCGGACCACGGCCACATGATCCGCTTCATCGGCACCGAGGGCGAGGTCCATGTCAGCCGGGGCAAAGTCGCCTCTCTGCCGGAGGATTTGGTGCGCCACCGCTTTACTGACGATGCCATTCAGGTTTACGAGTCGAATAACCACCGCCAAAATTTCATCGACTGCATCCGATCCCGCCGGCCGACCATCTGCCCGGCCAGTGTGGGGCACCGCTCGGCCACGATCTGCC
>Ga0100379_10005549_pt1 | contig 10831 bp, 7 predicted proteins | sample CryGeymeta201503_FD_80418 | JGI IMG/M metagenome (GOLD analysis project Ga0100379, IMG submission 80418) | Groundwater microbial communities from Crystal Geyser aquifers in Utah, USA - Crystal Geyser metaG 2015-03 | ecosystem: Environmental > Aquatic > Deep subsurface > Groundwater | place: USA... | reverse complement strand
TTTTTTTGATTGTTTCGTCTTTTTGTTTCATCATGACAGTGAAAGCTTTAACGTTCCATAAAATCTGTATATTTTAAAGCTTACCAATCTCTTCAATGACTCATTGTGCTTTGCATGAAAAATTAACAATTTTTTTAGATGTTTTGAATTTTTCTTGATCGCCATGAAGACCAATTCAGGTACATAATAGGATATTTCTCCACTTTTGTATTCAAACAATTTGTGAATTAGTGTGGCTCTTAGCCCTTAATCACTGAAGCGGGAATGAATAAATCTTAGCAATTTTTCGATGTCAACATGTTGATCGGTTGTGGCTATGTATTGAATTTAATCCTCGTCTGGTCGAGGAAAATATCTATCTCGATGAAAAGGCTTCTCTTATATGGGTAGCAGTCTTATTTCGCTGCTTCGATGGGTATGACCTGAAAAGTCAGGATTTGTGAAATCAAGCATAATTTATAAACTCTGAGCTCTAGCTCAAACTTCAAAAATCAGAAACCTTTTCCTTATCTTCTACACACCAGTTTTTATTATCCGAAAGGGGTCTACAATTGTGATAAAGAGTAAGGAGATTAATTGTGATAAGTATATAGATTTTTATAATATGGACCTGTTCATCGTGAACACTCCCAGACAATCCAAAATATCCCCAATAACCCTTGGCATCGCAGCCTGCAGCTTGTTTGGTGTCTGGGTCCTTTCAAAATTTCTCAGCAGCAACGACGAAGACAGTGATCGCGATGCCTTCGAGAATAAATAAGGATCGAAACCTGCTGGTATCTATAACTAAGGAAATACCTGCTTCGTCAATTCACTACTTCAGTCATTATCATCTCTCGATTCTTTTCAGCATTTACTCCGAAAAACTGCCTAAAATTTCAGAGGCAGACTGACTCCCCATTAACGCATGATAATTTAACTCGAACGTGTCCTTTCTTGTACTTATCCACTCAATCAGAAATCAACAACGCATAAGAAAGCATATCAGTCAGTGGCCTGTTGTCAATAATTGAGTAAATTAAGGAAGGATTGATCAATTTACAACAGCAGGATGCACATGAATTTTATACTGCTATCATTAGCTGTGTTGATTAGACCTTGAATAAGCAGAAAAGATTGGATTTGTCGGCTTCCGTCAAAGAGGATTAAGATGAGGAATAATTTGAAAATCCTATGATTGGCTATCTGAAATCATCAACCATCTGCACCACCTGTCGATGTGAGGTATCTTATTGATTTAGCTAGACCTCAATCAAAATCGATCCTTTTTATGATCTAAGTCTCGATATCAGCAAAGCTTATGTATTTGATGTCCAAACTGCCCTGTTGTAGTTTCAACGAGAGTAAAAAATTTAAAATTGGATATGTAGCAACTGCTCAATCAAGGCCCATTGCGCCAAGCTAAGGAGAGCCATGACTATGCTAAAAGGTCATAACAAATAGAAACTGACTTATATCGCTGAAGCTATCATCGAATTTATGGAAGACGACGGAATGGAAGAAAATGAAATAAAGGAGGTAAATTTCAAAATGTAGGAATTTGGTATCAGATACATGAAAGAATTTGAATAAATGGCCGGTGATCCTTAAAGATAGCTGGTCTTTGTAGAACTGGAAGGAATATAGTCATCTATTTTGCGGAAAACCATCATCACCAAATACCCAGTACATATCTCTTTATGCAGAAAATTTTAGTGATGCATTTCAAGCAATTAATCATCAACCCATACTCAGGCTAACCAGTTTTGCTCAAAAAACAGGTAGGTTTCGATCCTTTACTTTCGATCAAGACCAAAAACAAACAGACCAACTATCAATTGAGCGGTTTACTGACCCACATCGGTACTGAATCATTCGGTCACTATCTATCTTTCCGGAGAAAGAACAAATAATCTGACCAATGGTACGTGATGAACGATTCGAGTAGTCAGCGGGCCAGCTGGGAACTGGTGAAAAGAAGCAAAGCCTATATGCTTTTCTATGAAGCAGTCTGATACTTTTTATGTTTATAGTGTGAATAAAATACAATAAATGAGCAAGCATTCATATCATTTTGGTATTGTAAGTGCCACAATGTCCGCATTTAAGTCCTTGAAAGTGGAAAGGCACATCTGAAGTCGATTTTGTGCATTAATGGCACCAAATTTTGACCTTTTTGTCTTTGACCTCCTTAGGCAATTGATCTTTTGTCTTTTCTATTTACTCGTCAATCAATTTTACTGTAGCTTCATCCATTTTCTGATTGGCCAGGCCACAACTAGGACAATTGATATCTTTCAGCATCGTCCAACATTTTACATGAATCAGATGCCCGCATTTCATTGAGATGTAGCCCTTGGTTGAAAAATGCAGTTACTAGAGACAAACAGGACAACTTGAACTTCCCACGTTGTCGATGCATTTATGCTCGCTGACATTAGGAACACAGTAACCGCATTTGTGACAATGTGTGACAGTATCAGTGGTTCCTCTTCTGCACATTTTACACAAATCGCAATGAAAAATGTCCCCAACTTTCAACGGATTATTCTCATACAATCGGCACTTCAGACAAGCATAAGTTCCAAACTTTTCTTAACAGACCTCACATTTTTCGCTTGGAGCTTGAATGGTCTGACAGCTGAGACATAACACTTTGTCAACTTTTTCAAACTACATCCTTTCAACTTGGCATCCCTTCTTGTATTAATACTTATCATCGTGGCATAATTTGCAAGGAAAGAACACTTTGCAACATGGAGCCTCGATGTGGCAGTTGCGTTGGTAATGTGGACATTTGTTGACGGTTTACATATGTTTGTTATTAATATTGTAAAATTGTACAATCATGAATCAAAGAATTATAAGCTCTGAAAGTAGGTCGATCTATATATTTAAGCAAAATTTGGAAGATTTTGTTGCATTATTTATTTACTTTTAAAAAATATGAGGAATCAAGGCAATCGTAAAGGTGGCGCCCCAAGAGGAAGAAGGGAATCAGGAGATAATGTGCAGGAAGGCGGTAAACCTGGAAGAAACAATTTCCAAGGCTAGAGAAGGTTCAAAAAACACAACATCGGCAAAAGAGACCAAGACAGAAATGGAAGAAAGGGAGGGCCAAGAAACGGCAAAAGAGGTCACGACAAAAAGAACGACAACAGAGATTTGGATCGAGAGATGAGAGACTACTGGATCGGTCAGAAAGGCAACAATGCAGATGTTGGTAAATATTTATTGAGGTAGACACTAAGGAACTGGCAAGGTAGAAACTGAATTCAGAAATGGAGAGCTACTGGAAACAAAAACAAGAGGAAGCCAAACCCGAAGCCAAATGATCATCAGCTATGGATCTCACAGAAAATTTGAATAATAACAAAATAGCATCAAAGGCGGTACATCCCCCTTAAATTTTTAAGCCATTTCAACAGCTGTTTATGAGTTCTGGTAGAGAACAATCCAGAGAGATAGTTATTATTATTTTTAAATTCGTTGTTTTCCAACGTATGTCGGAGGGTAAATAATTACTAGCCTATTACCAATCCAAGATCGATGACCTCTATAAAGAACGGTTAGGATGGTTATCAAAATTTGATCAGTGCAGCTCTCTTCTCAAAGAAAAACAGCAACTATTGGAGGATCTAAAAAATCAGAAAGACAAGTAAGTCGACACTCATCGGGGGATCGTGCATCACGATATTGCTCTGCTTGACGAGAAGTATATAATTAGTTATGTAGGTTGAACGTCATCAGGATGCAGAGGTAAAATATTAATAACGAGTTCATGGACGCAGAGGAAATCCTCAAAATGGAAGATTTAATGTAGGAGTATCCTCAAGAACTGGAGAAGCACCTACCTTGTAAGGTTGTCAGCAGTGGTGGTCCATTAATTGACAATTAGCTCAATATCCACGCTGCCCATAAAAAAAACAAAAGAGCCAATTTGAACATTTTCAGATAAAATAACTCAGTATTGAGTAATGGTAAGACTCAACAGCAAGATCAAAAGATCAAGTACAAACCTTCAAAAGAAGAGCTCCTCAAGAGACAAATCAATTAGCTTAAAACCAACCAAAACAAATAAATTTGTGTCCTTAAGGAGCAAAAAAGAAAATTAGAGGATCTCATCAAATCTGTCAGAGAAAGATAAGGAAATACGTTAGCTAATGAGAGAGATATTATGGATAAATTAAAGAGTGACCTCAAGAAGCAAGAGAAGAAGCATAAATAGTTGGCTGAGAAGTATTTCACAACTAGAAAAAATCTAAAAGATGAACATAAGGAGACAAAAGCCGAACATGATAAATTACAAGCTACTGTGACATCTCTCGAACAGAAGGTGAATGAATAGATGAGAATATACTAAAAATAGAACAAAGCTAAGCAGACTCTCATCATGAGAAAAAGCTAAGATTTCCAAGAAGATTGTACTCATCTTTATATTCAGACAAAGCTAGAATGAGAGCCAAATAGAGAAATCTTCAAGCACTCAGAGATAACTACGAAAAAATGCAATAAGTTTGCATTGAGAAGATTAAACAATTAGAATAAACTCTTACTGTGGCAAGGCATAAACTTGATGAAACCGAAAGACGAAGAGATCAGGAAATCACCCAGCTCAAGTATCAGCTCAATGCGTATGAGTCATAGTATTCAGTTTAGAGAGACAAGTTGGCGAATAGAGGGCAGAGAAAGCGAGAATTGACGAAATGATGAGAAATAAAATAGAGCAATAAAAGAGGAAGAGACTGCTTCTTGAGGAAAAATAAGAAGAGTAAAGAAGAAAGAATGAAAAATCAAAGAAAATACTTTAGGCCTACAAGAAACCAACTCACCCTGAAAAGCCAACCAAAACAAAAAAACCTCAAGTTAAAAAACCTGAACGACCAGCAGCTTCCTCATAAGAGTAAGACTCAGAAGAAGATGAATCAATGGACATGTCTGAACTGGACAACATAAATCGCCAGATCAAGCAGATAGGAAACAAACTCGAAGAGAAGAAGGTCAAAAAAACAAGATGATATAAATACACTCATTTTCAGACAAATATTCACAGCTATTTGATATCAATTTACAGATAATATGCTGCATCTTTGATTGTTTTTCCTTTTAAAACAGCAAGGATGTTTTTGAAGCTGAAGGTCAATACTTTCCTATTAAGCTCCAAGTTGATAGCATCTCCCAGCCATTAAGTTAAGAAACCGAAATATCTTGATATTCCATCAGGTCTGAATCTGCCAGAAGTGACATCCTCTTGCTGGGGGATGAACTTTAACACTTGAATATCTATTATTCTGAGCGAACATTTTTTCGAGCCGTAAATTGGCATAATTTCGACTGATACTTGACCTGAATAATTATGGAAATACCGTCAACTCTCTCGATGTATAATTCGTCTCGTTTTTCAATGGTGTTGTGAGTGACCACATTACTATAGAGATCAGCAACAAATCTAAGTTGATCCTCGTTGAAAGTGAAGTTGATTGAGGGAACCTTCAAGTCAAAAATAACATCTCTGTCGTCAGGAAATTTATTCATTTGAGGAAAGACATCACCCATATAGGCACTATTGACGTCGATAGTCGAAGATATGCCCAAGGTATGCATGGTGATTGCCAATTATCCACCTTTTTCCTTTAGGAACAGAGCAATGAAGGAACTGACTACTTTTTTGTGAATCTGAACCTGAATTTTATCAGATGTAGTCTTGACTAAAATATCTTCAGGGTTCAAAGAACCACTAGTTGTTCCATGCAGATAGGGCGCTCCATTGATCTGAACAAGAAGGTTATCCCCAACTAGTGAAGGTTGAGCCACAAGACTCATATTGACATAAAAATCCTTTCCAGTTTGTGAATCGGTGTACACTTTACGATCCTCTCCAATAATTGAACTGAACTCATTGACAGCCTTTGATAATTGTTTGCTGATAAACCCTCGGAATAGCAGCGAGGCATGATTTAAGATCAAATTGGTGACCTCTACAATAACAATTTCTGATGCTCCTCCACCAAGACTGACCTTAGAGTGTCCTGCCTTTATTTTTGAAGAGGTGACATTCATTTCAAAATGGTTGCTATGTGAGGCTACAAAGGAATAGTATACTTCAATGTCAAGACCTTCCTATCTAAAAGTGCCATACCCCTTATCCTTTTTGTAGAACCAATCGAAAGTAATCTGAGACAGTGAAATCTTCACCTCAGCATTTTTAGCGTTAAATTTCCAACTGTAGTCCAACTATCTGACATAAACATTGGTCAACTCCAGATTGCTGATCACAATATTTTCCATAGCAAGAGGCAGACCTAAAGGAACTTGCGGTATATTCAACGGAAAAGGCACTGAAAGCAATACACCAGGGTTTCCAATCGAGCTGGAGTAGCAGACCAAAGTAAGTAGCACCAAGAGACCTTTATGTGATATGTTCATTATCTAAATTATGACTGATGATAGATAAATGATATTAAGTCAGTTGATATCATGTGATATAGCTGATGAATAGATATGGAAAAGGATTGATTTTTTTGATATAATTTATCATATCTAAAATGGTTGTCGGAAGTATTGAAGAAAGGATCAAAAAGATGAAGGAGGCTATCTTGAGTGAAGCTAACTAACGAGCATCCACTATCGTCAAAAATGCAGATGAAGAGGCCAGCAATGAAAGAGCCATGATGTTCAATCACTAAAAATAAAAAATCCATCAAGAGTTCATACTTCTCAACAAGAATTAAAAAGTCAAAGAAAAGATGTAATACATCATTGATTCAGTGAACGCTCGGCCATCAACAACAGACATCGTATCAGAAGAATGGAAGCACGCTATGAATTCGTTGAAAAACTTAAAGAGGAAGTTCGTGACAGGCTTCTTGAAGTAACACAAGATCAAGGAAAATATAAAGAACTTGTTGAAAAGCTTATCCTTCAGGTTGGTTTTGAAATATTTAGGGAATGCTCAGAATGATGGAGAGAAATGTCACAATTGAGCTCAAAGCTTAACACTATGATATCGCCAAATCTGTTTTCCCCAATTGCAGCAGAAGATTTGCAGAAATCATGGAGAAAGAAACCGGCAGAAGCATGGATTCCAACCTGACCCTTTCAGTCTTTCAACTCGAGGAGATGAATAAAAAGATCATCGGAGGTGTTTTCCTTCGCTCAAGTGATGGTGTGATCGTATGCGACAATTCGATCGACTCAAGAGTGCGATTAATCTTCGAACAACTGCTTCCCCAAATCAGAGCCAGTCTTTTCCCCAAGAAGTAGCCAACTTCCACAGTGAAAGGATCAACAGTGCAGGGAGAGTCATCATTGATCTGAGCCAGCATAAAATCAATAGTTACAAATTCATAATTTTATGAACATATTATGATGCTTATTCTTTTGTAGGTCAATTTACAACCTATAATTTTACCTCTGATAATTTATAAAGCTATTTCGTCATGGGCCTCTTCCGTAATCTTTTCGACGGCGCCAAAACCATCATCAAAACAACCGTCTACTCTGCAAGTCTCTACACCTTCTTTGCTTACTTCTATGTCCAAGAAGTTAAACATCGTCTAGGAGACACTGAATAAACCAACAGGATCAGTTATCAATTTTTTAGCGATCAGATGAAATTAGAACAAACTAGTGGTGAAGATAGGTAATTAAAGGAGTTTGTCCTTGAAGTTGGGATGGGTCTCAGAAATATCTATACTTTCTATGCAAGAGCTTGGAATTTCAGATAATTCGAGATCAGCTGTAAAGAGTTTAATCACAGTGTCATCAAAACCATGCTAAAGAATTACTAAAGCTATGGTATCTTCAATAATACCAAATTGTTGGAGAAAAATCTGCGAAACAACGAGGTCAATGTTTAAATAATCAGAAAGATTAAAGAAGTCAAGGAAGTCAACAGCCAGCTGAGCTCAGCCGCCAGCAATCTATACATGGATATCATAGAGAAGCAGATAGCCATGAGCACCGGTTCTATCTTAGGTTTATCGAAGTAAGATTAAAACAAGATTTATTTACTTTACGACTACATTGAAAAAAGTGTCGAACTGTCGCTCAATCAAAATGATTACTGGAGCTATAAATTAATGCAGAACGAGGTCCACAAACACAACTACAAGCCAACCATTTTCAAATTGCTGTTTATCTGAGAATTCAATATTGATTGATTTTATTATGTTTATCCTCATAAAATAAAGTAGTTATTGATGGCACTATCATCACCAAAGGAGAATATTCAATGAGAGCTGTTAATTGATCCTTGATCGTATCTTAGAATTCGGGATGTAGAATTGTTTATCATCAATACGTTATATTCCACAGAATAAATTAATAAAGTTGTTATGGCAGAGACTAAAGACACCCAACCTGTCTAAATACAACTGCGAATTGTTTCCGTGAAAATGAAGATCAAGTTTCCTTGCAAGATGGCCTTAGAGTATAACAAACAAACTATCACTAAAGAGGTCACATCTATCGAAGGAAATAAATTTATGTTTAATTAAGATCTCACGCTCAGAGGAGAGACCGATGGACAGACCTTCGAAATTGTAGCTAATCTATATACCGAAAAAGGAACAAAGTATTCCTCAGGAGTCATGAAATTGCTCGGAGGAGAGTTGATGAGATCACAGGGAGAAAGATTGATAATTCCGCTAACAAAATGTCTAGATTCTGACTCTTTTTGCTAAGTGAAGGTCTAACATGTCAGCTACATCACAAGATCAATGCTAAAAATCGCAAGAAGAGCCAGCAACATAATTAATTCTCCGAGCTAAAAAGCTGATTCAGTTCATGATCTTATTAAGATCAGTAGCGATAAATTCATGCTTGGAGAGACCAAGTCAGAAATGAATACTCCTGTCAATTTGGCATCAGTTCAATTTGACTAATTCCGTCCTAGGGAGCCTGCAAAAACGCTAATACTCAAGTCTGCAGCAAAATCACCCTCCAGCAAATATGCCAACATCAAACATATCAAATCTGTTCATCACCAAGCGAATGGAGTAAAAGGTGGATCATAGTTCCCTGGCCAAATTGAAGAAGAGGCCAGTATGCGTCCGAGCATGGCTGAGAATGATATAATAAGAGAAAGCTACCAGAAATTGAAGTAAAAATACAAGAAATAATCTGAGCTGACAAAGTAATAAACCCATAAAAGAATGCTCCTCGAAGCCAATGAAAACAACTACAAATTAGAAATAATGAAACTAAAATTGAAATGCTAAAGCCTTGAGAAATAGAATAACTCCAAAAATGACAAAATCAAACAAATAAGTGCCCAACTCACCGACCTCCAGAAGAAAGATATAGATTTGGCATATCTTAAAGAATAAAATTTGACCCTTGAAACCAAAATCAAATTGCATGAGGAAACGATAGCTTCATTGATCAAAGATAACGATAACATCAAAATAATGTTGATGGAGAAAGGTAAAACTAAGGATGAAAGTATTGCTAGTCTCAGAAACTAGCTCGAATTTGCTATGGCTAAATTGGAAGAGCAAAAACATGAGTCATAGCTTCAGATCAAGACAAAAGAGGCGATATTGGTTGGTAAAAATAATGACCTCAAACTTAGAACTGAGACCATCGAAAGACAAAAACAACTGATCAAAGAACTCGAGGACCAGGCATAGGATAAATTATTCGATTTCTAGAAAAGTCTATCAAATGAGCGTAATCAATATGAAACCAAAATTTAAGAACTAAAAAAGCAAATAGCTTCAGTAGAGAGCTAAAAAATTGAGCTGAAAAATACAACAATATTCCTTGAAGAATAAATATAAAAACAGAAGAATACCCTCACTGTTCTTTAATACAACAAAAAAGTTCTAATTGAGGAGACAAAGTCACTGAACTAGAAAATAGGATAATTCAAGGTTATGAAAGAGGCATACGGAGAAATGCAAAGAGATCATAAATTGTTAGAGGAACAATTTTCAGCTGTTCGTAAACAACTTGAACTGTCGCTTCAGAATAAACAAGTGAACATAAATGAACTGATGGGAAGATACGATGAGACTAAGGAAAAACATGAAAAATCAAAGGCATAGTATGAATAAAAAGTTCGTTCTCTTATACTGAAGACTCATGAGCTTTAACTATCCATTGAAAGCACTAAAAGTGATTTGAGCAAAATGCAAAGAGTAAACGAAAGTGTTGTGAAGGACAACTAACATCTCAAAAAACAGAACAGCCATCTCAGAGATTAGCTCAAGTCTGCTGAAAAAAGAGTGATTAATCTTGAAGGAGATCATTCGAGCCATTCGTCAAGATATGAAAGATAAACTGCCAATTTAACATTTTTAATCTAAAAGTTCAAATCTGAAAAAGCAATTCTTGAGAAAGAAAATGAAGGTTTGAAATAAAAAATTGATAAATTAGAATAAGCTAAAAACGAAGCTGATAGGAAGGAACAATAGTGGAAAATAAGAACAAGACATTTTGAAGAAAAGATCGAGAAGGATGCCAATAAGGCCAAATAAACAAACCACAAGTATGATGCATTGATCAAGGAATATGAATCCAGTACAGCTGATTTGAAAGTCAATATTGAACAGTTGAATGCTTAAGTGAGGGAGTTAAGAGCTAAAGTCAATCATAATGATTTACAAGAAATCAAAAACAAAGAGAGATAGGAAAGAGTGAAAAAATAACAAAAAATCAATTCATAAAGACTAGCAAATCTTGAAGCTCAACTAAAATCAAGGGTATAAGATCTGAGCAACTAATCTGAAAAAAACAGGGCTCTCGATTCAAAGTTAATGGACAGTGAGCTCTAAATTACTAAGCTAAAGGAGGACATCATTCAGGAACAAAATAAATCCGGCAAGCAGGTTCAAATAGCAGAGTTGCT
>Ga0100379_10005546_pt1 | contig 10836 bp, 8 predicted proteins | sample CryGeymeta201503_FD_80418 | JGI IMG/M metagenome (GOLD analysis project Ga0100379, IMG submission 80418) | Groundwater microbial communities from Crystal Geyser aquifers in Utah, USA - Crystal Geyser metaG 2015-03 | ecosystem: Environmental > Aquatic > Deep subsurface > Groundwater | place: USA... | reverse complement strand
TAGAGCCAAACATCGTCTTGAGTCCCTGCGCAATCGGCTGCAAGGCGGCAAAGCGATTGCCGATCTTCACGGCATGAATGCCGACGCAACAGGCATCGAAATGGTCGACTACCGAGAAGACCCACACCCAGCCGTCCTCGACGGCCCCCTGGGTCTGGATACGGATGCCGTCGGTACCCCACATCCGGTTCGGCGCCTCGGCCTGGATCGACCCCTCGTGCAGGATGGGCTGGCCCTGCGGCACCCGATGCGGCGACAGCAGGCCGTTCTCATGCATCAGTCGGCAAATGCGATCCTTCGACACACGGATCTCACGCAGGATGCGCAGCCGTGCCCACACCTTGCGATACCCCTCGTCGGACGCCTTCGGCTTCAAGGCGCTGGCCCGCGTCGCCGGAAGCTTCGAAGACAAGGGCCTCGGTATCTTTACGCCTACGGCCACCATCACTACCTCATTGCCGCAGGCCGCCACACAGATCAGCGTATCGCTGTCCGCGGGCATCGGCCTGGAGGAGGTGGACGCGGGCGGGCGGCTGATGTGAAAAGGATGGCATGGGGAAACGCATCACCCATCGGCCGCGCGGGAAACCGATATGCCTTGCGCCCGCCGCCTCGGCAGCATTCGGGGCACGTGCGCCGGAACGCCGCTGCGGAGTTCGCGGCGAGGCCGGTCCGGCAGGCAGGCGAGTCGGGGGATCTTGCCGCAATGATCTCGCTGCCTGTGCGGTGAGCCAGCGCTACGCCGGTCACGCCGCGGCCGGCGGCCCGAGCAACTGCCCGAGCACGTAGGGCAGGATGCCGCCGTGCAGGAGATATTCCACCTCGACCGGAGTGTCGACGCGCAGGCGAAGCGCGACCTCCTGCCGGCTGCCGTCCGGGCGATGGATGACGAGCGTCTCCTCCTGCCGGGGCGTGACGCCGCCCTCGATGCCGAGGAGGTCGAAGGTCTCGTCGCCGCGGATCCCCAGGCCGGCGGCGCTCTCGCTCCCCGCGAACTCCAGCGGCAGCACGCCCATGCCGACCAGGTTGGAACGGTGGATGCGCTCGAAGCTCTTTGCAACCACGGCCACGACGCCGAGCAGCGCCGTGCCCTTCGCGGCCCAGTCGCGGCTCGATCCGGTGCCGTATTCCGCGCCGGCGAAGACGAGGGTGGGCGTGCCCTGCGCGAGGTAGCGCATGGCCGCGTCGTAGATGGACATCGGCGCGCCGCCGGGCTGGAAGACGGTGAGGCCGCCTTCCGGGCGCATGCCGTTCGCATCGGGCGGCAACATGACATTGCGGATGCGCACGTTGGCGAAGGTGCCGCGCACCATCACCTCGTGGTTGCCGCGGCGCGAACCGTAGCTGTTGAAATCGGACACCGCCACGCCGCACGCCTGAAGGTAACGCCCCGCCGGCGAGTCGGGCGCGATCGAACCGGCCGGGCTGATGTGATCGGTGGTCACCGAATCGCCGAAGATGGCGAGCGCGCGCGCCCCGGTCACCTCACCCGCCCGGCGCGGCTGCGCTCCGAAGTCGCGGAAGAAGGGCGGCTCGGCGATGTAGGTCGAGGGCTCCCAGGCGTACGTCTCGCCCGTGCTCTCGGGAATGGCGTTCCAGAGCGCGTTGCCGCGGGCGGAATCGCGGTACAGCCGCCGGTAGGTCTGCGGGTCGGTGGCGAAGTGCAGGGCACGGGCGATCTCGTCCTGCGCCGGCCAGACATCCTTCAGGTACACGGGCCTGCCGTCGCTTCCCGTGCCGAGCGGCTCGCGGGTGAGGTCGATGTCGACGCGGCCGGCGATCGCGAAGGCGACCACCAGCGGCGGGCTCATCAGGAAGTTCGCCTTGATCGCGGGATGGATGCGCGCCTCGAAGTTGCGGTTGCCCGAGAGCACCGCGGCGCACACGAGATCGTTTTCCCGGATCGCCACCTCGATCGCCGGATCGAGCGGGCCGGAATTGCCGATGCAGGTCGTGCAGCCATAGGCCACGACGCGGAAACCGAGCCGCTCGAGCCAGGGCAGCAGGCCGGCCTGCGTCAGGTACTCGGTCACCACACGCGAGCCGGGTGCGAGCGAGGTCTTGACCCGCGCGCCGACCGTGAGGCCGCGCTCGACGGCCTTCTTCGCGAGCAGGCCCGCGGCGAGCATCACGCCTGGGTTGGACGTGTTGGTGCAAGACGTGATGGCGGCGATCAGCACGTCGCCGTGGCCGATGTCCGTCTCGCCCGCGGGCAGGCGCAGCGGGGTGCGCCGCGCGAGCGCTGCGGGCGGCTTTCCGTAGCCGCCCCGCGCGGCGGGGCCGGCCAGCAGTTCCTCGGAGCGGGTGCGCAGGGCGGCCAGCGCGATGCGATCCTGCGGCCGCTTCGGACCGGCCACGCTCGGCTCGATGGCGGCGAGATCGATCACCAGCACCTCGCTGTAATCGATGTCGCCCGGCTGCGGCATGCCGAACAGCCCCTGCGCCTTGAAATAGGCGCGGAAGGCGTCGACCTCGGCCGCGCTGCGACCGGTGGCTTCGAGGTAGGCGACGGTCCGCTCATCGACCGGGAAGTAGCCCAGGGTGGCGCCATATTCCGGCGCCATGTTGGCGATCGTGGCGCGGTCGGGGACGGCGAGCGACGCCGCGCCGTCGCCGAAGAACTCGACGAACTTGCCGACGACCTTGGCCGCGCGCAGCCGCTCGGTCACCGTGAGCACCAGGTCGGTGGCGGTGACGCCCTCGCGAAGCCGCCCGTGCAGGTGCACGCCCACCACGTCCGGCGTGAGGAAGTACACCGGCTGGCCGAGCATGCCGGCCTCGGCCTCGATGCCGCCGACGCCCCAGCCGACCACGCCCAGCGCGTTGATCATGGTGGTGTGGGAGTCGGTGCCGACCAGCGTGTCGGGGTAATAGATGCCGTCCCTTTGGAGCACGCCGCGAGCCAGATATTCGAGGTTGACCTGATGCACGATGCCGATGCCGGGCGGAACGACCCTGAAGGTGTCGAAGGCCTGCATGCCCCACTTGATGAACTTGTAGCGCTCCGCGTTGCGGCGGAATTCCAGCTTCATGTTCAGGTCGAGCGCATCGGCCGCCTCGTAGTGGTCGACCTGCACCGAGTGGTCGACCACCAGGTCCACCGGAACGAGAGGCTCGACGACCCGGGGGTCGGCGCCCGCCCGTTGCGCTGCGCTGCGCATCGCCGCCAGGTCGCACAGCAGCGGCACTCCGGTGAAATCCTGGAGCACGATGCGCGAGACGACGAACGGGATCTCGGCCGTGCGCGGTGCATTCGGCTGCCAGCCGGCGAGCTGCCTGACATGCTCTTCGGTGATCCGCGTTCCATCGCAGTTGCGCAGGAGCGATTCGAGCACGATGCGGATCGACACCGGCAGCCGCGAAATGCGTCCCAGCCCGGCATGCTCGAGCGCGATAATGGAGTGGAGCTTTCCGGCGCCCGCGGATCCGGACGCGAGATCCCGCAGCGTATCGAAGGAATCGTTCGTCATGGTCTGCCTCCGCCGGGGTGGACTGCGTGAACCGGGGTGGCGTTCAATGAAAGGATGGCCAGATGGCTGCGATGCGGACGGAACACGATACGTTCGGACCGATCGAGGTTCCCGCCGATCGGCTCTGGGGAGCGCAGACGCAACGCTCGCTGAGGCATTTCGATATTTCCACCGAGCGCATGCCCGCCGAACTCATGCTCGCCTTGGCCGCAGTCAAGCGCGCCTGCGCACTCGTCAACCGCGATCTCGGCCTGCTCGATGCGGACAAGGCGCAGGCCATCGCGGCGGCGGCCGGGGAGGTGGCTGCCGGCCGTCACGCGGACGAGTTCCCGCTGCGCGTCTGGCAGACCGGTTCGGGCACCCAGACCAACATGAACATGAACGAGGTGCTGGCCAACCGCGCCTCGGAACTGCTCGGCGGGGTGCGCGGCGAGGCGCGCCTCATCCATCCCAACGACGAGGTCAATCTCGGCCAGTCCTCGAACGACGTCTTCCCGACCGCGATGCACGTTGCGGCATGCACCGGCATCCATGATCGGCTGCTGCCGGCGCTGCGCGCCTTGCGCGCGCGCCTCGCCGAGAAATCCGCGGCCTTCGCCGGGATCGTCAAGATCGGCCGCACCCACCTGCAGGACGCAACGCCGCTGACGCTGGGCCAGGAGTTCTCCGGTTACGTGGCGCAACTGGAACAGGCCGAGGCGGCCATCACCGCGGCGATTGCGCCGCTGCACGCGCTGGCGATCGGCGGCACCGCGGTCGGAACGGGACTGAATGCGCCCGCGGGCTTCGGCGAGCGCGTCGCGGCGGAACTCGCGCGTGCGAGCGGCCTGCCGTTCGCCGGTGCCGCCAACAAGTTCGCCGCGCTCGCCTCGCACGATGCCCTGGTGGCCGCGCACGGTGCGTTGAAGACGCTCGCCGTGGCGCTCATGAAGATCGCCAACGACCTGCGCTGGCTCGCCTCGGGGCCGCGCTGCGGGCTGGCCGAGATCCACCTGCCCGAGAACGAGCCGGGCAGCTCGATCATGCCCGGCAAGGTGAACCCGACGCAATGCGAAGCGCTCACCATGATCTGCTGCCAGGTGTTCGGCAACGATGTCGCGATCGCCTTCGGGGGCGCGTCGGGCAATTTCGAGCTCAACGTCTTCAAGCCGCTCATCGCATACGGCTTCCTCCAGAGCCTAAGGCTGCTGGCGGATGGCATGGCGAGCTTCGAGGCGCACTGCGTGCGGGGGATCGAGGCCGATTCGGCGCGCATCGGCGAGCTGCTCGGGCGATCCCTCATGCTGGTGACCGCGCTCGCCCCGCACATCGGCTACGATCGCGCGGCGCAGATCGCGAGGCACGCGCACGCGCGGGGCCTCACGCTGAAGGAGGCGGCGCTGGCACTGGGGCAGGTCACGGAAGCGGACTTCGATCGCTGGGTACGGCCCGAGGCGATGACCGGCCCGGCCGGCGGATCGGCGTGAGCGTTCGCATGCAAGGCGGCGACCGGGCTCTGCCCGGCGCAGCGGTGCAGCTCCCCCGGAAGCGGCTTGCGCCCGTTCAGGTCGTGCCGTCGTCGCTGCCGCTCAGCAGCGAGCGCAGGCCGCGGTAGGGCCTGGCTTCCTCCGGCGGAGGATCGCCCGGCGGCCGCAGCCGTGCGAGCTCCGTTTCCAGTTCGCCGAGCCGCCGTTGCAGCGCGGCTTTGTCGTTTTCGGCGGCGGCCAGTGCGCGGCGCAGGCGGGCGCCGCTCCACTGTCCGCGCAGAACGGTAGGCGTCGATACCAGCGCCGCGATCAGCACGCCCAGGCCGAGGGCGATGAGCAGCACGAGCGCGAGCGATCCGTCGAAGCGCCATAGCGCGAGCGTCACCGTCACCGGCACGTTGTTCTGCAGCGCGAACAGTACGGCGCCGATGGTGAAGACGATGCCGAGAATCAACAGGAGCTGCATGGCACTCTCCGATCGTGGGCCGGCCGCGCCCGCGGTGCCGGAACGACTCCGCTGCGGGCGGACGGTTTGTGGATGAAGGATAGCATCGGATGCTTGACGCGGAGGTGATCCTCGCGTGGCATTTGTTGCGTGGGAAAAAATCCCCCAAACCCGCGCCTGCAGCGATGTTGCAGAGCCCACGATCGGGACGATTTCGCGCCCAGCCATTTCACCGAGGATCAACGCCCGTGCCGTCCATCCAGGCTGCTCCGATGCCTTCCGCCGACCCTCGAACCGGCACCGATCCGAACCCTGCCGCAAGGCCGTGGCGCGCGACCCCCGGAGCGCAGAGGATGCTTCGCGGCGCTCTTGTGCTCGCGGCATACGGCGCGCTCTCCGGCTGCGCGACGCCGGTCGGCCTGTCGCTGCTCGGCGGCGGCGCCTCGGCCGTGGTGTCCCACGGCATCAACGGCACCGTCACCCACACCTTCAGCGCGCCGGCCGCCCAGGTGCGCACCGCCTGCGTGCGTGCACTCGGGACGATGGGCGCCGTCATGGACAGCGGGGAAGGCTCCGGCGACGCGCTGCTTGCGCACGCGGGTGAGCGCGCGATCCGCATCGAGTTCGAGCGCCTCGGCGCGAGCCTCACGCTCGTGAAGGTGACGGTGAGCCGAGCGGACCTCCTGCGTGACAGCGCCACTGCGGCCGAAGTCGTGGCGCAGACCGAAAAGGCCCTCGCGACACCCGGCGCGAAGCCGGCCACGCTGGCGTCCGCGCGCGCGAATGACATACCGCCCGCCGCCGCGGATCCTGCTATAGGATCGCCCGCGGCCCCGACCGAGACCTATGTCGTGACCCTGGCAAGCACGCCGCCGGAAAGGCCGCGGCGGGTCACCCGGCTGCCCGCGCGGCTGCGCGACTACGCCGTCTATCAGGTCGAATCGGAGCGTGGCGGCAGGCGAATGATCGATCTGAACCTCGGGTATTTCGCGAGCGAGGCGCAGGCCCAGACTGCGCGCCGGATCATGCGCGCGAGCTTTCCCAGTGCGCGCGTGGTGCGTCTCGACCCGCCGCCGACGATTTCGGCGAGCCGCGGAGCCGAATCCGTTCCGGCGCTCTGACCTTGTCCGGCGCGTGCGGCGGGACGCGGGGGCGACCGTGGCACAATTACACTCTTTGCGTGCCGTGACCGCCCCTCATGCTGCCGAGTCGCCCGGAATTCGTCGTCCTCAATGGCGTGCGCTATCATGTGCGCGTCTGGGGCGAGGCCGGTGCGCCGAAGCTCTTCCTGCTGCACGGGTGGATGGACTGCTCGGCCTCGTTCCAGTTCCTCGTCGATGCGCTCGATGGGCGCTGGCAGGCGATCGCGCCGGACTGGCGCGGCTTCGGGCGCAGCGAGTGGCTCGGGCGCACCTACTGGTTCCCGGACTATCTCGGCGATCTGGACGCACTGCTCGCCCGCTACTCGCCCGATGAACCGGCGCGGCTCGTCGGGCACAGCATGGGCGGGAACATCGCCTGCCTGTACGCGGGTGTGCGCCCGGAGCGGGTCGGCGCGGCGGCCAGCCTCGAAGGCGGCGGGCTGCTGCCGGTCGAGCCCTGGCAGGCGCCCGATCGTTACCGCAAGTGGCTCGACCAGATCGCGGCACCGCGCGCGCCGCGGCGCTATGCGGATGTCTCGGCACTCGCGCAACGCCTGCGCGAATCCAATCCCCGCCTGAGCGAAGAGCGCGCGGTCTTCCTCGCGCGAGAGTTCTCGGCCCCGGCGCCTGAAGGCGGCATCGTCGCGGCGGGCGATGCCTGGCACCGCACCCTCTACCCGGTGCCCTACCGGCTCGAGGAGGCGAAGGCGTGCTGGCGCCGGATCACGGCACCGGTGTTGTGGGTGAGGGGAGCGGATTCGTCTTTCTCGAAGATGTTCGCGCAGCGCGAGGAGGACTACCGGGAGCGGCTTGCGTGCTTTTGCGACCTGCGGGAAGCCGTGATCGCCGAGTGCGGTCACATGATGCAGCACGATCAGCCCGAGGCGCTGGCGAGCATCCTCGAAGAGTTCTTCCGCGCGACATCGCTGGCGAAACCGCAATGCCGCTGAACGCCGATCTCCATTGCCACTCCTCGCACTCGGACGGCGTGCTCGGCGCCGCTGCGCTGGTGCGCAGGGCGGCGGGCAACGGCGTCGAGCTGCTCGCACTCACCGATCACGACGAGCTGGCCGGGCTCGCCGAGGCGCGCGCGGAGGCGCGTCGGCTCGGCGTGCGTTTCGTCGATGGGGTCGAGATCTCGGTGAGCTGGCGGGACACGACGATCCACGTCGTCGGGCTCGCGCTCGATGCGAATGATCCCGCACTGGTGGCGGGACTGGCCGGCATCCGCGAGGGAAGGGTGGCGCGCGCGCGGCGCATCTCGGATGCGCTCGCGCAGGTCGGCTTCGAGGGTGCGCTGGAGCGGGCCGCGCACTTCGCGGGAGAGGGCGGGCTGATCGGCCGCACCCATTTTGCGCGCGTCCTGGTCGAGCGCAAGGCGGCCGCGGACGTGCGTGGCGTCTTCGATCACTACCTCGCGAGCGGCAAGCCGGGCTACGTGGCGCACCAATGGGCGGGCCTGCAGGAAGCGCTGGCGTGGATACGCGGGGCGGGTGGGCTCGCGGTGCTCGCTCACCCCGGACGCTATCGGCTCAGCACCCGCGCGCGTGCCCGACTGCTCGGCGAATTCAAGGACTGCGGCGGCGCGGCGATCGAAGTCGTCTCCGGCAGCCACACGGAGGAGCACGCCAGGAAGTTCGCCCGCCTCGCGCGCCGGTTCGGCCTTCTCGGCTCGCGCGGGTCCGACTTCCATGCGCCGGGCGAGAGCCGGTGCGAGATCGGCCGGGTGGGCGCACTGCCCGAGGACATCGTTCCGGTCTGGGAGGCGTTCGCCTGAATGGCCCAGTACCTGTCCCTGCACCCGCTGCAACCGCAGCCGAGACTGATCCGGCGCGCCGTCGAGATCTTGCGCGGCGGGGGGCTCGCGGCGTTTCCGACCGACTCGGCCTACGCACTGGGCGGGCGGCTGGGAAATGCCGCCCTCATCGAGCGCATCCGCAGGATCCGCGGGGTCGACGAGCGCCATCACTTCACGCTCATGTGCCGCGACCTGTCGGAACTGGCGACCTATGCGCGTGCGGACAATGCCCAGTACCGCCTGCTGCGGGCGGCCACTCCGGGCAGCTACACCTTCATCCTCGAGGCCACCCGCGAGCTTCCGCGTCGCATCCTCCATCCCAGGCGGCGGACCATCGGCCTGCGGGTGCCGGACCATCCGCTGGTGCAGGCGCTGCTGGCCGAACTCGGCGAGCCGCTGCTGTGTTCGACCCTGATCCTGCCCGGGGAGTCTCAGCCGCTCACGGAACCGGAGGAGATCCGCAGTCGGCTGGGCAAGGAGCTCGATCTCATCATCGAGGCGGGCCCGTGCGGTGCGGGTTCGACCACCATCATCGATCTGTCCACCGGTGTGCCCGAAGTGCTGCGGGTGGGACGCGGAGCGCTGGGCGTGCTCGGTATCGGGTGAGGGCAGGGCGGGCGGCTTTGGTAGAATGGCCGCCTCGCCCGCCTCCATCCCATGCAAGATCTGATTCCGACCCTGGCGATCTGGGCCCTGCCCGTCATCTTCGCCATCACTCTGCACGAAGCCGCCCACGGCTACGTCGCGCGGCATTTCGGGGACCCCACCGCCTACCTCGCCGGGCGCATCAGCCTGAACCCGCTGCGCCACGTGGATCCGGTCGGAACCCTGCTGGTGCCGGGTGCGATCCTGATCGTCGCCAAGCTGTTCGGCGGCGCCCCGGTGCTGTTCGGATGGGCGAAACCGGTACCGGTGGACTTCGCCCGGCTGCGGCGGCCCAAGCAGGACATGTTGTGGGTGGCGGCGGCGGGGCCGGGCGCGAACCTCGTCATGGCCATGGCATGGGCGCTGGCGTTCAGCCTGGTCGCCGCGTTCCCCCAGACCGGCTATACGCTGCCGCTGCTCAAGATGGCCGATGCGGGGATGGACATCAATGCCGTGCTGCTGTTCCTCAATCTGATACCCATTCCGCCGCTCGACGGCGGGCGCATCGCGGTGAGCCTGCTGCCGCATCGCCTGGCCTGGCGCTTCGCCCGCATCGAACCTTTCGGTTTCCCCATCCTGTTGCTGCTGCTGTTCTCCGGCGTGCTCGGCAGCCTCCTGCTGCCGCTGATCGCGCTGTTCCGCTTCGCGCTCGGCGTCCTCTTCCATCTCTGACCATGTATCAGGAACGCGTCCTCTCCGGAATGCGCCCGACCGGCCGGCTGCACCTCGGGCATTACCACGGCGTGCTCAGGAACTGGGTGCGGCTCCAGAGCGAATACCCGTGCCTGTTCTTCGTCGCCGACTGGCATGCGCTCACCACCGACTACGACGAGCCGGACAAGATCGAGGACAACGTCTGGGACATGCTGATCGACTGGCTGGCGGCCGGGGTCGATCCCTCCCAGGCTACCCTGTTCATCCAGTCGCGGATCCCGGAACACGCGGAGCTGTTCCTGCTGCTCTCGATGATGACGCCGCTCGCCTGGCTGGAACGGGTGCCGACCTATAAGGACCAGCAGGAGAAGCTCAGCCACAAGGACCTCACGACCTACGGGTTCCTCGGCTATCCGCTTCTGCAGGCCGCCGACATCCTGATCTACCGCGCCGGCCGCGTTCCGGTCGGGGAAGACCAGGTGCCGCACGTCGAATTCACGCGCGAGATCGCGCGCCGCTTCAATCATCTCTACGGGCGCGAGCCCGGCTTCGAGGACAAGGTCCGCGAGGCGGTGAAGAAACTCGGGCGCAAGCGCGCCAGGCTCTACGAGGAGCTGCGCACGCGCTACCAGCAGGAGGGCGACGAGGCCGCGCTGGAGCAGGCGCACGCGCTGCTCGGCGAGACGCAGAGCCTGAGCCTGGGCGACCGCGAGCGGCTCTTCGGCCACCTCGAAGGCGGCGGCAAGCTGATCCTGGTCGAGCCCGGCGCGCTGCTCACCGAGGCGGCCCGCATGCCCGGCCTGGACGGGCAGAAGATGTCGAAGTCCTACGGGAACGCGATCGCGCTGCGCGAGGACCCCGAGTCGGTGCGCGCCAAGATCCGCACCATGCAGACCGATCCGGCGCGGGTGCGCCTGACCGATCCGGGCGATCCCGGGAAATGCCCGGTCTGGCAGTTCCACCTCGTCTACTCGCCGGATGACACGCGCGCGTGGGTCGATTCGGGCTGCCGCAGCGCCGGCATCGGCTGCCTGGAGTGCAAGCAGCCGGTCATCGACGCCGTGCTGCGCGAACAGGCGCCGATGCACGAACGCGCGCAGACCTATCTCGACGATCCGTCCCTGCTGCGCGCCATCGTCGCCGACGGCTGCGAGCGTGCGCGCCGGCTCGCCCAGGAGACGCTGCGCGACGTGCGCGAGGCGATGGGCCTTCATTA
>Ga0100379_10005542_pt1 | contig 10840 bp, 15 predicted proteins | sample CryGeymeta201503_FD_80418 | JGI IMG/M metagenome (GOLD analysis project Ga0100379, IMG submission 80418) | Groundwater microbial communities from Crystal Geyser aquifers in Utah, USA - Crystal Geyser metaG 2015-03 | ecosystem: Environmental > Aquatic > Deep subsurface > Groundwater | place... | reverse complement strand
GAGGACGAAGATGACGAAGAAATTCCCAAAAAGAAGAAGAAATGATCTAAGTTTGATACCATTATTTTGAATTCATAAATTATAAGAGATATCACATTATTATACCCTCTAGGCTTTCTTTTCTATCGACTGACCTTTCTGACATTTCTGACTTTGAACAATCATCAATAAAATTCATATTTCCGGCCATTTAGTTTAGAAAGTACTTTGAATGACTTAGTGATAAAATTAATGACAATTTATGTAAGTAGAACGAGATATCCTTTTATTCAATACAAAAAACTCTCTCATTATAATTATCAACAATCATGTTCTTTGGAAAAATCTTGTCTCAAGGTAAGAACTTTACCTTCAACGCTGACTCAGTTGAAGAGGCTCAGGGTGAAGTCCTCTCCCTCACTAATGTTGTCCTTGCGCCCACATCCCAAGCAGGTGCTTCTCTCTGGATCAAAAAGGATGCTGAGGAATTCCTCATAGCCAACCTCACCAAATAAAAGCCTCAGGCTACCATCAACCTATTTGTTTCTCTTCTCGATGATGTTACCTTGGTCACTAAGGGCAATGGCATTATTCATGTCACTGGATTTTTTGAACCTGATCAGGGAGAGGATCTGCCTCTTGGTGAAGATGATCTTGAAGACGAGGATGAGAGTGAGGAGGAAGAGGAAGTTGTTGCTGCTCCTTCTCCTAAAGTTGCTGCTTCTCCCAAAGTTGCTGCTTCTCCTAAAGTCGCTGCTAAAACTACTGTAACTTAGCAAATTAAGACAGTTGTTAACACTAAGGCTCAGAAGGCACAAGTTGCCCCCAAAAAGACTGCTGTTGAAGAGAATTAAGAAGATGAATAACTTGACGAAGATCTTGATGATGAGGATCTCGATGATGAGGATCTTGATGAAGATCTCGAAGATGATGAGGAAGAATAGGATGAAGATTAAGAAATTGTGAACCCTGCTCCTCAGAAGCACGTGAAGACTGATGGTGGAAAACCCCAATTCAACAAACCTTAAGGTGGATTCCAAAAAGGTGGAAAGCCCCAGGGAGAATTCCAAAAGGGAGGAAGACCTCAGGGAGGCAAACCCGAATGGAAGAACAAGGAGGGAGGAAGACCCGAATGGAAGAACAAGGAGGGAGGAAGACCCGAATGGAAGAACAAGGAGGGGGGAAGACCCGAATGGAAGAACAAGGAGGGAGGAAGACCCGAATGGAAGAACAAGGAGGGAGGCAGACCCGAATGGAAGAACAAGGAGGGAGGCAGACCCGACTGGAAAAACAAGGAAGGAGGCAGGTCTAACTTCCAGCAAGGAGGAAAACCTCAGTTCAATAACAACAGAGGAGGAAACAACTGGAGGGGCAACAACAAGGGAGGCAACTTCAATAAGGGCGGTAAACCTTTCCACAACAAGCACTGATCTGATCCTCATTAAACTTAATTTTAGATTATTCTTATCAATAATCATCAAACATCAGCGGTAGGTTCCAAGGATCATGGCGTGATCTCTTTCATAGGGCTCCAGGGTTAGCTGTTCGGTAGGCTTTAAGCCGTAGTCCTTCATTTTTTGCACCTGAATCAACTATTTAGTACCTCATTAGCGAAGACGACTTCTGGCTCGTTTGTTGAGTCGATACAGTTGGCCTTGAGAGAAATCAGGAATTTTCCACCATTTTTGAGATACATATGGACGTTTTCTGAGATGATACGTGCTTGATCAGGTTGAGCAACATCGGCAAAAACAATATCTACCATACCAACCAAGAATCTGTAGTCTTGTGGTTTTCTGGCATCGTGAATGATGGGAATAATGTTGGTTCTCTTTTTCGCCATGTTAACCAGATCTCGACCGACTCTGTGCGAAAATTCAACACCATAAACAACACCAGTTGGACCAATAATATCCGATACATGCGAAACAGTTGTACCCGAAGCAGCTCCCAAGTAAAGAACCTTGCTGCCAGGGACAATGCCAGTCTCAGAAATACCGCCAACCACTGATGCAGCGATCTTGGAACGATAAGGGTTCCACACACGATACTCAACTTTTTCACCATTAACCTCAACACTGATGCGTTTTTCGTTATAGACTGATTCTCCGGGGACCATATTCTTGGTGACCAAGGAATCCTGGGCTCCTCGGGCAACAAAAACTCCAGGGAGCCTGTGAGGCTGAACGAAGACTTTAGGTCCTCGGGGTCCACCTCTAAATCCTCCTGGTCTTGGGCCTCCTCTTGGTGCTCCATGTCCCCTTGGACCTCCCCTAGCTCCTCCTCTCGGTGGGCCTCTTTCTTAATTGTTGAATTTTCCCATAGTTATAGATATTTTAATAAAAAGGGAATTCTTCGCAAACTAGAGGCATTGCTCATTTGCAGGCAGAAGAATAAACCTCATTTAATTTTGGATCTGCAAATAAATATTTTGGCACGCAAAAGATGGAGGTAATCTTTAATTTTGAGATAATTTTGATTCCCTATGAGAGACAAAGGTAAGTTGACTCATAACGCCATTATGTATGCCTCAGTAGGCTTCCAGCAGTAATGCACTCTTCAGGTTCTCAACGTTCGACCAGGGGAAAACGGCTCCCTTGAAATGGTCGTCTATGACGGGACTGTCTATGCAGGAGCGCACTACAACTATTTCAATGTACAGCCTGCTAATTTAGGATCTGCGCCGAGAGAAATACGCTTCTAATCAACTGTCAAAGTTTCATCCGGAAACGAGAGAAAATAATTCAATGAAGGATGAATCTTATCTACCTAGACAATTGGATGTAATAAGAGCTGAAACTGTCCTTCATGACAAAAGCGAGCCCTTGTAAGTAGAAATTGATTCAGATAGCTGAGAAAGGTACAAATCCTTGCGAGAGGTCAAGTTGCCCTTTGGGGCAATTAAGTATTGTCTCTTGACTAGTACATGAAAAGGAGAAGATTTATTAGTTTTGTAGATATTGAGGAAGATGAGGATATGAACAGCTAGCCAAGCAAAAGAGTCAAAAGTATCATAGACTCGCTTAACCTATCTGAAGTAAGACCAGAGGCTGACAAGCAATTGTTCGAGGATGTACTTCCAAGCAAAAGCAGGTTTGATGAGAATCAGTTCAACTTGGAAATAAATAACAATCAAGAGCAAGAGAATAATATATCCAAGTCAGATATTTTTAAACGATAACACACCAATGACAACTCAAATCGTTCAGCTCCTGAAACAAAAAATCATGGTATTATACCCAATACTAGCGAATTGACGCAGTAGATGTAAAAAGAAGCTGACAGCAAAGGAACTAAAAACTTGTCGAAAGTTCTCGGCTCAAAGAATTCAGCAGAGGAAGGAAAGATCGATGGGCCAGCTGCCGAGACAATAAAATTACTATTTGCTGAAGAGCAGCTTGAAAAGAAAGAGGAAAAACAATCAGAAGTCAACAAAAACAACATCATCGATTTGATAGAAGACTGCCCTCCTTCTCCTCCAAAGAAATCGCGAATTCAAAGTGCAAAAATAGAGAAGAGTGGAAAACTAGCAGACATGATGATCTCAGAGCTATACGAAAGAATGCATCGCTTCAGAATACTCTGTAGGATCAATCACATCACACATTTTATTAGTCAGAGAGGAACGCCATGCACTAAAATGATTCTGATTGATGAAAAAGGAGATGAAGTTCTCTGCATGATCTATGACAAAGGAAATTCTTCAGATCAGTCGCAAAGTGGCAAGGTAACTTTGCTGAGAGGAAGGACCTACTTATTTGAGAATGGCTAGGTCAACCAAGACGAAGGAGGGTATCTGAACATTGTGCTTTCCTGGAGTGGTATTCAATAGACCAAAATGCTTCTTCCTAGTTTCCACCCCGACAAAATGATGCGAGTAAGTGAACTTTAAAACATTCCAGCTAGCCACTATCTGTAAAAAGCCATCAACACCAACAACAAGTCCATCAACACAAAGAGAAGTATTTCTAAAGAACTTCATGTTTGTGGAATTTTCAAAGGCTTCAGGGATTAACCAAAGCTTATAAACAACCAGTTCCGAATCACCGGAATTTTATGTGACCCTGAGCCCTAGAAATCAGTAAACTTCAACCTGTATCTGGATGAGCTGACAAGCTTTCCTCTATCTGGGACTGTGATCAGTTTACACAACATGCATTTGTACTAGAATGAGAGAACATACAAGTTGGACCAGAGCAAGAGGAGCTATTACATTGTTGAGCAGAACAATACTCACAAATACTTTGCAGATCTGATAGAGGCCTCGAGCAAGTAGACTTGGAAGCAAAAAGACTACAGCAACATGAGCGAAATCAAGTATGTTCCTAGATCTATTGGCGAACTGAAAAGCCTTCTCTCAAATATGCTGGAGCAAGATCAATGCTATTCGGAAATCGAGTAATTTTTGCCTTATTTTAGCTGCAATATTGCCAGTTTGAAGGAAAAAAGATAGTTTCCAGCATGTGCTTCCTGCCTTCATGATATCAAAGCAGAAAAGGGCACGAGGACCTACTGCTATCACTGTAAAAAAATATAAAGGACGATCAAACGCTTTGTTTTTACTTCAGAAGTTGCCGATAGTACTGGATCTATCGTTGTCACCATATTCTCATAAGAAATCACTGCTTTTATCAATACAACAGCTCAGGACTATGCTGGAATGTCAAATGAGGATAGGGCTGCTCTTCTTGAGCTGAGCTCTTTTCAAAATATTTTGCTTCGAGTGAAAAGTCAGCAACAAGTTGGAGGAGCTACGCATTTGGCCATAAGAGCAGAGAAGAACCATCATAGGAGAGGACTAGACCAGATAAAGGAGCAGTCGATAACGAAGAAAACCAAGTATTTGCCTCCTTGGCTGTGATTGTGCATGAATTCTACTTTAATGATTGTATGATGAAGGTATATGTGCTATTGATCAATCGTCGATACTTCCTCCTCCCTCACCAGCTGAGCCCACCATGCCACCGTAGACCTTGCTGTTAATCTTGAGATCGAAGGAGTCTTTCCAGTCAATGGCGTCAGGTTAGTCGATGAACCAGAAATACGCGTATATGATAGCGAATACGAGGGCTCCTCTTTTGAGCATAAGATGGGCCTGCTGGTAGTTGATTTCGTTATGAAGGTTGTTCATGTCGTTTGTGTATTTTTCGGCATAAAATTTATGGGGAGTGTTGAGGACGAACCATTTACGCATTTCAAACATGGCACCAAGTCGGTTGAGGTCGGTCTTGAAAGGCAGTTTGAAGTCATCGACGTTGATGACAGCTCCCTCTCTGAGCTGCTTGATTTTAGACAATTGCCGAAGCTTGGAAAGCATATTAATAAATATGAGTTGATGAGATCATGATATCAACCTTGAATCAGATATATGGCTCCTGACCTACTTTGGACCCTCTCATAAATATTAGGATTGATTGGAGCATTCTCTTTATGACTCGTTTTTACCGTATCAAGTATTATCGCAAAAAGTCAACATATCTCAGCTCAAAAAATAATTGTATTTTCACAAAAAGAACATTTGGACCTTTCTTCTGAACCTATCCTTCAGTCTTTCCAAAAATTCCAGGCTATTTCAGGGACTCACTTGTCGGCGATCATCTCGGGGGTACAAATGAAGGACATCGTTTTATATCCTGGCCTTCAGAGGAGAACTTGGATACAATATATGTGGTTCATATGTCACTTATACATCAATCATCTGCTGTACTTCATTTTCTATCGACTCATCTTCCATCCTCAGCATGCTTCTTCGCTTGCAATGGGTTCTCCTGCCTTCATTTGCATGGGCCAACTATGCGCATACCGCCTTGAAGTGCGTTTCGACGGTAAAGCCCTTTATCAGAAGTTTGGCGAGTTTCGAATTCGACTTTTGGTTTCTTGGGATGCACAGTTGAGGGAAGTGAAGATGTCCGAGGTTGGCTGTTGACTGAAAGGAGGTGATCAAGATGGTGAGAGGTGTGTCGGAAGGGTTAGTTGGCGTCGGGAAGGATAAAGAGTGGTGCTTGTATAATATAAATATATTGTTAGTGATATTCAAATGGAGGAGCTGAGAGTGGGAGACGAAGATGAGGTGCAGCTAGAGCTTAAAGAAATAGTTTGGGCAAAAATCATCGGGTACCCCCGATGGCCAGCCAGAATTACTCAAATTCCTTCGGCCCGGAATCCCTACTACCGCGTCGATTTTTTTAACGACCACACACAGTACGGCTTGTGTTATTCAGTGCATTCCTTCCCGGTAGCAAAATCGACAAATACGAGGACATGCGCGAACATATCGACATGCATCGCCACATGAACAAGAGCCTTCGGAAGGCTATAGCTGAGGCAGATAAGTTATTCTCGGAGGAAGGGAGCTCGCCCGCCCCTTCCAAGATGCTTCAGAAAGCAGTTGAAGAACCCTTTCTCAGATAAAAATAATTATCAAAATCACCACAAGCTACAACTACTCTCTTATAATAACACACCAACCTCTCAGGAGCAGAACAGCCCCTCTCATAAATAGACGAAAACTCCTCTTCAGAACAATCACAACAAGAAGAGCTTCCCATCCAGCCACACCTCAAGTACTCCCGCCAGCAGCGAGAAAAATTCGTCAGCACATTGCTCAAAAAATATCGATTAGTCTCCATCCCCAGAATCGATGATAGTCTTCCAACCAGAAAAATCACGGAGAAAGTAGCACACCGACCTAGCAAAAAACGATCATCTAGTGGAAGAAAAACGAACGATCAAAAGAGTAAACAAAATAGCAAACATCCATTGCAGCAGCACTCATTTTTTTACCTTCTTTCACGCAAAATTTATGGAATGCTCAAGGAAAAAGAAGGTATTGAGGCTTACCAAAGAAAAGTGATTAGCAGCACCTTAGCCCGATAGGTTCTCGGAGGAGGAGGTGGAATCGAGGAGGTCAACGGGTTATTTAAATGGCTGATGTTGAGTCAGGCCAGCACTATTGCCAATTTCTATTAAAATTGGGGATGCATGCAGGGCGATAAAGAAAAAAGCTCCAACATGACCCTTGAGGAGTGAGTATGATCTTAATCATTGTTATTTTATATTGAGTAATAATACTAACTCACATCATCTGCGACCACCGGCTTGGGGCATGGACTTCTTGATTCTCCTCTGCTGCTCCTCCTGCTCAGATTTTGGATTCCTGACTGTCTCATCGATCGAGAGGATAGTGCATGCAGCTTCAGTGGCAGCCTTGAGAGCATTAACTTTGACAAGAAGAGGTTCCCAAACAAAAGAATTTTTATTGTCTCCGATGCCAGTGTTAATGTCGATTCCGATGAACAGATTGTCCTGATTATCTTTGCCAGCCTTATCTGAATAAATGTAGCGTTACGATGTTTGTTTCTGAGCTTATTGATGAGGTCAAGTGAGTCTAGGCCAGCGTTATCAGCAATGGTTCGAGGGATGATCTCCAGAGCTTTGGCAAACATGTTCATGACAAGCTGCTCCTTTCCTGACACTTGAGCTGCATTCTCCTTGAGAGCCTTGGAGAGCTCCATCTCAGTAGCACCTCCGCCAGCAACAACCTTGTTTGTCTTGAAGCATCTTCTCACGATCATGATTGCATCGTTTAGGGATCTCTCGGCTTCCTTGATGAATTGCTCGGCTCCACCTCTCAGAATGATGGTTGCTGATTTGGTCTTTGTAGGGAAATATATACACTTGGGCACTATTCGAAAAGGTTGAATCTTTCAGCACCGATTTGCTTTTCTTGGAATTTGCCACAAGTTCCCAAAACATCAGGGGTCACATTGTTGACGGTAGTCTGGAGAACTGCTCCAGTAGCCTTGGCAACTCTGTTAATATCATCTTGAGGGACTCTGCCTGCACAGAATATTCCTCTGTCAGCAAACCATTGAGTGGCAAGATCACCAATGGGCAGTTTGGAGAGGACAATCTGGGCCCCAACTTAGTGAATTTTCTTGAGTTTATCGTAAATGATTTGCCACTCAGCATCAACGATACTCTGGAAATCATCAACATTGCTAATTCTGATCTCAGCATTTTCCTTCTCAGATTTAAGTTCGAGCTCTATCTTCAGGATAATGATCTTAGGGTTAGTGAAGCTCTTAGGTTGTTGTTCAAAGCCAGCATAAGAGAAGGTCTTTTTGAAGGCGACTCCACTCACCAAAAGGGAATCGTTGATGGAGCCTCCAGTAACTTCCTTGATACCGATAAGGTCCTTGTCCAGCAAATTGGTATCTAGCTTCTCAACAGCTGAAACAACGATTTATGCAAAGAAGTTTTTGTAACTGGAGAGAAGTTTGGAGTTCAAAGCAGTTTCAGCGCACTTGATGAGCATGCTTCTTCTTTCTTGAGGAGAATCCTCGAGCTTAATCACAAGACGGTTGAGGTCATTAAGGCAGAACTCAAGGGCGCGTTTGTAACCTCTAATGACGATTTGAGGATTCATGCCATCCTCAATGAATCCCTTGGCATTCTTAAGGAACTATCCTGCGAGAATGGTGACTGTGGTGGTGCTTCATTAAGAAAAGGTAGTACCCGTCTCCGACTTCGTTGTCCTGACTCTTGGCGATGTCGACTAAGATTTTAGCTGCAGGATGCTCGATATCGAGAAGCTTGAGGATGGTGGCTCCATCATTCGAGATGGTGGTGTCTCTGTGAGTGGTGATCATTTTATCCATGCCTCGGGGTCCTGGGTGTTGAGAGGAGTACCTAGAGTGGTTTTGACGATGTCGACAATGGCCTCGATGGCGTTGATATTGGAGATGATCTGGCCAATACCTTCCATGGAGTCAGTTCCGTCTCTGAGAAGAAGAATGGTAGGTTGCTAGATAGCCCAAGAGATACCAAGAGGTGGCTCATTAGATATTTAAAAAGATTTAAATTATATTTTTCACAACATCCTCTCATTAATCTCACCTCCAACTTCAAAGCTATCTCATTAATCATATATTTTTTCTCCTTTCAAATGGTCTATCAAGGTTGTTTGCACTGGATATTTATTTATTTGATGTAATCTACTATCCAAAATTCAATCGAAACCTTCATCGATAATTTACAGATCAACTCATAGACACTCACCTCAGCTCATGGCTAGTTAATCAAGCATCTCATACAGTGTAAAAGCTAAAGCTAAAATTTGTCTGCTGCTTCCAATATTCCTAATCAGAAGCTTACCATACTCAACCAAAAGTTATAAAAAATACCTAAACTGCAACTTCGCATCGATAATGCTGCCAAAAAGCTGTTGGAAGCTCACAAATTCATCACAGCGCTCAGAAAGGATATTGATCAGCTGACGCCTAAGGAGTGATATTCACAGCTCATCTTCAAATCATTAGGGCGTAATATCAAACTAGCTTGTCCAGCATTTCTTTGAGTTCCCTCTCAGCTGAACGGCATTCTATTCTTTTGGAGATGTTGATCGCTATTGTGGCATACTTTTTTGTGAAAGCTAGGTAGTGCAACTCATCATGAAGCTTAGCTAAGGCCCAATAAGCCAACATTAGTTCCTCCTGGTATTTGCTTGAAACTACTACTTCGCTCTTTTCCAGCAACCCCACAAAAACTGTCATCTATTCAATAGCCTTAATTCTATTTTTTCTCCCAACTAACCTACTCACTTTCAATTTCATCGCATAGATCAACGCATCAAGGATCTCCTGGTAAATATATGCGCTTTGTTTGACACAATCTTTCGAAAGACTTGCCTTGCAGTACTCTTCCAAATTATATCCACATTTTTGTCTCTCCTCTTTGAGATTAGCTCGGTTGTAATGAGAATAAAGGGCTCTTAGTAGTTTGACCTTTAAGAGCCGTATTTCCTCCTATTTTAGGACATTTTTTATCTATTTCAAAAGAAGTAAGTCAAAACATAGTCTAATTGACTCCTGTAAATTTTTTGTGAGACAATAATTGAATAAACGATGCATTTCCTCAGATATATTTAGCCTATGTTGATAGTTGGATGTGAGACAGATTACAATCACCCTAAAGGCAAGCAACTCACTATAAGCAGTATTTCGAGTGGTCCTTTGGTATAGTTCAATAAGTGCTTGAAGTTTATCTTTGACTGCTTCATTAGGATCGTCCTTGATTATGACTAAATCAGTTTGTGGCTAGAAGCTAATAGGAGAAAAGCTGTTTTTAGGGCGATTCCTGTTGTCTTTCATGAGTTATCAAACTTAAAATTAAGAGAATCATTTGTATAACTTCTGCTAGGGTCGCACAAAAAGACGCATTGTAAAACATCGATTTTTCTGGTCATATAATATAAGGTCGACGTGCCATAGACTCTCCTCCTTTTTGAGCAACTGGAAGGTCAATAGTTAATTAGTCACATTTTGGTACTTGAAATTAATTCCATTTACAACTGCGAGTTTGGTCTCATCAATGCTTCTGATATTGTATTCGTAGTTCTCATGGAGGATCATTTTCATTGACAAATCAATAAATTTTTCTCCCTCTTTGACTTGTATTTATCGACTCAAAGTTTACCTTGTATATTACCTCTGCTTAACTGAACAGTCAAACAGCTGAATAAATAAAAAAATACATGAATTTCATTGTGATTAGTGGAAGAATTTCGCAGGTAAAAGATAAGAATAGTACTGAGCTGTCCGACGACAGGATCTGCTTCATAATAATAGTTGATCCAGTAGCCGTCCTCTTTATGAACTATTTGTGTCATCGTGAATGGCTTGTTGCAGTAAATTTAGCATTTCCCCAGAGGAGTTTTGATATATATGTGACTTAAGATACAGTCTTCTAGATGCTGCCTTACGATATTTCTGAATTATGCCATCGGTACTTTAAGATCCTGTGGTGTTGTCGAAGATAAGTGTAGTTTCCATCACCTAAATATAATATTTTGTTTTTAGGG
>Ga0100379_10005539_pt1 | contig 10841 bp, 10 predicted proteins | sample CryGeymeta201503_FD_80418 | JGI IMG/M metagenome (GOLD analysis project Ga0100379, IMG submission 80418) | Groundwater microbial communities from Crystal Geyser aquifers in Utah, USA - Crystal Geyser metaG 2015-03 | ecosystem: Environmental > Aquatic > Deep subsurface > Groundwater | place... | reverse complement strand
GGATTACTTTGACTACTTGAATTAGGATTATTATCATTATTAGAGTTAATATTCAACTCGTTTAAAGTATTATTATAATATATTATGTTATTTGAGTTATTATTGCTATTAAGATTATGATTATTTATATTACTAGTTGGTTTGGTTTCTTGACTTGAGGAATGGTAATTTTGGTCATCAACTAACATTTTCCTGAAATCTATAGATGGGTCTGGTAATTCAAAAATTGGTGAACTAGACAAATTGTCCTGAAGTCCACAATATTTATTATCTTCACCTGAATTTATTATATTTGTTTCGATAATAAATTTATTTTCGTGATTATTATCTTGATTATTATCTTGATTATTTTCTTGATTATTATTTCCAGTGCCGGTAGTATCATCTCCAGAGTTAATTAATAGATTAACATCAACATTTTTATGATTAATAGCCTCGTCACAAGGTAAGTCTGTATTTGGACTATTATGAAAATCATCGTTAACTTCTGAATTTGACATGTGAAATAATAATTATAATTAAAATTTAAAAATCATAATATGCTATTATCCTCACTTTATTTTTAAACATATTAATAATAGTAATTAAATTATTATCATTTAATTAAAGTAAATATTATAATAAAAAGTTATAATCTTTCTTATTAAAAATTAAACTAAAATTATTATTGATTATAGATCTGATTTAGAATCTTCGTAGTAAAAATCAAAGTCAATCTTCTTTGTTGATAAGTAATTTCTAAAATTACTTAAAATGGATCTAAACATAATCTTATAATCATGAACATACTCTTCGCTTTTCAACCCTACGCTTTTTGATTCAATACTTTTCTTAACTTTTCTATCAATGTATTGCATTTTTAAACTATTCAAGTATTCATTTACGGCAGATTCATTATCTTTAAACTCGGTTATTATTTCAATAAAGGTTTTTTTAAGTATTTCTCTACTTTTCTCTGAGAATATTTGGTCAAAATTTTCATCATTTAAATAGCTATTTTCTCCTATTGAACAAAAATTAATCATTATCTCTTTTAAAGGTTTATCAAGATTTTCCTTATTAAATTCCTTTTTGGTAACATTGACAAAATTTTTCGTTAGTGCTTTAAATACTGTCCTAATTATACTTTTGTTAAACATATCTCTATTACTTTCAATTAAGTTAATTTTATTTCTAACCAATTCTGTAAAGGAGGTGGTCTTAATAGCTTTTAAGGCTTCTTCACATCTTGGACCCTTCCAACTTTTCTTTTTTTGATTGCTACAAGAGTTTTTGGTCGATTTATTAGCTTTTGATGTATCATAATTTGCCTTATCTTCAATGTCAACCATATTATTCGGTCTATGTCTTTTTCTTTCTAAATTTTCATTTTCTAAGCTCTTGCTATTGGTGTTAAAGATATTAACATAACTTTGATTGTTATTGTTTTCTTGACTCATCTGAAATAGATATTCGTCTGTTTCATAATCTGAATCGTTTGACTTTGAATTTTCGGGGAAATATTTCATGAAATTCTCTTCAAAATATACTGGAGTTACATTTGTTGCGGAATCATCATTTTGTTGAGAATAATTATCTCCATGATTATAGGAATTTGACTGAGAATCCCATTGTTCTTGTTCCCGTCCAGGTTCTGTTGAGAATATACTGGAGAAACTACAAGAATATATATTTTTATTATCGTTTGAGTTTGAATTGCTATTATTTGTATTGTTATATAGTGACATTTATAAAAATATTAATGTAATATTTATATATTGCAAGTTAATATTTAATTTATAATCAGAATATATAATAGTTATTCTCAGCTTTTTGAAAATATCTTAAATTATTTATTATTTTTAATTAAGTTCATAATAAAATAATTATAAAATCAAATTATTAAATAAATATTATAAGAATTATTATTTAATGAGAATAATCAAACAATTAACTTTTACAGTTAATTTTCACAATTTTCACTATGGTCATAGAAATCGAAATCAATCTTTTTTAAAGATAAGTATAATCTTAAATTGTTTAAAATTATTATAAATAATTTCTTGAAATCATTTACATACTTCTTATTTTTATCATCGATTCTTAAATTGTTCAAGTAATCACTTATTAATGATCTATTATCTTTAAACTCCTTTACTATTTCAAAATAAGTCTTATTAAGAATTCCTCTACTTTCCTCTGAGAATATTTGATCAAAATTTGCATAATTTAAAAGGCCTTTGTGTTCTTTCGAAAAGCAATTAATCATAATATCTTTAAAACTTAGATCAAGTTTATTTATGTTATTTTCTTTTTTGACATCAACAATAAAAAGTTTTCTAAACTCTTTAAATATTGTCTTTATTAATGTAAAGTTATTTGTTATATTTTTTTTCTTTTTATTCCTTTCAATGAAATAAATTTTATTTCGTACCAGTTCAGTAAAAGATGTACTTTTAATAGCTTTAAATATTTCGTCGTGTCTTGGATTCCTGTCGACTTTTTCTTTTTTTGTGGGCTTCGCTCTTTTCCTCTTTTTTTTAAACAAGAATATAGTTTTAATAACATTTTTTCCGTTTGTACCTTCTTCATTGCCTTGAGAAAAGTTATAAAAACTGTTAGTATTATTTGAGCTTTTAGAGCTATTTAAACTATTACAGTTGTTAAGACTGTTTGTCCTGGTATCTTGTTTTTCTTGCAATTTTAAATCTAAATCATAATCTTGTTCATTAGATTTTTTAGTATCAGTAAAAATTTTGATGTATGAAGCATCAAAAGAATTTCCTATTGGATTATCATCATAAGCTTGACCATAATTAGCTGCATGATCTTCAAAAGATTGAGGATAAACCGAAAGAAAATCATGTTGTTCATGGTCCATTAAGAAATTACTGCTATAAGTATTGTCAATAGAGCTTAAATTATAAAACCCATTTAAATAATTATTCGAAAGTGAATTGTTTTGATTTTCTTCTGTATTTAAGTACATTAATTTATTATATAACTTTAAGTTAGCTTAATTTATATTATAAATTATTCTCAAGTATTCAATACTTGGTTATTCTTAAAAAAGATTATAAAATAAATAACACAATTATATATATTTTTATATAATATAATATATATATATATATATATATATATAAATCATGAAATTGTTAATAAAAGACAGGTGTAAATTATATTACTTCAATTGATATTTATGTTTTTGTAAACAAATTAATATGTATTGCTAATATTATTGAAAACTTTTAATAGATTATTAATTAAAAACTTATTTATTAAAAGCATATATTTAATGAATTATATTAAGTAATTATTAGTAGTAATTTCCATAATACTTATAATTAAAAATCAATCTATAAACTTAAATTCATAAATAACTATATTAATTCTCTTCTTCTTCATTCATTTCATTATTCCACAGAATTAAATTTTCCTTTAACAATTGGATGATTAAAATAGTATCTTTTGCCTTACTTCTTTCTAAGTCATCTAATATTTTAATAGCTTCTTCAAAGGCTGATTTAGCAATATTACATGCTTCTTCTTTCAAATTCTTTATCTCATAGTAAAACACAGAGAAATTAAGCGCTAATCCAAGCCTTGTACTATTTGAAATGGGTATTTCCTTTTCAGCAATCTCATATGCTTCTTTATATACCTTGTCGGCTTTAGTAACGTTTTCTTCATTTTCTTTGCCGTCTGAAAATTCAGCTCTATAACGGTAATAATCACCCTTTAGCTTTAAAAAGAAAACCTTATTTTCTGCATCTTTTGAGTTTGGAACAAGGTATTTATCAAGAATATTTTGAATGTCATCACATATTTTCCTCATTTCTCCTTCGACTTTCTTTTTAATCTCACGTACGTTATTTAAGTTTTGACTATTACCTTTTTTCTCTTCTTTTTTTTCTAAATTTTGTAGTAATCTCCATGAAGAACGTTTTCCTCCAATTATATTTTTAAAGCCAGCTGATAAAATATTTCTTTCGTCCATACTTAATTTTGGTTCTAATTGAATAAATTTTGTAATCCAAGTTACCATATCTTCATAACGTTCTGCTCTTTCGAATAATTTGGCTAAATACACGTATTCTTCTCTGGTGTATGTTTTATTCAACATTTTAAATTATCAAATTTTAACTTTTTAAATTTAATAATTAATTAATATAATTATAAAAGGTAAAAGTAATATTTAGTAGAAAAAATAATATAATATAAAACAAATTATGAAAATAAATAAATTATAAATGCTTAAAGTTATATTATATCAAATATATTAATTACTCCTATTACACTTTTACCTTAACTAAATAAACATATTAAGAAGAATATTAAGTTAAATTAATTTATGATCAACTATTATGTATTTATGTAATTTATCTTAATCTTAATTGACAGTGCTCATATTTTTAGCAGTGTATTTTCCTTGTTTAACGTCTTTAGCTTGTTGTCTTCTTTCTAATAATTTCTTTCTATCTTTGTTAAGGTTTAACTTTTCAATAACACAGTATGAAGGTTTGATTGGGATAAATACTTGTTGACCTATTTAATTTATAAAATTATTCATTAAATTATTTTAGTTGTACCGTTTTGTTTATCTCTTTGAACTTTATCAACATAAATACACCATCTTTTTCTATATACTTGAATAACTTTTCCGGATTTACCTTTAGCCTTTCCTAGAATAAGTGTAAGAAAATAAAGTTAATAAGATAAACAAATTACCTTTTAAGATTTTAACTTCGTCACTTCTTACAATTGGGAGATGTCTAACTCTGTGTTTAGTTTTTAGATCTTTAGCTAATCTACAACTCATAATTTTTCTTCTTAAACTTGAGGGAGCTTGGAAATGATTTCTTCTGTTGGTTCTTCTGGAGCTGCTAACTTTCGATTAATTTTTTTATTTACCTGATTCATGTTTTTTCATTTTGAAATATAATATTTAATAAAATTAATTATTAGATATAACATATATTTAATAATATATACATTATTCATATTATTCATAATTTAATTAGTATAGTTAATATTGATAACATTAACTGGGGATTGAGGATTGGAGATTGGGGATTGCAATCCCCAATCCCCAATCCCCAATCCCCAAATTATTAAAATATTAAGTTTTGTAGAATAATATTGTTTATTAACATTACTACCAAATATATTAATTATAAATAAAATATTAAATATTTATACAAAACACTATCCTGAAACTCGATATAACTACTTCTTCAAATTGAACTACTTAGTTCTTAAAATAGTTCTAAAACATTAAAATAAAAATACATGTAATAATGCTTGTTTTGCAGTAATTCTTTGACTTGGATCATAAACTAGCATTTTCGCTAATAAATCCATTCCATCTGGACATAAATTTTCAACCACTTTATCGAGACCCAAAGGACTAAATTTAGGGTAAGTATCTTTATAATAAGATAAAGTTTTAACTTCAGGCCATACATTGCTAGGATTACCCAATATCTTGAAGATCTGGAAGATTTGATCAATTTCATAGTTTCCTTGAAATAAGGTCTTCTTCGTTACTAACTCTGCAAAAATACAACCGACAGACCAAATATCTACATATGTAGAGTATTCTACAGCGCCTAATAAAATTTCTGGGGCTCTGTACCACATAGTTACTAATTGAAATTAAAAAAAGACATACAAACTTCTTTAGTATAAGGTCTAATAGGTATTGAAAAGGCTCTAGCTAACCCAAAATCAGCAATTTTTAAATTGCCTTCTAAGTCGATTAATATATTAGCTGGTTTTAAATCTCGATGAATTATTCTTTTAGAATGACAATAAGCAAGTCCATGAAGAAGTTGTTTCATAAATGACTTTATCAAAACTGGATCTAAAAACTGATTAGGTAATTGATCATCTATAAATTTCTTAAGATCTAAATCTAAAAACTCAAATATTAATTGCAGTTTTGTCTCATTCCAAACGACATCAATCAATCTAAAAACATAAAAATTCATATTTTACTTGACAATATTTGGATGATTTAAATCTCTTAAAATTGAGATCTCTCTAAGGGCGGTACTTGGAATTCCTTCAGATTCATTTTCAAATTTTATTTGTTTTATTGCAACAATTTTTTTAGTGCGTTTATCAATGCTTCTATGAACTATTCCAAATGTTCCGGATCCTATTTGATTTCCTAAACTCTGAAATCTTTGCTCATCAGCGTCACCAAAATCATCTAGCTCTTCTAATTTGATCATGATTTAAATTTATAAAGTCTTTATTAAATTGTTTAATTAATTTATTATACTTAATATAAAAATTAGAAAATTAATAAAAGTAATAAAGTTTATTATAATCTTATTAAATTTAAAACTGTTAATTGTTTATCATATAAAATATTATTATATTACTAAGTAATTTCCTATTTTCCTATTTTACAATTTTACTTTATATAAATTAAAAAAATTCAATTATTTCAATATATAGTTTAAATTAAAATTATCTAATCATTACTTATTAAATATTTAATGGACCCTAATTCACTGTTAAATCAAAACATTCCTTTTGATAACCAAAAACTTCAATTACTCGAGAATATAATAAATGTTTTTTACACAACCAAAAACAATAACGATAGAACTCAAGCTGATAAATTATTAAATCAATTTAAAGTACTACCAGATTCTTGGACGCATTGCGCCACCATTTTATCAAATTCAAATAATAACTACACAAAATTTTTTGCTCTTGGAATATTAGAAGACTTAATCATAAGTAGATGGAATACTATACAACAAGACTCAAAAAATGGAATTAAAAACTTTTTGGTTGAGCTTTTAGTTAAAAATGTTACAGATGATAACACTTTCGTTGCTAATCAAACATTGATACAAAAATTAAATGTCAGTATAGTTCAGGTAATAAATAATTGAACAAATTTCATAATACAATATTAATTTATATTTATAGATAGCCAAATATGAGTGGACTACTACTTGGACTACATTTATGTCTGAAATATGTAATTCTAGTAAATCGAACCCGAACTTATGTGAAAATAATCTAAAATTATTACAAATGCTTAGGTAATTCAAATATCATTATATATAATTTATTTAATATAATTTTAGCGAGGAGATTAGCATGTTTTGGAAAAATAGTATGACTTCAAACAAAATGCATGAACTTAAATCCATGATGGAAAAAGAGTTTTCGTCTGTATACGAACTTTGTTTATTTATATTTGGAATATTCGAAACTCAAAAAGATGTGAAGAAATCATTGTTAAAGGCTGCAATTAGAGTATATGCTGATTATATAAAATGGTTTCCAGTTGAGTTTACTTTCAGAGAAGATATCTTACTTAAATTTATTAACTTTAGTAAAGAATTCCCAGCAGCAAGACTTGAAGTTATGAAATGTTTCGGAGAAATATGTAATTTATATTATTAATTTTATTTTAGTCTCTATAAGTTTTGAATCTTACAGAAATAATTCAAATATGGATGGTTATATCAAAGTAAAAACAATGACATCTCAATTATTTAATGCTTATATTGAACAAATGAAACAAACTACAAATAATGCAAACTTAGCCGAAGAATATGAAAGAATAAAAATGGATCAAAGATCAAATTTTGAAGAGTTTTGTTTACAATTTGCTCTTTCTATTATGTCTTACTTTAAAAATAATTTTTCGTTTATTGAAGAATACGACTTCATATCTGGTACTCAAGAACCTAATCAATACACAATTACATATATTGGTGATCTTATTGTGAGCTTAAATTACTTATGTCAAATAAATATGATTCCTAATGACGAAATATTTAAAAACTGTATTGAATTTTGGAACTGGTTATGTTTTAAAGTATGTTTTATCCGTGAAAAAGAAGCAAATCCAGACGATGGTATTCCTATAAGTGTCTATGAAAACTCCTTGAATAATTATGTAACATTTGCACATGATACTTTTTACTATAAAAACTTATATGAAAAAATATTAGATAATGTAAGACAGATATTAATAACAAAAATGACAAAACCTATTGAAATTAAGATGGAGCTTGATGAAAGTGGAGAACTTAGCAATGAAGTTATTAGTGGAACAATTAATCAAAGCCTGAATGAGTCAATGAGAGATAGTCTAATTTACTTAACTCATTTAGACCCTATTCAAACTGAAAAGTTTTTAATCGAAACTTTGAAAAGTCAAATGGATGAAAGAAACTGGAACCCTCATCTTTTAAATTCATTATCTTGGTCGATCGGTTCAATTACAGGAGCATTGGATGAATCACATGAAAAAGGATTTGTTGTTCTGGTTATTAAATATTTACTTAATTTATGTGAGCAAAAGAAAGGAAAAACTAATAAAGCAATTGTTGCCTCAAATATTATGTATGTTGTTGGTCAATATCCTAGATTTTTGAATTCACATTGGAAGTTTTTAAAAACAGTAATTAAAAAACTTTTTGAATTTATGCATGAAACCCATCCGGGAGTTCAAGATTTCGCATGTGAAACATTCTTAAAAATAGCAATTAAATGTGGAGAAGAAACTGTTAAAATTAATGAAGGTGAAAATGAACCTTATATTAACAGTTTAGTAAGAACAATTAAAGAAGATACTAACGATTTACAAGTACATCAAAAATTAATGTTTTATGAAGCTCTTGGTATAATGATTAGCAAAGATCCTGATACTAAAAAACAAGGTTATTATGTCCAACAAATGATGCAACCTTCTTACAATGATTGGTATCAAATCTTTGAAAATGCTTCAACAAATCCAGATATATTACAAAATAGTTTAGCAATTAAATCATTAGATTTGACATTAAAACTTAATGAGAGAGTAAGTGTAGCTGTAGGAACATCCTATTTCTCCTTCGCAATTCATATTTTAGAAAATGTTTTAAAAGCTTATGTCTATTACTCATCTGGAGTAAATAATGCCTATAATAATAAATCAGAGAATCTCCCAGTAATTAAACTCTTTAGAGTAATCAAAAAGACAATACTTAAGTACTTACAAAGTTTAGTCAAATCTATTGATGATAAGGACATTATTTTAAATCAAATTTTACCTCAACTTGCTATTCTAATTGAACAATATAGATTTGCTCATATAGAAAATAGAGATGCAGATGTATTACTAGTTTTTGCTGAAGTATTAAATAAGATAAAGAATTCTCAATATGAATACATTAAAAATATATGGAATTACCTCTGTTTGTTTACATTAGAAATGATTAAAATGGACTTTCAAAGTTACCCTGAACATAGAACTAATTTCTTTAAACTCGTGAAGTCATTAATTTTCAATGCTTTTGATGGTATGTTAATTAAATACAAAATATTCATAATATAAAATATTAAACCTCAACTTTAGCTTTATTCCAGATTCAAGAGTCAAACTTCAATAACGATGTAATAACTGCAATTGTATGGGCATTTAGACATGATCAACCAGAAATGGCTGAAACTGGATTAGAAACTCTATTAGCATTAATAAGAGTAAATTATTACTAATTAACATATCATAACTTAAATAACTTAACTTTATTTTAGAATATCAAACAAATAAAAATTTCTAATGGAATTAATGTTGCTGATCCTTTCTTCAAAAACTTTTTTACTAATATCTCAGATGAAATTCTATGTGTGTTAACTGATTCATTCCATAAATCTGGATTTAATTACCAAGTGGAAATATTTAATGAATTAATTTTGATAGTTGAAACAGGAATAGTAATTAAATTAATATATAAGATATATAATTTTTACATTAACATACTAACATTAACTTATTTAGATTAGCGAGAATCTTTTCAATTCAAACATGTCTAATAAGCAATTTGTCATAAACTATCTAAATCAAAATCTATCTACTGCTTTTGAGCATTTAAATAAAATTCAAGTAGAATCCTTAGTATTGTCATTCTTTAATAAGTGTTATGACAAAACAGCATTCAAAGTAAGAATTTATATATAATACTAATAAATATTTAGATTGTTGTCAGAGATTTATTAGTATCTTTAAAAACCTTCTCAGGAGACAATGATGCATTATTTGAAGAAGAAAGAAAAGTAAATTAATTAGACTAATAATAAAATATTAATATTTTAGTTACAATTAGAAGAAGCAAAAGCAATTGAAGAGAAGAAAAGATCTTGCGTCCCAGGAATGTTACCAGTATACGATCCAAATACATTTAAAAACATCAATATTTCATCATCTACTTATACGAATAACGCTTTTAATTAATATAATATTTTTTATATGTATATATAAATATGTAAAATTATTTATTTTGTTAATATAATAATTTGTCTATTAAAATATTATTAAATTAGTATGTAAATTATAAGTTATTAAATTTATAATTAACTTTTTAATAATAAATTAAACAAACTAAAACTTAAATGGATAAACCACCTTGCTCACTAGATGAACTATTTTCCTTTGATAATTTAAAAAAATATATTGAATTCATAGAAAAGAAGGATAGAGCTGTAATAAGAGAAATAGCTGATGTAAAAATAAGAATGAGAGAAATTGATTCTGTTAATAGAAGTTTAACTGAAGTTAATAAAAGAATTGATGGTTTTTTGGGAAAAGTTGACGATATTAATAATACATTAAAGTCTCAACAAAATAAAATGATGGAATTAGAATCTAATTACCTTAAGAGTGAAGAAGTACTAATTAATGATAACATTTTATATTATTTATTGCTAAAATAAATTAAATAAAATTACTTAGAAAATTTCAAGATTAGAAGTAATAGCAAATACTCTCGATCAAAAAATTGAGACAAATGTTGAAAAAACAATACATATCGAAGAACAAGTTAATAAATTAAATAACCTAACTG
>Ga0100379_10005536_pt1 | contig 10845 bp, 15 predicted proteins | sample CryGeymeta201503_FD_80418 | JGI IMG/M metagenome (GOLD analysis project Ga0100379, IMG submission 80418) | Groundwater microbial communities from Crystal Geyser aquifers in Utah, USA - Crystal Geyser metaG 2015-03 | ecosystem: Environmental > Aquatic > Deep subsurface > Groundwater | place... | reverse complement strand
GCACCCAAGGCCGACAAGGCACCCAAGGCCGACAAGGCACCCAAGGCCGACAAGGCACCCAAGGCCGACAAGAAGGCCGAGAAGGCTCGCAAAGCCGACAAGGCCGACAAGGCACCGAAGGCCGACAAGGCACCCAAGAGCGCCAAGAAGTAGCGTCGGCGACTTAGGCCAGAGGCGCTCTCCTCAGGCTCGGCCCATCGCCGAAGCTCCTGGGTCCGTGCCGTCAGGCGCGGGTCTTGGCTTTGGCGAGGCCGAGCACGTGGCGGAAGTGGTGCTTGGCGACGGGCTGGACGCTGAGGCGGCTGCCGCGTTGAGTGACGAGTATGTCCGCGAGGTCCGGGTCGGCCTTGAGCGTGGGGAGGGAGACGAGGTCTTCGAAGGTCTCGACGTACTCGACGTCGACGCGGACCCAGCGAGGGTTCTTCGGATCCGCGCGCGCGTCGTAGTAGGGGCTCTCGGGATCGAACTGGGTGTCGTCGGTGTAGGCCTCGCGGCAGATGCGCGAGACGCCGGCGACGCCGGGGGGCTTGGCGTTGCTGTGGTAGAAGAGGACCAGATCGCCGACGCGCATCTCGTCGCGCATCAGGTTGCGCGCCTGGTAGTTGCGCACGCCTTCCCAGCCTTCGCGCCCGCCGCGCTCGAGGTCTTGGATGGAGTAGACCTCCGGCTCGCTCTTCATCAGCCAGTATTTTCGTGCTCGCGATGTCATGTCGGGCGGACCATAACAGGCCATGGCCCCGAGGCTCACGCCCGACGCGTTGCGACGCGCTCTCGACGCTCACCGACGCATCGAGGTGGAGGCGCTGCCAGGGCGCACGAATCACATCCGTGCGGGCGTGCTCGTGCCCTTGAGCTTCGGCGAGCAGGTCGAGGTGATCCTCACGCAGCGCGCCACGAGCATGCGCCAACACGCGGGAGAGGTGTGCTTCCCCGGCGGAAGACCCGACGCCAGCGACGCGGACCTGGAGGCCACGGCGCTGCGCGAGGCGAATGAGGAGATCGCGCTCTCGGGCGCCGAGGTGCTGGGGCGCCTCTCGTCGATCCCGGTCTACACCTCGGATCATCGCCTCGAACCCTTCGTCTCGACCGTGGGCACGGCGGATCTGAGGGCCGCGCCGGACGAGGTCGCGCGCGTGCTGCGCCTGAACGTGGAAGAGACCCTGCGCCTGCCCCACCTCGAATCGATCCCCTGGGAAGAGGGCCACATGAAGCACCTCTCTCCCATCTTCCGCATCGACGACGCCGTGGTCTTCGGCGCCACGGCCTATGTGCTGTACGAGCTCTTGGGCCTGCTCGCCCCGCTGCTCGAGCTGCAGCTGCCCGAATCGCGTCCCGGAACGCTGCGCTGGCAAGACGTGCTCGGCCGCGACTGACGACCGAGGGGTGGCAAGCCGGGTCGCAAGCCCAAGCTCGACAAGAAGGACCGAGAGCTCCTGGCGGCGGAGGAGGACGAAGTGAGCCGCACGGCGGCGGGCGCGTAGTCGAGCTCAACGTGGTCGGGGTCGCGCGAGCGCTGCCCCCCCCGCGGTGACAGGGGTCGCGCCTGAGGGACGCGGCTCCGGCGCTGCTCGTGCACCGATGGCCAATCTCTTTACGCCGCGGCGGGGCGCGCCCATCATGGGCGCATGGTCCAGCGCGCCGATGGGGGGGCCTCCGAAACCCTCGCCTGGGCCCTCGCCGTCTTCGCGCCGATGCTGGGCTACCTGGCCACGGCCTCGGCCCACGCGTACTGGCTCGATTCGGGCGAATTCGTGGCCGCCGCGAGCGATCTTGGCATCGCCCATCCGCCGGGCGAGGTGCTGGCCACGCTCACGCACTACACGGCCTGCCTCGTCCCGCTGGGCAGCATGGCCTTCCGAGTGGCGCTCGCGAGCGCGTTCTTCGCCTCCATCGCCGCCGGCTGCGTCTTCCACGCCACGCAGGTCACGCTGCGCAGCGCGGGCGTGGGCGAGGGCAAGGGCAGCCTGCTGCTCTCCGTGGGCGCGGCCTGGCTCTTCGCCGGCAGCTACGGCGTGTGGCTCCAAGCCGTGCGCCCCGAGGTCTACGGGCTGGAGGCGGCGCTGGCCTGCTTCGTCGCCGACCGACTGATCACGGTCGAAGCCAATCGCCCCTCCAGCGACCCACGACCGCTCTACGTCGCCTCCCTCGCCTTCGGACTCGGCCTCGCCAACCACCACTTCCTCACCTTCCTGCTGCTGCCCGCCGCAGCGCCCACGCTCGCGCGCCTCTTGCGCACGCGAGGACGCCGAGCGCTCGTGCGTGCCACGGCGCTGGCTCTGCTCGGGCTCTCGACCTTCCTCTACCTCCCGCTTCGGGCGGCCATGGAGCCGAGCCTGAACCTGGGTTCGCCCACCACACCGTCGCGCATCTTCTGGGTGATCAGCGCCGAGGCCTTCCAGAAGAACCAAGGCACGGGCGTGCCCCATCCCCTCGGCGAGCGCTTCGCCGACGTCGTCTGGGCGCTGGGCGTGAGCATGCACCCCGTGACGCTGGCGCTGGCGTTGCTGGGCATCTGGGCGCTCCTGCGCACGCGTGGCAGCGCGCGAATCGGCATCATCTGGCTGGGCGTGCTGCTGACCTACGGCTCCGCGCGCGCGTGGCTCGGCTTCGTCAGCGGCAACCCCGACGCCCTCGGCTACCTGATGCCCGCGATGGCGGCGCTGGCCGTGCTCACGGCCTCCGCCATCGGCATCATCGCTTCGCTGCTCGAGCAGAGGGGCGGCGTGGCGAGGGCGCTCGCGGCGCTGCTGGTGCTCGCGCTGCCGGCGGCGGCTTTGCATCACGCCAGGGCGACCTCGGCCGACGTCACCCTCGCCACCTTCGCGGACACGGACGCCTTCGACGATGCTCTGCGTCGCGATCTTCCGCCGCGATCCGTGGTCCTGGTGCATCAAGCGCAGACGCTCTTCCGTTACTGGGGTGGCGAGTCGCAGGAGCTCTTGCGCCCGGACGTGACGGTGGTGCCGATGCCGCTCCTGCCCTACCCGGGCATGGTGAATCACCTCGTCGCCCAGGATCCCGAGCTGGCCGATCTGCTCCGCGGCTACCTGCTCGAGGGCGCGCTGCGACAGCCGGATCTGCAGAGCCTGGCGGCGCGACGGCCGCTCCTGGTCGAGATGGACACGCGCGTGCCGCCCGAGCTGTACGAGACCATGGTGCCGCGGCAGCTCTACTTTCAGGTGCTGAGTTCGGGCGCGAGCCGAGGCGACGAACGCGAGGGCCGCCAGGGTCTGGAGCGGATCTGGACGCGCATCGACGCGCTGGTCCGCCGACCGCTGGATCCCGAGACGCAGGCGCAGATGCTGTGGCGACACTACGCCGAGGCGCTCTACTTCGCGGGCTTCGGCGACCGAGCAGCGGCCCGAGCCGCCGCAGACGCGGGCCTCGCGCTCGATCCCCACGCCCGCGAGCTCTTGGCCCTGCGCGCGGCGCTCGCGCCCACGGACGACGACGCCGACGAGGAGCGCCCGCTCGATGTGGAGCCCTTCCGCATCGGCAGCGACGCGGCCCGAGCCGCCGCGGACGCCGCGGCCACGCCTTAGGTTGGGCGGCTCAGAAGCGCAGAGTCGCGCCGGCACCGACCAGGCGCGGCGAGAGCCACGGCTCGAAGGCGACGCCGGAAGAGGATTCGTGCGAATCACCCTTCAAGGTGAGCCAAAGGATCGTGCCCGCGGCCACGCCGGCGACGCCCACGATCCAGCCTGCGTCCGTGGCGTGGGCGAAGGTGCGAAGGTTGCTCAGATCGCTCGAGGTGCAGGCGCGCGTGTTGCATGTGGTCGAGAGCGAGCTGTCCTCGTGCAGGGTCAGGATGCCAAAGGTGGCGAAGGTGAGCAGACCGGCGCCGCCCACGAGGTAGGCGACAAAGGCGGGCACGGGCATGAAGAAGGCGTCGTCCGCGTCGGGCTCGTGCGGCGTCGGGGGCTGGGCCTCTAGCCGCCGCCTCAGGTTGGCCAGGCGCGGACGCTGGCGGTCTCGTTCGGCCTGCTCGGCGTCGGGCGAGTTCACGAAGCGCACGAGCCACTCCACCGCGTGTTGGAGGTCGCCGTCTCGCTCTGCCGCCTGGGACGCGTTGTACATCAGCACGGGGCGCTGGCTGATCTCGAAGGCACGCACGAACTGACCATAGGCTTCGTGGTACTCGCCGCGCTCGTAGTAGGCGGTGCCGGCCTGGAAGAGGGCCCGTGCTTGGTCGTCCTCGCCCGCGCCGACCCCCGGATCGGTGGGCGCGGCCGCGTCGTCGTCGTTCGCCTGCGCCGTGGTCGAGTCCTCCGGCGCGTCGCCCTCGACGTCGATCTCGAAGTCCGCGCGAGCCTGTGCCCGAGCCACAGAGCCGTGCAGGACGAAGAGGGTGAGGGCCGCGAGGGCGAGCCCCGTGGAGGCGACGCGGGGGGTGCGGGGACGTTCCATGGGCGTGAGGATGACGGCATTACGGCGCCATGGAAAGGATTCTGCGATACTCCTCACGTGGACGCCTTTCCGGCCAAGCTCGTCTTCTACGACGGGGATTGTGGACTCTGCGACCGCAGCGTGCGCTGGTTGCTCGATCACGATCGGGACGGGGTGTTCCACTTCGCGCCCCTCGGGGGTGAGACCGCGGGCAAGGCGCTCGAGCGCTTCGAGCCGCAGCTCGAGGGTGTCGACAGCCTGGTGCTGCTGGAGCGTGAGCGCGACGAGGAGCAGGTCTTCATCCGCTCACGCGCCATCTTCCGGCTCATCTCCCTGGTGCCGAGCCGCCTGCGTTGGCTGCGTGGGTTCGGGGTCTTGCCCCGCTGGCTCACGGATCTCGGCTATCGCTTCGTCGCGCGCATCCGCAAACGCGTCTTCGGGCCGCCCGACTCCTGTCGCGCGCCGACGCCCGAAGAGCGCCTGCGCTTCTTGCCGTGACGCGGCTCAGTTCTGATCCCCGACCTTCTCGTGCTGGTCGCGCGAGCGTCGGTACACGGCCTCGAGGCGCCGCTGCACGCTGGCGGGGACGCTGTGGCGGAGCACGACCTTCCATTCGCCCGCCTCGCGCCTCAGCGTCACGGGGCGGCCCGGTCCGGCGTCGGTCTCGGGGATCACGGTGGCCTCGTCCTCCGAGAGGGTGACGCGCAGGTGATCCTTGGCCGCGGCGAGGCTGCCGAAGACGTAGCCCGCCATGCCTTCGTCCTGAGGACCGCGGAAGTCGCTGAAGCAGCGATGGAAGAGCGCAGGATCTTGCAGCTGGAAGCGGCGGCCGAGGCGCATGCGGCGCTGCACCTCCTCCTGCGGCACGTCGGCCACGCCGTACACGTCGAGCAGCGTCTGGATGGTGGCGCGCGGCGTCTGGAAGTGCAGGTCGGGCGCCTTGGCCTCGCAGCCGGACGAGCAGGCCGAGAGCAGCAAGCAGGCCAGCGAGAGGCGGAGGCGCGTGCTCTGCCCGAAGGGGCTGCGAGGGCGAAATCGAGCGGGGCGGACGGGACGGCGCACGACGTCTTATCGCCGCCCGATCGGGCGGAGTAAAGGAAGCCGCAGGTCAGGAGCTGGGCAGGGGCGGGTCCGCCTCGGGCATGGGGCCGTCCGTGCGATAGACCAGCGCCACACCGATGGAGAGGGCCGCACCTCCCACGCGACGCACGCGATCGATGACCTCGACGAGGCCGACATTCGGCCGAATGCGAAGGCGCGAGGTGTCGCGATCACCCAGGCCGCGCTCCCAGGAGACGCCGGTGTAGACCCAGGCCATGGCTTCGGCCACGTCGATGTCGAAGTCGAGCAGGTCGTGGTGACGGGTCGGGACGCGCAGGCGCATGCAGACGAGCGCGGAGACGCCATGACCCTGCACCAGGGCCCCGCCCGCGGTCAGCGAGAAGTGCACGCCATACAGGGCGCCGGCGCGCAGGCTAAGCATGTAGGTCCGCGCGAGACCGCGTGTCCTGCGGGTGGGCTCCTCGAGGCGCACGAAGGCGACGACGCCGCCGAGACCCACAGAGAATGAGGCGCCAGGCCACGCCCAGGAAGACCGCGTCGTCCGCGACGCCGATGTTGTCGGGTGCGGAGCGCGCGATGCCGAAGGGGCCGAGGCGAACGCTGGCCCAGAAGCCGGAGGGGGTCTGGTGGCGCCACTCGCCGAGCACGAGGGCGCCGCCCACGACCTCGGAATAGAAGGGCATGAGGCGCAGCTCGACACGATCGCGGGCTGAAGCGCGGGCGCCCAACGGTCACGCCGACGGAGGCTGCGATCGGCGCGCGTGTCGGGCACGGCGGCAGGCGCGTAAGGCATGAAGGCGGGCGCGCTCACGGGCACGGGCGGGGCCGGCACCCAGCCAGGCACGGGCAGCGACGCATGGCGCTCAGTCGACGACGGGCATCTCCACCTCGAACGGTCCATGGACCGAATCCCCGGTCTCGAAGCCGGCGACGTACTCGACGGCCACCGGGAGATTCTCCCACGACGCGCAGCCCACGAGGGAGAGACATAGGGCGAGCTGGAGGAAACGTCTGACAAAACGCGGCATGGTCGTACTCCGGGGAACGCGGCCTTCTCCAAGCATGACCATGGTCGGGGCGAGAACCAACGGGGCTCGTCATAGGCCTTGTCGAAAGCGCAATCGAGGAGCGTCCGAGCGCGCGGCGCGAGCAGCGGCTGCAACTTGCACCCCGGACGCGATTGAACAGACTCGCTCGGGTGTGGAGCACACGCAGCATGGTGGTCCTCGTCGCTCTCGGCTGCGTCGCCTACCGCGATCCGGAGCCGCGCTTCGAGACTCCGGCTCCTGACCACGTGACGAAGGCCGCGTCCGGACCGACGCAACCTTCGCCGGAGGAGTTCGTGACGCTCTTCACCCGCACGGTGAGGCGCATCGATCCCACGGTTCGCGTGGTCGCCCTGGACCACATGCGCGTCGCGGGCCGGCGTGAAGGAGCCGAACTCCCTTTCAAGCAGCTCACACTCGAGAACGCTTGGGGTGAGTGTCGACCCGCGCCCGACAGCTGCCCCCAGTTGATCGAGCACTTCGCGCACGTCTTCTTGAACGAAGATCACGAGGCCCCGAGCCTCGAGACCCTGAGGCTGGCGCTGACGGGCATCGAGATCCGTCGCCGACAACCCACGGGGCCCGAGTTCGAGCTGCAGCCCTTCGCCGGGGATCTGGTCAGCTGCTTCGTGCGCGACAGCCCGGACGCGATCACGAACGTGAGCCTTTCGGATCTGGCCGCGCTCGGTCTGCCACCGAATGAGCTGCGAGAGCGCGCGCTGAGCAACATGCGGCAGGCGTTTGGCCCGCTGCGCCAGGCGCCCATCCAGGGAGGCTCGCCCGTCCACGCCGTCGTGACCAGCGCGGGAGGCATCGCCAGCGACAGCTACGACAACGCGCGCTTGCTCCTGCCCGAGCGCTGGCAACCTCTGCGCGCCGTGGTGCACGGCGACCTCGTCGCGGCGACGCCGGCACGCGACGAGGCAGTCTTCACCGGGACCGAGGAACCGCGAGGCATCGACATGCTGACCTACCTGGCCACGGAGATGTGGCAGCGCGAGCCCCATCCGGTCTCGCCCCAGCTCGCGCGCCTGACGGACGACGGCTGGGTGCCCTACGGCACGCCCCACTTCGAGTAGGCGGGCTAGCGCCCGGCTGGCGAGATCACGAGACGCACGTGGGGGTAGTGTCCGGGGAGGTAGCTGCCGACCCAGATCTCGTAGCGACCGGCGGGCGCGGCGTTCAGGTCGATCGCGGGATCGTCGCCTCCCGCGGAGTCGTCGTCGCACAAGAAGCCACCGGGGCCATGTAGGGCGAGGGTCGTGTCCTGCCCGTCGCCTTCGACGGCGATGTGCAGTGACTGCGTGCTCCTGAGCACGAGCCGCACGTCAGGCTGATCGTCGATGTTGCGCGCCTCGCACTCGCGGCCATCGAGGGTCGGCAGACTGGCGGCCTGGATCTCACCTCCGGCGACCACGTCGACGCTGCGCGCTTCGAAGCCTGGCCCGACCTCGACCGTGGCGTAGTTGGGCGCGGCGGAGGGATCGAGGTGAACGAAGCGGCCCGCGCAGGCAGGCGTCGCGAGCACGGCGCACGCGAGCGCGAGCTGGCGGATAGATCGTGTGGAGTTCGATGTCTTCACGTGTTGGCTGCGTCAGAGGCGAAGCACGGTCTCGAGACCGGCGAAGACTCGCTTGCGCCACTGCGCGAGCGCGCTGTCTCCGTGCAGGAGATTGTGCGTGGCTTCGAGGGCGGCGCCGAGCTCGACCAGCATGCAATACGGATCCGCCTGGGAGCGCTCGCCCACCTCCGGCGGCAAGTCGAGGGGCGGCATCCACGAGGTCATGACGCGCGTCTTCCCGGACAGCGCCGCAGCCACGGCGACGTTAGCCATGCGACTGCCGAGCAAGCGATCGAAGGCCGACGGGCGTCCGCCGCGCACGACGTGACCGAGGATGGTCACGCGCGTCTCGATCTCGAGCCCGGTGCCGTCCTCTTCACGCAGGCGCTTGTCCACGCGCGCCTTGAGCTCGTTGGGCGAGATGCCCACGCCCTCGGCCTGGATGATGATGGCGCTCCTGCGGCCCACGCGACGTCGCGTGGCGCGCACGGTCTCGAGCACCTGTTCGACCACGGCCTCCTGGCTCTTGCCCGCCTCCGGGAAGAGCACGGCGTCGGCGCCCGAGGCGACGGCCGCGGTCATGGCGAGGTAGCCGCACTCGCGGCCCATGACCTCCACGATGAAGGCGCGATCGTGGGCGCTGGCGGTGTCGTGGATCTTGTCGCAGGCGTCGACGATGGTGTTCATCGCTGTGTCGACGCCGATGGAGAGGCCCGTGAGCCCGACGTCGTTGTCGATGCTGGCGGGCACGCCGATCACGCGCGGAGGCGCCTCGTCCTCCTCGGGATCCGAGAGCGCATGAGCGCCCGCGAGCGAACCGTTGCCTCCGATCACGATCAAGGCGTCGATGTCGTGCTCGCGCAAGCGCTGGCGGGCCACGTCGCGGGTGGCGCGCTCGTGCATCTCGGGACAGCGCGCGGAGCCGAGCGTGGTGCCTCCCTCGCGCAGGATACGCGCGACGTCCACCGGTCCGAGGGTTCGGAAGCGGCCACCGAGCAGGCCACGGTAGCCGTGTTCGATGCCGACCACCTCGACGCCCTTGGAGATGGCGAGCAGGGTCGCCGCGCGGATCGCAGCGTTCATGCCAGGCGCGTCGCCGCCGCTGGTCAGGATGCCGAGCCTCTGGGGCGTGGCCTTGGTGCTCATCGGGCGAGCATAGGAGCGTCACTCGACGATTGAAATGGTGTCGGCCGTGCGATCCGGAAACGCGCTAGAGGAGACCGCTCACGTGACTGCTGCGCGGACCGAAGTGCATCACCTCACTGTGATGCCAGGTGCCGTCGGGACGCAGGCTCTCGCCGGGTCTCGGCGCCTCGGCGTGCGGGCTCTTGCTCAGGCCGCTGAAGTCCTTCATGCGCGCGACGAGCACGGGCAGGTGCGCCTTGTTCATCAGGTTCTCGGCCACGGATCCGAGGAAGTACTTCTCGACGCCTCCGCGATCGTGCGTCCCGACGACGAGCAGATCGGCGTCGACGTCGACGGCCACCTGCTCGAGGGCGTCCGCCGTGGGGCCGATGCGGACGTGCAGCGCGAAGTTCTGCTGCCAAGCATCGCCGGGATAGAGCCCCTCGACCAAACTGAACACGCGCTCGCGCAGCTTGTCCCGCGCGACCACCGCCTGATCGGCCAGCTCCGAGAGCTTCTCGGCGTCATGGGTCGGATTCGTCGAGACCACATGCACGGCGTGAAGCACGTTGTCGGGATGGTCTCGACTGATGCGAATGGCCTCGATCAAGGCTTGATCGCCGGACGCGTCGAAGTCGATGCCGACCACGATGCGGTAGGGTGGACGCTGATTCTGGGTGCCTGTCATGGAGCACCTCCTCGACCACGACTTAACCAGCCCACACCTTGGAGCAAGGCCCGAGGAAGAGGTCTGACCAAGAGGCTCAGCCGCGGAACGTGCAGCAGGCGAGGCAGGCGGGGTTGTAGCAGCTGCCCGTCGCGGGACAGCACGCCTCCGAGGCCCCGCACATGACGCCCGTACAGCGGTCGATCGTGCCACAGACCTCGGTGTCGGGGATGCAGCTGCGGCTCGATTCACAGCAGGTCGTGCCGCTGCGGCAGCGCGCTGTGGCGCAGAAGCTCACGCCCGCGTCGACGCCCGCGCCGCACGTGCTGCCGGTAGGCAAGCAGCTCCGGGCTTCTTCACAGCAGGTGTAGCCGGCGCGACAGCGCACGGTGGAGCAGAAGGCCACGCCCGCATCCATCACCGGTCCACACACCGTGGTGTCGCGGAGGCAGCTGCGCGTGGCTTCGCAGCAGGTGGTACCGGCGGCGCAGCGGACCATGGCGCAGAAGCCGGTGCTGGAGTCCATGGCGGTGCCGGAGTCCGCGATGCCGGAATCGGTCGCCGTGCCCGAGTCCGTGCTCGCATCGCTCGCCGTGCCCGAGTCAGTCGCCGTGCCCGAGTCACTCGCCGTGCCCGAGTCAGTCGCGGTGCCCGAGTCAGTCGCGGTGCCCGAGTCACTGGCCATGCCCGTGTCTGCGGCGACGCTCGTGTCGATCGCGGCGTCGGAGCCGGGCGTGTTGCCGCCACCGCCACAGGCCGTGAGAGCCAGACACACCAGAGCAAAGGTCAGTCGTCGAGTCATGCGGGTTGCCTCCATGACCCGGAGCATACCCGAGTCGCGCAGAAGAATTGAGCCTGCCCAATACGGCGCGGTCAGCGTCCGGCGGGAAATAAACTGATCGCCTTCCTGCGTCGAGGCGCCCCGCTCGCAAGGCGCGAGGAGCGAGCATACCGGGGGTATGTGAGCGACGAGCAACGCAGCGAGCGGGGATGGATCG
>Ga0100379_10005532_pt1 | contig 10854 bp, 10 predicted proteins | sample CryGeymeta201503_FD_80418 | JGI IMG/M metagenome (GOLD analysis project Ga0100379, IMG submission 80418) | Groundwater microbial communities from Crystal Geyser aquifers in Utah, USA - Crystal Geyser metaG 2015-03 | ecosystem: Environmental > Aquatic > Deep subsurface > Groundwater | place... | reverse complement strand
TCGAAGTCGTCGCAGTCGGCGAGTCCGTCTCCATCCTCGTCGCCCGCGACGGCGCAGTTCTCCGGCGGATGCCCCGCGTCACCTGCGTCACCCGCGTCTCCTGCGTCACCCGCGTCACCCGCGTCTCCCGCGTCGCCGCCATCGTTGGCGTCCATGGAGGAGTCCGCCGGGCCCGCGTCCCGGGCCTCGAGCTTGCTGCGGTCGGGGGCGTTGATCAGGGAGCAGCCCGCCAAGGAGCCCGCGAACCAGACGAGGCAGGTCAAGAGAGTCGCTCGGCGCGCGATCGTGGGAGAGATCATCAGAAGCCCTCCAGGGAGAAGTTGGCCACGGCCATGGCGCCGCCCGGCACAGGCGTGATGGCCACGGCGGGTTCGCTCGGCGACTCGCGGCCCGCGCCCGTCAGCGCCAGGATCACGCTGGTCAACGCCAGCGCGCCCGTGACCAACAGCACGCCGTCGGCGGCGTGATTGAAGCGATCCACCTTGTTGGCGAGCCTGCGCGCCTCCGCGTCGTCTGGGCAGCCCGCCGGGCAGTGGTCACGCACATAGGAGTCGAAGTTGCTGCGGCTCACCCGTGCGCCGTAGGCCACACCCGTGAACACGGCGGCCGAGACCACCGAAGCGATGCCGGTCCAACGTGCCGCGGGGTTGTGTCGACGTGCGACCTCCACCGCGGTCAGCTCCACCTCGATGCGCAGCGTGTCCCCGGCACGCATCTGCACCTCGCGACGCTCGGCGCGACGTCCGGGTGCGCTCACGACCAGCACGTGCGGACCTCGTGGAGCGGTCGTGCTCACGTCCGCGCCGCGGCCAATCTCGTGGCCGTCGAGGCTGACGCTGGCATCGGCCACGCTGAGCACGCGCAGTGTCCCGGCGTCGGTCTCGAAGGCGTACTCGAAGGGACCGTCCCCCACGGGCACGTCGATCTCCACCTCCGCGGCGTTGCCACGCGCCGGTTCGAAGCGCAGCGTGTGATGTCCGGGCGTGATGTGCGCGTCGTCTCCGACCGGCGTGCCGTCGAGGAGCACGCGCGCTTGACGCGGCAGAGTCAGCGCGAACTCCCGTGGTGTGGCGCTGAGCGTCGGCGCCAGCTGCTCGACCTGACCCAGGGTCGCGTGGGCCGTGGCCCTCGCGTCCTCGTAGTGATCGAGGGAGAGGTAGAAGGTGTGGTCTCCAGCGGGTAGGGCGAGCTCGAGGGGCGTGCGTCCGCGCGGCGCGAGATCCAATCGATCGACGCGCACGCTGGCGCCCGGTGGCGTCGTCTCCACGCGCACCACGGCGACCCGCGGCCGGAGCGCGGCCATCTTCTCCTCGCCCGCCTGGCGATCCGCGGCGTTCAAACCTTCGATGTCCAGGTACTCGCGGTAGTAGGCGAAGGCCTCATCGAGACGCCCGAGAGTCTCGAGCACGGCGGCGGCGTTGAACAGAGCGTTGCGGCTACGGACGATGCGCAGGCTGGCGACGTACGCCTCGAGCGCTTGCTCCAGCCCTTGCTGCTGGGCGCTGCCACGACGTCGCATGGCGTCCGCGAAGCTGCGGTTGCCGCGCTCGAAGTAGACGCGCGCCTCGGCGTTGACGTCGGCCGCCTGCGCGTGCCCCGCGTGGGGCGAGCTGGCCCAGGTGAGCCCGGCGCAGGCCAAGGCGAGGAGGCTCGAGAGAAGCAGCGAAGACAAGCGCATCAGAAGACCTGTTTGATGGGCAGACTCGACGAACCCTGATCACGTCGGCGCAGGCGAGCCTCCACGGCGCCACCCTCTTCCGGTGTGACCAGGAGCCTCGCCGGAGCGTGACCCTGAAGGCTGAAGCGTAGGCGCAGCGGCGCCTCCGCGGGCAATTGGGCGGTGAAGGGCGTGACGCCGATCTGCGTGTCGTCCAGGAACACCGCCGCGCCCGCAGGCGTGGAGCGCACGGTCATGGCCACCGTCTCCGGCAGCGCCGCGCCGGTCGGCACGGCGGGGCCCGCGTCCGCCTCGTGCGTGGTCGATGGTCCCGCGACCACGACGCCGGCTGCGCGCTGTGGCGTCGCGTGTCCCGCGACTCCCGCGTCTACCGTCACCTGGGTCGCCGCGTCCGTCGCCCTTTGCGCGGGCTGTCGCAGCCCGAAGAAGAGGGCCGCGCCCAGCGCGAGGACGGCCACGGTCCCGACCGCGAGGAGGGGCGCCCGGCTGCGCGGGAGCGTGTCGGGCATGGAGCCTCGCCCCGAAGGCAGGGAGGGGAAGGTCGGCGTGTGCCCGTGGGGAACATCGAGCCAGGGCGCCGCCAGCACCAGCGCCTCCTCCAGCTCGAGCATGCTCTGGAAGCGCTCGTCGCGTCCCTTGGCCAGCGCCTTCAGGATCACCGCCTCGACCGCCTCCGGGATGCTCGCCCCGGGGTTGCGCTCACGCGGCGGCAGCGGCGCCTCGTTGCCGTGCTTCCACAGCAGCTGGAAGTAGTTGCCGCCCTCGAAGGGCGGAACGCCGGTCAAGATCTCGTACATGATCACGCCGAGCGCGTAGATGTCGGCGCGGCGATCCACGTCGGCCTCACCCTTGGCCTGCTCCGGCGACATGTAGAGGGGCGTACCGACGAGCTGCCCCGTCTTGGTCATGCGCACCTCTTCGGCCTCGGCGCTCTTGATCTTGGAGATGCCGAAGTCGAGCACCTTGGCGAAGTCCATCCCGCGGCGATCGGTGATGAAGATGTTCTCCGGCTTGAGGTCGCGATGCACGATGCCCTTGCCGTGGGCCGCGTGAAGCGCGCGGGCGATCTGCACGACGATCGGCAACGCGCGCTCCAAAGCGAGGGGCCCCTCGTTCACCAGATCGCCCAGCGACTGACCCTTCAACAGCTCCATCACGATGAACACGGAGCCGTCGCTGGTGGCGTCGAAGTTCACCACCTCGACGATGTTGTCGTGCTCGATGCTGCTGGCGAGCACCGCCTCCTGCCTGAGGCGCTCGATCGCGTCCTTGTTCTTGGCGATGCGGTCCGAGAGCACCTTCACCGCGAACTGCTTGTTCAGGTGGATGTGCAGCGCGACGTAGACGGCGCCCATGCCCCCCTCGCCCAGCAGGCGCTCGACCTTGTACAGGCCGCTCAGCACCTTGCCGAGCATGGGGTCGGCCGCGAGCTCCTCCTCCGTGCGCTCGGATTGGGGCGGAGGCGGCACGGAGGCGGCGCCGCTGCCGTCCAGGGCGGTCGCCGCGAGCGCGGGAGACGACGCGAGCGCTTGGCTCCCTGCCGGAACCGCCTCGTCCAAACCTCCCCCTTCGTCCTCTTCCGCCGCATTGATCATAGGGCTCGCCGCAATCGTATCAGCGCTCGGGCCCTCGCGCGATGTCTCGGCGCCCTCCGACGCTCAGCCAGGGAGCGGTTGCCCGCTCGAGACGCCGAGGCCAGGCTCTCCCCCATGAGGAATGCTGTCGGAACGCGTCGATGAAGGTCGCTCCACTCGGTATGGACAGATCCGAGGTGCGGGCCGAGCTCGATCGCTTGCGCCATCCCTTTCGCATCGCCGTCGACCGGGCCAAGAACCCCTTCAACATCGGGGCCATCATCCGCACGGCGCACTCCTTCTTGGCGACCGAGATCATCCTGATCGGCACCGAGCCCTGGTATCAGCGCGCGGCCATGGGCATGCAGCGCTACGAGCACATCGAGGAGGTGCCCAGCACCAGCGCCTTCCTCGAGCTGGCCGAGCAGCAGGGCTATCACCTCGTCGCCTTCGAGAAGGACGCACCCGAGGTGGTCGGCTTGTGGGAGTGCGACCTGCCCGAGGACGCCGTCATGGTCTTCGGCAACGAGGACCGCGGCGTCAGCCCTCGCATCCTCGCGGCCGCCAAACAGGTCGTCTCCATCCCCATGTACGGCATCAACCACAGCTACCCCATCGCCATCGCCGCGGGTATGGCCATGGCCGAATGGGCACGCCGTCGTTACGCCCAGGGACGGCTCGTCGTGCCCCATCCCGCGGAGGATCCCCAGACCGGATCGGGCGGATAGAATTCCCTTGCCTGCCCAAGCGACTGGGCTATCCTGCGCGGCCTCATACGGTGGGTGTAGCTCAGTGGTAGAGCACTGGATTGTGGCTCCGGTGGTCGCGGGTTCAAGCCCCGTCACTCACCCCGATGGGGTCGGTCACGAGCCGACCTCGGCTTTCTCCGCTCGGTTTCTGGTTCTCTTGACAACTCGTCGTTAGAAAATCCTTCATCGGCTCCCTCGGGGTCCGACGACATCTGCACCCGTGGCTCAGCTGGATAGAGCGTCGGACTTCGAATCCGCAGGTCGCAGGTTCGAATCCTGCCGGGTGTGCCAGTTCTCGAGCATCGGGAACATCAGGGTCATTAGCTCAATTGGTAGAGCAGTGGATTCTTAATCCATTGGCTCTCGGTTCAAGTCCGAGATGACCCACTAAATTTCCTTCTGATTCCGCCGGGTTACCCGCGCGCACCATTTTGGTGCGCCGCCTTGGTGCCCACTTGGTGCCCAGATCGGGCACCACTTCGCCCAATGGCGTTACCTCCAGGTTTGAATCGACCATCACGCGCCGAACCGCGGCTTGCCGCGCGGCATCGTCCGTGTGCGCGTACAGTTGCGTCACCAGGATGGAAGAGTGACCGACGAGGTCCTTCACGACGTGGATCGGAACCCCCGCATCGAGCAGGTTGCTGACGAACGAGTGACGTAGATCCTTGATCGTCACGTCCGGCAAGCCGGCGGCCAGCTTGGCCTCGTCGAAGCGACGGCGCAGCGTCCAGTAGCCGAAGGGGAAGGCACGCTCGTCGGGGCTCGACGCGAGACCCATGCGCAGCGCCTCCGCGGCCTTGCAGTTCATCGTCTGGGTGAAGGCGCGGCGTTGCTTCAGTACGCTCGTCGGGTAGCGCACCCGCTGCTCGGAGGCGTCGATCCAGCTGCGCTCCGTGGCCAGCGCAGCGCCCGGGCGCAGCCCCGTGTTGGCCACGTAGGTCAGGGCCGGGCGATACGGCGACGCGACGTGCGACAGGAGGTCCTCGATCTTTGCCGGCGTCAGCAGGTGCCAGCGCTCCACGTTGTCCTCCGGATGCGCCGGCATGCGCTTCGGCAGTCGCGGCATGACGCAGTAGCGGTGCTCTTCGGCGAACTTGAAGAGCTGCGTGAGCGTCGTCAGGATGCGGTTGATCGTGTGGGGCGAGATCTCGAGCTCGAGCAGGCCTTCCCGGAAGTCGGCGAGGCATTGCTCCGTGACCTCGTCGATGGGCATCTCCCTGCCCAGCGCGGGCAGGATGTGTTTACGCAGATGGCTCTTCATGGCCTCGAGCGAGCCCAGACGCATCTCACCGGTGGCCTTGAAGCGGAGCATGCGGGCGGCCACCTGCTTCACCGTGGGCGCGTCGCGCTCTTCGAGCGCGGGCGCATCGAGCAGTTTCCGGATTTCGCGAATCGCCCCGCGGCGCGTCTCGCCCACCCTGCGCCGGATCCGTCCGCGCCCGGGCACTCGCGCGTCGAGCCAGAATCCGCTGCGATCCGAGCGGCTGACCAGCGTGACCTTGTGGCCTGCAATCTCCAGGCGCTCACGTTCGCCTTTCACGAGTCTTCCTCGAGGGAGTCTTCCCAGTACTGCACGCTGCGGATGTCAGGCTCGCCATCGGCTGTCCGAGCCTTCGATCGCGACTTCGTCGGGGCGGATCGCCGCTTCGCCTTTGCCGCGACTGCGGGCCGCAGACTCGAGCGCCCGCGCAGTTGCTCCTCGACGTCTCCCCAAATGAAGCGCGCCGCCGAGCCGATCTCGAGGCTCGGGTGCACCTTCCTCTGCACCGTCTTGTCGCTGACACCGAGCAGCGTCGCCAGCTCGTGCAGATCGAGCGGGATCCGCTCGTCCCGATGGCGCACCGCCCGGCGCAGTGTCGTGCGTAGGGTGTAGCGCCGCGGCGCGCTGCTGCGACGTCTTCGGCTCCGCTTGGGTAGGGGCCTGACGCTGCGCCGCGTCTTGGCTGGCTTGGGCGGCAGCGGCGGCGGTTGCCCTGCTCCCGAATGGCGTAGTCTGTGTCGAGTCATGCTTGCTTCCTCGTTGTCGAGCGACCGCTAGTATGATATCAGTACTTAGATCGATACGCAACCATAGAGGTCCCATGTCCCGAGTGAAGGCACCCGAGGAAGACGAACGCATCGGTACCCGCATCCGCCAGCTGCGCCTGGAGCAGGAGCTGACGATGGTGCAGATGCTCGCCAAGGTGAACGGACGCCTAAGCCAGGCTTCACTCTCCGTGGTCGAAAATGGGCGCAGCTCCCCAGGCATCGCCACGCTCTTCGTGGTTGCCGAGGCTCTTGGCCTAGACCTGATCGACCTCGTCGCCGACCCCGAGCGAGACGGGCTGCACCGGGTCATCGATCGGCTCCGCTACCTGCCCCCCGATGACCGCGCAGACTTCATCAAGCAGGTCGAGCACGATCTCGAGAGCCGCATCGAAGAGGCCACCGTGCCCAAGAAGAAGCGCCGCACCTCACGCAGGCGGGTGCGCACTGACGCCCCGCGTCGCCCCGCGCGAAGACCTGCCAAGGCCTCGGGCGCCAAAGGGGCGTGACGAGGAGCGCTTTGCTGGTGCCTGCATCTCCCATGGCTCGACCATCGCAGGATCGAGGCAGCGCTGGCTGCGCCATCGCGGGCGCCGTGCTGGAACGACCGGTGAACCTCGTTCCCGAGTGCGAGCGTTGGATCGTCTGGCCCCTTCCCTTGAAGTCCGAAACCGAGCCGAGGGAGACCGAACTCGGCGCACAGGGCATCCGAGTCTTTACCTACAAGGAAAGCGGCGAACGCTTTCGCCTGCGTGGATGGTCGGCGCCTCCAGCGCCTAGCCCGTCTCCCTGACTCGGCGCCAACATCCGACGATCGCCATCGGGCCGCCTGCCCGCGTGGTCATTCTCGGAGACCGAGTGTGGACACCCGAATAGTCAGTCTTGTGGGCCGGCTTCTTCACTCGCGCTGAGCTTCACCGTCTGGACACGCAGCATGGAGATGTGCCGTGGCGCGTGTTTGGAGCGAGGTGTTCAGGACGCGGACGATCACCGATTCTCCCGGGTTCACAGTATCGGTGATGTCCGTGCGTGTCGTGAGGGTCGTGTTGAGCCGCTCGGCTCCCCTGTCCCATCGGTAAACGGGTTCGGTGTACCGGCGGCTACTGATCGCGCGTGGAAGGCCGAGCTGCGCCTGGAGCGTCGCCTTCGTGACTGCGAGCGACTGGCGCGCTGGATCCGTGAACACGTCCAATTCGAAGAGGCCGACCTCCGAGTCGATCCAGGCGTGAACGCTGAGGACGCCGTCAAGGGGTGTGACGGACGAAGGAAGCTCCAAGTGACGCCACGCCTCGTCGTTGCAAGTTCCGCGGCCTGTGGAGGTGATCCGGCCTCCTGCGGCACGAACGACTGCGCTCAACGAATCGCCCCAACGGAGGGGATTGTTCGAGACTGCGCTCAATAGGGGAGTGGAAGGCAGGAGCGATGTCGCCGGCGTGGAGAAGGGTGCGCGGGCACCGCTCCCGCTCGCGGCGCCCAGCCCTCCGAAGCCGACTGTCGCGATGCACATCAACGTGACCAGCACCACCGCGGCTCCGCCGAGCGCCATGACCAGGTGCCGCGAAGGTGAGCCTCGACCAGGGGTGAGCGTGGCGGTCTCTTGCGCCGTACCAGCGTGGGTCGGAAGGTTCCGGACCTCGGCCGAGGCCGGTGGGTCACTGAATTCGTTCGATGGGAAGAACGCTCGGTTCCCTGCATTTGTTGTTGGCTGAGGGACATCGCGGAAGAGCGCGTTGAGTTCGGCCCCTGCGGACTTGTCGATGGCTTGCGTCTTGGGGTGCCAGACAATGGCGCCGCCGGGCTGCCCGGCGGAGCCACGACTGAAGCTCTGAAACACACTCAGCTTCGCCCCGTCGAATGTCAGGAATGGATGCAGGTCCACGAACTGCCCCTCTCCAACCATGGCCAACACATGGTGGAGTGGTAGCGGGCTGGGCAGCGCGATGGGCTGCCCCTTGCGGTAGGGGCGCGACCCCGGCCAGGACAGCAGCGTCATGCACATGCCCACAGCGTGGTCGTCCGCGGTGCCGAACCCGGTGCCGTAGAAGAGGCGCAGGCCTAGCGCCGGCGTCCGTTGGATCACAGCCAGCAGCGCCTTTTCGGCTTCGTCGTATGAAATCTCTTCCCGGTCAGCGTGCGCAGTCGGATGGACCTGCAGATTTCGCCAGGCCACGAGCGCCTCGAGACCCTGTAGGAGGGTGACGGCTCCGGACCTCGGCGTGTTCTTCGGCAGCATCTTCCGCGCGAACTCGTTCAACTCGGGCGCCGGCTGGCTCAGTTCCATTCGTAGCGACGGCGGCAGCAGCTCGTTCAGGTCGCGAATCAGGCGCGTCTGTTCACCGAGGCTACTGTGCCGCAGTCGCGTCGGCAGCGCGGCAGCCACGGAAGCCCAATGCTCCGTGCCACGCAAGTACGCGACCGCGATTGCCACGGTCGTGTCCATGCACGCGCTCGTGATGCGGAGCAGCGCATGCAGGTGTTTTCCCGTGTCCCACTCCAAGTCCATGCCGAGCTCGGCGAGATGCAGCGCACGCTTCGCCCAGAAGGCCGAGGTCCGCGAGTCCAAAGTCTGAGGCGGAAGCTCCACGGCGAGCAGCATACTCCAAACCCGGCGTTGGCCTCATCACGTACGACGGCTTGCAACACCGAAGAGCGAAGGGAGGACCAGTCAGGACAATAGGCGCCACGGATGGTCCCGTGGACGCGGGCCGTTGAGCCAGTTTCGCACGCACTGGTCGTATGCCTGTCAGCACCCCACGTCCTCCGGCGTCTCCCCTGCATGACGTACCGGAAGTTCATGAGGGCGGCTCAGCAGCTTGGCAGGTACCCATGGCTCACGACGGGCGGCCGCTTCTTGCGCCACCCTGCTGTTCGCGTCTTCGCGCAGGCGGTCCCTGACGTCCATCGCGAGGTGCCGACGCGCCCCATTGGCGACGGCAGGAGAGTGAGATGGCTCGGACGTACACGCTGCACACCGACGAGAGCGGCAAGTTCGAAGGCGACATGGGTCGCGGCTATCGACTGATCGCCGGACTCATCCTGCCCGAGATGACTCGCGGGGAGGTCGAGAGAGCTCGCGACGCGCTCCTCGATATCGCTGAGGAGATCGGTGGCGGCCGCTCACGCGGATCGCTTCCCGGACGTGCAGGCGACTCGGTGACAAACCTCCAAACCCAAGCGCGCCGCGCAACGTAGCCGAAGCCCTCTCGCATCAGCGCGAAAAAATCCACGCAACAAAACCGCCGAAGGCGCTGTCGCAGCTCAGCACGCGCCGGCGAGCCTCCGCAGCCGTGGCGTTGAGGTTGCATATGAAGGCTGAGTCGTCGCTGAACGAATCCTCGTCGATCACCTCGGCCTGTATGCTACTGCCGGCGACGAGATTGAAGTCGCGAAAGAGGTCGGGAAAGCTGGCCGTGAAGTGGCCGTCCGCATCGAGCGTGAGGTCGTTGACGGTCGCGGTGCTGAAGGGAGCGGAGCCGTCGACCGTCATCTCCGCGAAGAGGTCCGGGCCGCTTCCATCTGCATCCCATCCGGACCCATCGGGCTTGGTTGGAGGAACCCAGGCAAACGCGGGCGACAGGGTGTAGCGTCGCGGAAACGCGGCTTCGCAGCGACCTGGCGTGAGGCACAGATCGCAGCCGGCTGCACACGTCGTGTCGAGGTCGCAGATGCAAATGTCGCTGCCACCGCAGGAGTCCGTGACGGTGTTCCCGTCCGCCGAGACCTGGACGCTGCACCCTGTCGGTGGACACGCGCCGCAGTCGGAAGCGCAGGTGCTGCAGGTCTCGCCGCTATCGCAGGTTCCGTCGCCACAGCTGGGCGTACCGCCGTCGGTCCCACCGCAAACGCAGGGTCCGTAGGCCGAGCCGTCGGAATTGCAGGATTGCCCGCCCGCTGCACCGCCAGGGCAGGTGCAGGCCAGGGTGCTGCCAGGAGTGCAGACTGAACTCGGGGGATTGCTGCCCCCGCAACCCGAGATCACCAGGAGCAGACAGGCCGTCAGCAGGAGAGTCTTCGACATCGTTCACCTCGATGGGCCGCTCGACAGCTCGCCGAGCAAGACCCAACAACACTGTCTCTCTGTCTGTGTATCTAAGTCAAGCGTTTGGCCAGCATGCGTCATGACGGTTTCCCGAAGGAAACTCGGCGCGTCCCACGACGAGGCGTGGGAGAGCACTTGGGCACTGCAGCGGCAGTACCTGGTGGCGAACCTCCGGCGCTTGCGGGAGCGGGCGAAACTCACTCAGGAGCAGACGGCCGAGCGTGCAGGGGTCGACGTGACCTACGTGCAGAAGCTCGAGCGTACTGGCGCAAACGTGACGCTGCGCGCGTTGGTCTCGATCGCGATGGCTCTGGGATGCGGCGTAGGCGACCTACTGGCGCCCACTGCACCCGCCGCCAAGCGTCGCCCGGGACGGCCACACAAGGCAAAGGCCGCGGATTTGGGGCGGGATTCAATGGTGGCCGAACCGGGATCCGACTACGCAGCAGTGCCCGTGTTCGAGGCGCATGTCACAAGGGGGCGTTTGGTGATCGACGCTGCCGGTAAGCTGCCCAAAGACGCGGTGGTGAAGCTCACGCCAGCGGAGTGGGCGAGCCTGCCCGAGGCATTGCGTCGTGCCCTCGCCGCTATGTCCGATCGCTAGCTCGCGCGGGACGCCTAGGGTCGGTGCCGATGGCTCATGCGACCGACGTCGCCACGGCCGGCGGCGGCCCGCCAGCGACACTGCCCGGCCCAGTGGACGCATCTTGGCGTGGAGAATGTCACCGCCGGGCGGCGCTGGTAGAGTCGGCGGCGATGGCTGACGAGACGGATGAGATGGCGCCC
>Ga0100379_10005523_pt1 | contig 10861 bp, 11 predicted proteins | sample CryGeymeta201503_FD_80418 | JGI IMG/M metagenome (GOLD analysis project Ga0100379, IMG submission 80418) | Groundwater microbial communities from Crystal Geyser aquifers in Utah, USA - Crystal Geyser metaG 2015-03 | ecosystem: Environmental > Aquatic > Deep subsurface > Groundwater | place... | reverse complement strand
GAATTTTACAGCTCTTCTGATGATGAAGAATGGGATAGAGTGATATCGTGATTGACCACCTCGTCTGTGAAGATGACTCCTTGGTCCGAGCGACGGATCCAAGGTGCTTCAGGTTTAATTTCAATTGCAGACATGGTGAATTCTTCTAGAATTTTTTATTCGAATTTGGGAATGATGTCAGGTTTTTTGACATGAGGAAGACAGAAGAAAATTCTTGTGTGAACGGGAATTCTCAACGGTAGCATAACTTCAGGGAAAATAGAACACAATCTGTTTTAGACTGGGAAAGGCATGATTTATCCTGCCTCTTAGGGTTCAGCTGGATGTTTCTCTTCACCTTGTTTCTGTACCTACAAATTGAGCAAGCCTAACAGTTTTTTATACTAGTCCTTGATCTATCCTTCAGGAATGCTGTCGATAACCTTGAGCGTGCATTTATGAGCTTTTGTAAAGTTTCCCGAAAGAATGAGACAGATTGTGATGTTGTACTGGATTTCATGGTAGTTGAAAAGGAGGTTGTTGAAGGAGAGACTATTGTACTAGTTGAAAAATTCTTCCTCAAGAATCGTGAACCCTTCTGCGCTTTATTCATATCTTTCGAGGTAGTCAGATGCTCTTGTAAAGTTGAGAAGAGCAGCTTCGATGTTGTTACTGTAGAAATACATGACCCCCTTATAGAAGTTGTAGGTGTACTACTCAATAAGAGTGCCGAATTCTCCCTTTGATTTTTTTTTAGCATCCTTCATTTTTGCCAGTACTCCGGGATAATCCGACATATTTTATTAACTGCATTCTCGCAAGCATTCGATGATTTCATAGTCAAAAGTAGTCTTTGGATCTGGCTTGATATCAAGCATCATTTTCAGATAATTCAAAGCATTTAGAACATCCTTCACGACAAGGTAGCATTTTGCCTTGTAAAAAAGGACGTCAAAATTTTTGCTGATGTTGGTCACATTCGAGTATGCTTTGTTGGCATCTTCATATGATCTTATGGAGAACAGCAAGTGGCCAACCCACACATGAATTTCAGTCGAGCTTGGCTTGTGGCTCATGAAAGATTGGAGATCAATGAAGGCGTTATTGATCTCATCTGTGAGCAGCATGCACTTTGCACGGCTAAGATAAGCTTCTGGAATTGTATTCTTTTCGTCATTCTCAATAGCTCTCTTGAACTCTCCAATGGCATCAGAATATTTGCCAGTTTCTGCGAATATCAGCCCGATTAAATAGAAAACCATTGGATTTGGCTTTGTGCTTTCATTCAAACACTGCTCAAGATCTTTTAGTGCCGAATCAAGATTTCCCAAGGCATAATGGAGAAGCCCTCGGATCATAAAAAGCGAAGGATTATTCTCAATAGTCTCAATTTTGGCAATCGTTCGCATGGCAGACTCAAGATACTCTTTTTTCTTTTCTTTCATTTCTTTTGGGATCAGCTTAGTAGAGAAACAAATGAGAGTCAAAGCTTTATAAAAAGCTGGCTCGATTCTGTAAGGAAGGGCTTTCACCGCTTTTGAGAAGAGGGTCAGAGCATGCTCGTACTTTTGACTATTGCAAGCCAAAATGCCTTCGCAGATGAACTTGTTGTACAGATTGGGAAGGTCTAGTGAAAAGTCAGTTTCCATAGCATCTAGGTCCTCCTTGGCATTTTGGAACTTTTCCAAAGCCATATATCCATAAGATCGAGTCGAATAAAAAAGTGGTTTCAAGAAATTACTGAGAGGTTTATCTTAATCTTCAGACAGCTCTGTCAATATTTTGATTCCTTCTTGATAATTTTTCTTCATCATCGAGGTGACACCATTGATGAATATTTTGAATTTCTTTACCACCTTTTCATCGATGTCGAGGTACTACGCCCGTTCCAGAGTGAAAAGAGCTTCATAGTAATCTCTGTTTTATATTTTTATCTTAGTGATTTCATAGATGGCTCTTGTGACTGCTCTCTTGTTTGAGTTGTGCTTGATTGCCTGTTCATAACAAATAATGGCGTCATTTGGTTGTCCTGAATAACATTATAGGTACTTAGTTTGCCAAAAATGAGTCCTTTGAAGTAAAAAGCCTCGCTATTTTCAGGATCAGACTCGAGCAATTTATTGATATCGTCAAGAGCAGCTTCAAATCTTTTCATTTCCATGTTGCAGATAGCTCGTCTCAGGAGCAGCGAAATATTGCTCTTTTTGCTGTTATAAGCAACTGTGTAGAAGTGTTTGGCATCCTCATATCTTTCCAAAAGCCTCAGGCAGTCTCCTTTGCCAACGTAAGCGATCAGTTTGTGTCCATCAAGACTAATGGCCTTATCGAAGTCACCAATAGCTTGTCGATACTGCTTCATTTTTAGGTACAGTTTGCCTCGATAGATGTAGGCATCATAGTACTTTGGATAATTTTTTATGCATTTGTTGAGCTGAATAAAACAAAAAGTACTATTTATTCGGTCTGGTCATATTTTTCTGTCTTTTTGTAGCACACTGACAGCAATAAATATGTGTTTTTCTTGGGCTTCACCCTCATCATTTCTTAAAAAATGAAGATGGCTTGGTCATAAGAGCTGTTGAAAATGTGGCAAATTCCAAGCAAATACTGAAGATCCATATGATTTTTCTCGAGATCTAGAGCTTCCTACAGGACGTGAATGGCCTCAATGAGGTGGTTATTTTTCAAATGGACGTTGACTTTCTCAATGATGCTCTCTACGAAACCATTTCCTTTGACCTTTTTCTGTACTCCTTTGACAATATAGTCAATTTCCTAATGGTCCTTGCTGGGAGAGTCGTATTATTTGTTGATTGACTCTTCGAATCTCAGAGGTTTGTGGTGAGATCTGTTGTGTTTATGAGGAGGAGAGGTGTTCTCTTTGCGGAGGTGAGGCTGCACCTTGCCGTGGCTGTTCCTTTTGAGGCCCACATTGTCTTTTTTGGCAGATTTATTGGTTCGAGGTTGGTTGAACATATTTTTGTACTTGGGTAGGGAACGCTGATTGGGAGTGACTATGTTGTTATGGGCCAAGTCAAAGTATTATTGTAGGTGACGACGTTTTTTGGGCACCACGTTGCCTGAGCTGACATTTTTGTTCTTACGCATGACTGTTTAATGAGTTTTTCAAAATAACTATGTAAATGATAGTAAGTAAATAATTTGGTATAGATCTATCGCTTTCAAAAGTGAGCGATTAAGTAATTCAGGATTCTCAACTTTCTATAATACAGTTGGAAGAGAATAGGTGGAAGATTAAATTGATAATCATCTTGCTAAATGTGGCTTTAAGCCCATATTTGATCTAATAATCTTGCTAAGGTCCATAGACAGTATAATATCACATCACTTTCACATATGCCATTTTTGATGATTCACCTAAACTATCCTCAAGTAAATATATTGATATGTAGTCTTTCAATAAATGAATGTCTAAATATTTTTATATATCAAAGTTTGACTAATAAAAGAATGAAAACACATCACTCTACAGGTCGAGCTACCTACAATTTTTGTGAACCTCCGTACTCCTCAGCCAAATTCTAAGGCGTGATAAAATATGTGACCTTATCAACTTCTTCCAAAAGATTTATCTTTTCTTCAGTGCGTTTGGATACAAAAAGGGAGACGATTTTCCACATAGCTCTATAGAAAAAGTTAGCACCCAATACATAGAAAGCACGAAGAGTTTCGGGGTAGTAGTCGTTGAGGATAGGCATGAACTTTTTCATACTTTATTTGGAGACATCGTCAGATTCTGCCATTTATCTCCTGTCATAGATGACGCTCAGCTGATGAGTTCCTGAATAGATTGTATAATACCTGCTTCTTTGGCGAGCTGAACTCCTTTTTCGATCATGTACAAGAGATATCTTAAGTTTTCGTCAGCAGTTGCTAGGCCCTTGACGTGATACTTCATTCTAATGACCAGGACAGGACATCCTGCTTTATCCTTGCCGCAGTATCTATATTTGCCCGAAGTGTGAATTTTCCCTATGATCTCCTCCTTTTCAGATATTTGATCAGGTCTGTAATCTTCATACCATTTGATCCAATTTCTCCACATTTCGATGACCTTTTCTTTTTCGAAGTCTCTGGCTATGCTGAATCTAGTTGCGGTGTATATGTTGGTGTAGAAGTCTTCCTTTTGTGCGATATGTTGGTGTTACTTTTTGAATATATTGATCATCTCCTTCTGATAGGCTTCCACTTGGGCCAGTTGGCTGTTGGTAATGAAGAGAGGGTTGGTGTTGGGTGCCTGTTCCATTGTTGTTGCTATATTAATTAATTCTGGTGGAGATAGTAATAATGAAGTTATAATTCAGAATACATCACTTCATTTGGTGTTGCTGGGCTTTCTGTGCCTGTCGAGACGAGCCTGCTTCTCCTCCAAGATATTCAAGTATTGACCGTCACCTTCAGGAAGGGTGATGGTGGATTTCTTGTTTCCGATGATGAAAACGTTAGATTTTCTGGTGGCGAAGGTCTTTCCTTGAGCATCTCTCAAGTGGACAATATCGAAGCTACCCAAATGTCTTTCGACGTGTTGGATGGTAGCGACTCTACCGACGTTGTTTCCGCCGGTGACGTATGCGAGGTGTCCGGGCTCGTTGGTGTACCACTCGGTGATTTGGTTCTTTTCAAGGTCAAATCTGAGGGTGTCTCCTTCGTTGATTTCGGGATGGGGGAATCTGATGGTTCTGCCGTCGTTGGTGACAATGTAGGGAGTTTTGTTGGGGCCGATGAACTTTTTAGAGACTTTCAAGAGTTTGATTTTGGCTTCAGTGTCTTTAATTTTGATCGGTTTGAATCTACCCTTGATGTCGTAGAGAAGTCTAAAGTGCTCGTTGGTCTTGGCGATGCTGATGACGTCCATGATACCAACGGGGAACTTGGGGTCTCTTCTGATTTTGTTATCAATCTTGACGCCATTCTCCTTGTCCTGAAGAATGAGAGTGACTTCACGTCCTGTGATGGCGTAGTGAAGATGGTTTCTACATAACCAGGGATGTACCTGAGAACGATGCTGAGGGGGAGACATTCTCTGAGTTTGTGGGGACCTTGGTTAGGTCTGGTGGCGTAGATGCCGCCCATCTTTGAGAGCAGCCATCCTCGGGGAGTGTTGATTTTCTTCAGATGCTTCTTGGGTCCTCTGGCCATCGAATATTATCACAAAAATATTTATTAATTAAATTAATCAATTAATATCTTAAGTCTATGTGCCCTTCCCCACAGCCAAACACTCTCAAAATCTTCACTCTGACTCTTCTTGCCATCCTTAGCAAGAGAATTCAAATCAATATGAATTATTCAAAGTTATAATCCTTTTTATTCCTGAGTGTTTTTGCCGATCTTTTAGTAGTTTAGTGAGTTTGCCAGAATCTCTTTTTCTCTTTTTTTACTATATAATTCAACAAGTAAGGTTCTATGCTACTTAATTTGTCAAAATCCTCAAAAAATGACCAAAATAGCTTAAAAATATGACAGCCTAAGGAGGGGGGACATGACAACAGTATGAAAAACGGTTAGAAGGGATTCATAAAAAGGGAACGCCTTTATCTGTAAAAAATATTGTGGTGATAATTAAATTGAACAACAGTTCCCTTTAAACTGGTTCTTGATGTCCAAAAAGCACCTATGGTCTAAAAAAGAGGATGAGCTTCTGATCAAGCTGAAGCATGACCTTAAAATGCACAAATGGGTGGAAATAGCTCAAACGATCAACTCCCACTTTGAAGGTCAAACTCTCACTGGTAAACAGTGCAGAGACAGGTAACGCCTTTTCTATTTCAGGTACATCAACAAACTTTCCCAACATCTTCACGAGAGGGACTGGGAAGTGGAGGAGGACCTTACCCTCATGAAACTGCTAGGAACCTACGGTCGGAGATGGTCTCTGATAGCTCAGCGTCTGTCAGGCAGGTACTTCCGGGCATATGCAGGTCATAGAACAGCATAAAAAACCACTTCTATGCAAGGTTGAGGCGCTCAGTGAGGGAACTCGACAAGTATATCAAAAGATAACTGAGTTCCTGTTATTCAACTGTTGATGGTAATTTTTTGAATAAAATCTTATCAATCAGCGCCCACAAATTTTCGGACAACGGGTCCGAGGACGAACTCCGGATAGAGAAGGCAAACGGTAAATGCATTTCTATTCAGAAATCATATAATTTTTGTTCTGGAGAGCTGACTTTTCTGAACCGATGAATAATAGGAGTTCTGAGGTCGATTTAAAAATTCAGCTTATCTAATATCTTGGAGGAGTTTCCAAGATAGAAGAAACGCTAAAAAAATAAGAAAATGAAGACGACGAACCCTACCACTATTTCGTGGAGCCCCCTCAATAAATCAAAGTTGAGGTGCCCCCTTTCTTTGTCTACAACCCATACTGCTTCTTCTACTACCCCTACAGATGATTCCTTATACTTTATCTAAAATTCTAACATCAACTTTGCTAACTTTGGCCCCAGAAAAAATAATTAGTGATCGGTTGAGCCTCAGGGGGGTCTATTTTGAAATGTTGGGCTAAAATTAAGGGAATAATTTTTGAAGTAGGGATAATTTATATTTTCAATCATCAAGTTTAAGGGCAATGAAGGAACGAAAAGTGTGGAACAACGAGTAGGACCGAGTTCTAAAGCTGCTGATTGAAGAGAGAGGGATGAAAAAGTGGGCCCTAATTTCAGAAGTAATGGAAAAGGAGTTTTAAATTCACGGCAGAAACGGAAAACAATGTAGATAGAGGTAACGAATTTGTTATAAGCAGATATCACAACCATCTCGATAAAAACATCAGCAATGAGGAATGGACGCATTAGGAATAAAATACTCTCTTCGACATGCAGGATTAATACGGGAATAAATGGGCCCTCATTGCCAGTAAGCTCCCGGGAAGGTATGCTCTTCTTCTATCAAAGAAGTGACAATTGCATCAAGAACCATTTTTACTCGAAACTCCGCAAAGGACTGAGAAAAGTCAACAAAAAAATACATAAATACCTGAAAAAAGAGTACAAGGACATAAAAACTGCCACTCTCTATAGGGTCATTGAAACCATGGAAAATCGTAACAAGGGAAATAATATATAGTAAGAAACACTTGAGTTGTGCAGAAGTAAGTTTGCTGACATATAGAGATCAAGAATAAACTCCGATAATATGACGATAGCAGCACCCACTTCTAAGATCAAAATGACTAAAACGTATACCTTCGAGTTCTGATCGAAGAGCTGGCCTTCTTTGATCGAGACATCAGAAAAAGTAGCAAAAAAGGAAGCCTCCTTTCTGATTAGCCTCCCTCACCTGTCGGAGTTCGAGTATCAGCTAAGCTATCCACAAAGTCGATGTACGACGAATAGGAAGAAAGTGAGTACAGCAACTCAGACCTTTTCTCATCTTCAAGCTTCGACCATAAATCATTTTGCAGCATGAGGAGCAACCGCAGTCATAATAAAAGTCCATCCAAAGAGCATTTGAAGCCATAGAGGGATTTATTTCGCTCCCAAAGCATAGCTTCATAATCTGAAAATGACTCAGACCCTGAAATGTTATGCAAAAGTGCTAACTCGTATGTTCATCATGCCAAAATAAAGCCATCTTTGTAAAGAGCTTAATTGACAAATAGTTTGAGTCTTCCTCTTAGTGGAATGGGACTCCGAAGTAGTTGGAGATCGAGCAGTATGAAGTTGCCGAGTCCTGACTTCACCAAGGCTATAGACAATAAGGAAGTATAGACAAAAAGGTAGGAATCATAAAAAGCAAGTTCCTCAAGCAAATCCAAGCACAGCATTAACTAGGCATAAAACTAGAATCAAATATTTTTTTCATACATGATGGGAGAAGAGCCTTTCTAGATGAGGCTTTTTTCTCCGAAGAGACTGACGGTTGAGGAAAAGATAGAAATGAGCAATTAGGATGATGAACTATTCTGTGGGCAAAATATGTAGATCGAAAGCTCAGACCTTGTTCATGATATGAATGGACTGAGTATCAATGATATTCCTACTTTGTCACGCAATCGTGATCTCTGATGTGTTTTTTATTCTGTTCTCTATAACTTATTCTTTTATAAATATTTGATCACTGTCTAATGGAGGGACCCAGAAAAGGACAACCTCTATACGTCGGCCTCTTCGCTTCTGACCCGAAAAATGCGGCTAAAACTGTGCAAACATAATGCAGAAAAGCTCTGTTAGATATTTTAAAGCAGGTCAAACCTGAGAGCTATCTGGAATAAGGTGAAAGCCTTCCAAAAGATACTGAAGTTCACAATCTATAGAAGGAGCTAAACGAAGATGAGATAGGTTTGATAGAGAAAGATTATGCAACTTTTGAGCAGTTCAATGCTCCCAAAGATAACTATCACATTACCAGTCTCTTTATTGGCAAAAATAAGGATAAGTTAAAAAAAGATGAAAAGCAAATACTTTCAAACTGGAAAAATGGAGTTAAATAGCTGATCAAAGTAGGCTTTATTGTCTATGTTCCCAACCATCTCATGGCTGGTAGTGTTGCTGACTGTGGAAAAATATAAGTAGCCAATAAATGCCCTCATATGACTCTGCTGCTCAAAGAAAAAGCTAAAGCTGTTGAGAGCAATGATGTCCTATAAATAGTGTTCGACAAGGCTCCTGAATTATTCAAGAAAAAGGAAAAAAAAGTGATTGTGCTCGACTTGCCATATGGAAAGGTGTCTCAGCACATCATTCTGATCAACAATTCCTTCGACATTGAAGGTATTGCTGGGGATAACATCCTTTGTGGTAAAAAATGATGGTACCTTGTTTATTATCATGAGTAGCTAGTATCACTTCAAGATAAGACGTCTGTTTTACTTCTCAAGGCGAATGTGTTTCATTGAGCTGGGGGGTGCTGGTATCATCTTGGCACTTTTGGCTGATTTCATGGGCTCTTTGTCTTTCTCCAAAGGAGGCAGCTGCTTGCTGCTCTTGTTTAGAATGAATTTGGGAGTTTTCTTTTCAATCTTTTATTCCTTTGGCGTGTTTTCAGTGGGAGCCATTGGAAGAGTTTTTTATGATCTGATTTTCTTAGTTTTTATCTTGAAGGAAGGATTACTGGTGTGCTCGTGGTCTATGAAGCCGACAGTTTTTTTGCTTTGCTCTTCGAACTGAGATTTAGGTAATTTTTGATTCAAGAATTTAAGTATCTTTGGACACTCGATAGGATCGATCAGTTTTACTGATTTTTTTTCCTAAAACTCATTTGAAAGACACTCAGTGCTCAACTCAAATTGAGCAAAGTAGGGCTTTTCTAGGAGGGAAGCTGCACTCGGTCTTGTAAGCGGGTCACACTTCAGGCATTGAGTGATAAACTCTTTAAGATTATTTGTGTATTTTTTATGAATTTCATCATACTTTCCAGCAGTAACAGCAGCAAACAGTCCAGGGAAATCGTCAGCTCTGAAGGGAGGCAATAAAGCACACATTTCATAGATCATACATCCCAAAGCCCATATATCACACTTGCTATCGTACTTTTGTCCTTTCCATATTTCGGGACTCGTGTAATAAGGAGTTCCTGTTTGAGTTGTAGCAAAGCCATTATCAGTTATTTTCGAAATATTCAGGTCTCCAATCTTAGCCACTCCATTCACAAAAAAAATATTTGCACATTTTAGGTCTCGATGGATAATATTATTCTCATGCAAGCCTTTAAGTCCCTTCAGTATCTGATGAGCAGTTTTCCAGATAAGCTACTAATCAAATCCATTGTACCCAAGAGTGTTGAGCCTGCTGGTGATCATTCCTTCAAGGTCACCACCATCAGCGTACTCCATCACAATGCACAGAGACTGAATATCCTGGACGTAGAAGGAGGATTTGTAAGATATGACATAGGGCATGTTGATTGAGGCTAGCAGGCGTATTTCATTCAGGGCTGCACTTTTTTATTTTTGTTTGGCATTTGCGAGGAACATACTTTTCATCGCATAGTATTTCTGGTCAGATTTTCTTTTGACTAGCTGTACTCTACCGTAGCTGCCGCTTCCGAGGTCTCTGATGATCTAGAAATCTTTCAGACTCATCTGTTAGTCTATTTTGTCCATGGAAGAAATATCAATATACTTTTGAAAAACGGGCGAAATCATTTAAACGTTGTTTTAGCTGAAATAGTCAAAATAGTCATATTATAAGCTCAAAGATCAAGGGGAAAGCTCAGAAGCCCTGCTTTGATACCTTTTCCAAAAGTTAATCTCTTGCTCTAGTTGTTGCATCACATACAAGACCTATTACTCGTGTCCAGGATATGAGATGACCTGAATACCTACTGGAAGACCCACAGAATCTTTCATGCAGTCATTGGCGGCTCTATAGACACGGTCCATGAAGAAATCCTCAAAGTATTGCTCGTCTTGCTGAACAACTGTTACTGGAAGTGTACCAGCAACGTAGTTCAGGATGTTTGAAAGAAGAGTGAAGCTAGCGCATTAAGTCAGTTTCTAAATAAATAAATTTATACATTTCCATATCCGAATTTCCAGGCTGGGAAGGCAAAACCCGGACAAATCATGATTTATATTTCATTTCGTTGGAGGTAGTCGTATGTTTCTTTTTTTATCTTTTCTAGCTCGTGAACAATATTCATGTAGTCTCCAACAGAAAATGGATTTAGTTCTTTCAGGATTTAAGTGAATCGAGGCTCCTTAGTGGCCATTAACTTGATAGGTTAATTGATACATGAGTGTAAAGAGTCTTTACAGCTGGTGGAAGAGACTTTGCTTTAAAAAAATCTGCATATTCAGGAATGACCTTCTAGCCTTGACGAAGTTCATTTAAGCATTCAAGATCATCGTTGCCATACCAGAGCCTTCCCAGTATTGTAAGCATTCTTTGAACATTTTTAATGTTTATTTCAACGG
>Ga0100379_10005522_pt1 | contig 10862 bp, 8 predicted proteins | sample CryGeymeta201503_FD_80418 | JGI IMG/M metagenome (GOLD analysis project Ga0100379, IMG submission 80418) | Groundwater microbial communities from Crystal Geyser aquifers in Utah, USA - Crystal Geyser metaG 2015-03 | ecosystem: Environmental > Aquatic > Deep subsurface > Groundwater | place: USA... | reverse complement strand
GCCGCAGGAGGGGGGCGCAGTGAGGTAAAGCGCAGCCGTGCAGGTTCACCGCACGGCGAGCCACGAACGGAGCCCCCTCTCCGAGGCAGCGCAGCCGATAGGGGAGTCCCGGAGTATGATTACACAAAGGAGGGGACCATGGACGTCGCCGCGCTGAACCAGCACCTTGAAAAGCACCTTCGGGTGAACACCTTCCCCTTGGGGATCAAGTCGCTGAAACCCGGGGAGCCGCTCCCCGACAAGGTGAAAATCCCCCTGAAGCACCTCGGCGTGAAGGTGGCGATCTGCCAGGCCATCTCGATCGCCCGTCGGTACGGCTGGACGATGGCGCTCTCCGGCGCGGACCTCTCGTGCCCCATCGCCAAGGCGGCGTTCGGCTTCGAGGAGCGGAACGACTATTACACCTCCGGGGGGCTGGCCGACGGGATGTACGCCTCGTGCCGGGAGGCCGGCGCAAAGTTCGAGGAGGCCCTGGTCAAGTACGACCCCGGCGAGTACGCCCACGTGGTCGCCGGGCCCTTGAGCCGTGTCAACTACGTTCCCGACACGGTCCTCGTCTACGGCAACTCCGCCCAGGTGTTGCGGCTGCTGAACGCGGTCCTCTACAAGCGGGGCGGATCCCTCCAAAGCGACTTCTCGGGCCGCGGCGACTGCACCGACATCGTCATCAAGGGGAAGAAGACCGGCGAGCCGCAGGTGATCCTGCCGTGCTACGGCGACCGGATCTTCGGCATGACCGGCGACGACGAGATGGCGTTCACCTTCCCCTTCGACCGCGCCGAAGAGGTCGTCGAGGGGCTGGAGAAGACCCACGCCGGCGGCGTGCGGTACCCGGTCCCGATCTATCTGCGCTTCCAGGCCGACTTCCCCAAATCGTACCAGGAGCTCGAAAAGATCTGGGCGGAGTCGAAAAAACCGTAGGTCCCCGGCTGCGTCGCCTCGGAGGGCGGGGCTCCGTTCGTGGCTCGCCGTGCGGTAAACCTGCACGGCTGCGCTTTACCTCACTGCGCCCCCCCTCCTGCGGCGACTCCGCCGGGGAGGAGTACTTGGTTGTGATTCGTTTCATCATAGTGGAGGTTTTGTGTACACGCTGACGCCGGCCACGGAGATCCACGCGCGGATCGCGGAGCTGCAGGAACGGCTACGCGCCGCACATCTGGACGCCGCGTTCCTCGTGCAGAACGCCGACCTGTTCTATTTCGCCGGGTCGATCCAGCAGGGGATCCTGGTCGTCCCCGCGGATGGGGAGCCGGTCTACTTCGTCCGCCGTGTCTTCGAGCGAGCGGTGGAAGAGTCGTCCCTTCCCAACGTGCGAAGGATCAAGAGCCCGAAAGAAGTGACCGCTTACTACGCCGAAAAACTCGTCACCTTCCCCTCCATCGGATTTGAACTGGACGTCCTCCCCGTCGCTACCTTCCTCCGCTTTCAGCAAGTCTTCCCCGACGCCAAGCCCGAGGACGTCTCCCCGATCGTCCGCGAGATCCGGGCGGCGAAATCGCCCCACGAAGCCGGGACGCTCCGGGAGAACGGGAAAAAACTCGCCGCGCTCCTCTCCGGCGCCCGGGAGAAGATCCGCGCCGGCCTCACCGAAATGGCGCTCCAGGGGATGCTCCAGGGCGAGGCGATCGGCGGCGGACACAGCACCATCAACCGGATGCGCGCCTTCAACCAGGAGCCGGGCCTCGGGTGCGTGATCTCCGGCCCCGACGCGGCGATCCCCTCGTACGCCGACTTCCCCACGTCGGGGAAGGGCCTCTCTCCGTACGTCCCGGCGGGGCAGGGAGAGCGCGCGATCCGGCCGAACGAACCGGTGATCATCGACCTGATGTGGGCGCAGGACGGCTACCTCGTCGACATGGCCCGGACCTACAGCGTCGGCCCGATGGTCGCGAAGATGGAGGAGGCGTACGGCCACGCCGTCGCCGTACTGCGAACGATCGAGGCGGGGATCCGCCCCGGCGCCGTGGCGGGGGACCTGTACGCCGCGGGACTTGCCGTGGCGGCCGCCACATCCTACGCGGAGAATTTCATGGGCCCGCCGGGGTATAATACAAAATTCATCGGCCACGGGATCGGGATCGAGGTGGACGAGTTCCCCTTCGTCGCGAAGGGGGCCCCCACGGTCCTTGCGCCCGGCATGGTGTTCGCCCTCGAGCCGAAGTTCGTCTTCCCGGGGGAGGGCGCCGTGGGGCTCGAGAACACGTACCTGGTGACCGCGGACGGGTTCGAGACGCTGACGCCTCTTGACGAAGGCGTCCTCCGCTGCGGCGGGTGAAGGAGAGGCGGGACGTGAGCAGGGTTCTGAACCGGGAAGACGCCGTGCTGGTCGTGGTGGACGTGCAGGAGCGCCTGGTCCCCGCCATCGACAAGGAGCTGTACGCGCGGTCGCTGAAAAACTTCAAGATCGTCATCGAAACGGCCGGGACGCTCGGCCTTCCGATCGTCTTGACGGAACAGTACCCCAAGGGGCTGGGCCGAACCGTCCCCGAGGTCCTGCAGGCGCTCGAGGGGAAAACGTACGAACGGATCGAGAAGGTCTCCTTCAGCTGCGCCCGGGACGAAGGATTCCTCGCCGTCCTCGCGAAGACCGCCCGTCGCCAGGTGATCCTGATCGGCATGGAGGCGCACGTCTGCGTCTACCAGACCTCCGTCGACCTCGTCAACGCCGGGTATGAAGTGTTCGTACTCGACGACGCCGTCTCGTCGCGCTTCCCCCACAACTACCGGAGCGGCATCGCCGCGCTGCGCGACGCGGGGGTTGTGGTCGCAAGCACCGAAACGGCCGTCTTCCAGATGCTGAAAGTCGCCGGGACGCCGGAGTTCAAGAAGATCTCGTCCCTGCTTCGATGACGCCCCGCCCGCGTACGACCGCGCTCCTTCTCCTCGCGGCCTTTCTGTGCCTTGCCGCCGCGCCGGCCGATGCGGCACGCCAGACCCTCGCCTTCTTTCCGCCGGAGATCGTCCCCGCGGGGACCGACAACGCGCTGCGCCCCGCCGTTCCGGTCCTCGAACAGACGATGAAGGAAAAGTTGGCCGACCGGTTCGACGTTCGCCCCGCCGGGGAGGGAATCGCCATCGCGACCGAGGACGCTCGCCGCCACAGGGCCAGGACGCTCGGCGTCTCCTACGTCTTCACCACGAACCTCTCCCGCATCGGAAAAGCGGTGACGCTCGACGTGACGATCGCCCCCGTGGAGGAACCGGGGAAGGGGCGCACCGTCGTCGTCTCGGGCGCGCTCGAGAACCCGTCCGCGCTTACCCCGCGCGACCTCGCCCTCTTCCGCAGCCTCGGCGCCGAAGCGGCCCTCAAGGCGAAATACATCTTCTTCGGCGACGAGCGGGTGGGGGAGGGCGCCTCCACGAAGCGCATCCCCAAGCTTTCGGGGTCGATCAGCCGCAGCGCGCCGATCGCGGGCGAACTGGTGTCCACGGCCTTCTCCGACACCGACCTCGACGGAAAGATGGAGCTGGTCGCCGCCTACCCCGACACGATCGTGGTCTACCGCGTGGAAGGGGACGAGCTTCGCGAGAAGGCGCGGATCGATCATGCCGGCCCGGGGATCCTCCACGTGGACGCCGCCGGGGTCACGCGGAGCGGGGTGGCCGACATCGTTATCGCCCGGTACGGCGACGGGAAAGCGCTCTCCGACATCCGGCGGTTCGACGGCAAGGAGTACCGGAAAATCTCCTCCGACCTGCCGTACTTCCTGCGCACGGCGGACCTCGGTCCGGAGGGGATCGTCCTGCTCGGGCAGGCGTCCGATCCGGCGACGGTGTTCAAGGGACCGGTATTCCGGGTCGCCGTCGGTCGGGACGGGCAGAGCGAGGTGAAGGGCAGCGACCGTCCCTTGCCGCTCCCGGAGGGGACGTTCCTGTACGGATTCACCTCCCTGCGCAACGGGAAGGGCGTCCGCTACGCCGTGCTCACCGACCGGAACCGGATCCGCTACCTCGACGAGGACGGGAAGGAGCTGTGGGCAGGGCTGGACGCCGTCACCGGGACCGAAATCACCCTTGATGGGACCGACCGGCGGCTCCATGTCCCCGGGCGGATGGCGGCGGTCGACCTGAACGGGGACGGGACCGACGAACTGGTCGTCCTGAACGACCTGGTGGCCGCGGGAACGTATTTCGAGAGTCTGCGGGTCTTCGCCCACGCCGAACTCCTCTGCTTCGCGCAAACGGAGACCGGCATGCAGCTCGCCTGGCGCTCTCCCCAGCTCGACGCCTCCGCCCGCGACCTCCTCGCGGACCGGTCCGCCCCGTCCGCGATCCGCTTCGCCGTCGCCTCGCGCGAACGCGCCAAGCTCCTGGGCTCCGCCGCCCAGTGGCGCGTCCTGTGGATCAAGTGAGGTCCTAAAGAGGGGTATGCGCGCCCTGAATTGACAACATTCTTACCTGACGTATAATATTCGATTCCACCGAGCGTGGCGGTGTAGCTCAGATGGTTAGAGCATGCGGCTCATATCCGCAGTGTCCGGGGTTCAATTCCCTGCACCGCCACCAATCTTCTCCCCCACGTGGTAGAATCCTCCCACGCATGAAGTCGCCCACCGTCCTCATCGTCGATTCGAACGCGCAGGACCTGGCGACGCACGCCGCGATCCTGGCGGAGGCCCGCTATACCGTTCTGCAGGCCACCGGAATCCCGGAAGCCGCCGCGATCCTTGCCCGGCGCCGCGGCAGGCTGGTCGTCCTGTCGGGACTGAGGGTGGGGGACGGGTGCGGCCACCGGTTTCTGCAGGACACCTTGAAAAAATATCCTTTCCTCCCCTTCATCTTCGTCGCAGCCTCCCCGCCGCTCAATTCGGTGTTGGGGGCTCTCCGCCAAGGGGCGTACGATTTCCTCCGGATGCCGATCCCCCCCGACATTCTCCTGCACTACGTCGCCCGGGCGGCGCAGAAGCTCTCCCTGGCGCTCGAGGCGGAGAAGCAGGAAAAGGCGATTCGCAAGCTCCTCGACCGCAGCCGGGAGGACCTGAAGGACGCGCGAACCCTCTCCTCGTTCAAGGGGTTCATGATCTCGATGGCCGCGCACGACTTCCGGTCGATCATCACCGTGCTCGACGGCTACCTGCAGTTCATCAGGGAGCGGTGCGCGGGGTGCGATGCGAGCGAGCCCGCCGGTATGCTGGACCAGGCCTCCCGCACCATCGGCCGCCTGCGCACGATGGCCGCGACGCTGCTCGACTACGAAGCCGCGGAATCCGGGTCGATCCGTCTCGACATCCACCCGTTTCCGCTCGCCGATCTGCTGAAGGATTGCATCGCCTTCTACCGCCCGTACGCGGAGCAGAAAAAAGTCCGGTTGGCGCTGGAGGGGGATTCCCGTGGCATCACCGTCGCCGGCGACCGCGGAAAGGTGATGGAGATCCTCGACAACCTGCTCTACAACGCCATCAAGTTCACCCCTTCCCAGGGGACGATCCGCCTCTCTGGAAAAAAAGAGGACGGATTCGCCGCCATCTGTGTCTCCGACTCCGGCGAAGGGATCCCTAAGGAGAAGCTTCGGAAGGTCTTCGACCAGGGGAATATGGTCGCCACCCTCGACTCCCACGCCCGGCTCGGACTGGGGTTGACGATCTGCAAACGGCTCGTGGAGGCGCAAAAAGGGAAAATCCGGATCGACTCCGTTCCCGGGGAAGGAACGCAGGTCTACTTCTCACTTCCTGCCGCCTGACACCCCATTAAAGGTAAAATAAGGGCTGTATTAGGGAAAATGTTTCCCATCCTGGTCGGCCGTCAATAATCTCTCTTTCTTGCCAAGGAAAGTTATTTCCCACTAATTGTGTTTACCTCTATATATTTAGCATGATCCTGCCGATATGGACCCTGTATGGGCACGCGGATTGCTTTTCCCGGGTGAGGTGAAAGGAGAGAACGGATGTCTGAACCGTATGTGCTTATCGTGGACGACGATCCCGCCTTTTCCCAATTCACCCGGAACCTCCTTACCGACAAGAAAATGCGGGTGGTCGTCGCCTCCACTAAAGCGGAGGGGATGCAGGTGTTCGAACGGGAACGCCCTTCGTGCGTCATCTTGGACATCTTCCTTCCCGACGGCTCCGGCGTGGACCTCATCAAGCCGATGCGCGCCGCTTCGCTCACGATTCCCATCATCATGGTTTCGGGCCAGAGCGAGGTGGACGAGGTCGTCCGCGCGATGAAGGAAGGCGCCAGCGACTATATCAAGAAGCCGTTCCAGGGGGAGGAACTCCTCCTGAAAATGCAGATGGTGCTGGATGCCTCCCACGCCAGGGCGGAGCTCGACGAACTGCGCATCAAGGCCCACCCGGAGGAGGAGTACAACCTGCTGTTCGGGATCAGCGACCGGATGAGCAAGGTCCAGGCCGTCCTCGACCAGGTGGCGGGCACCGACATCACCGTACTGATCACCGGGGAGAGCGGCACGGGCAAGGAGCTGGTCGCCAAGGCGATCCACAAGGCGTCCGAACGGACGAACGATCCGTTCATCAAGGTGAACTGCGCCGCCCTGCCGCGGGAACTGCTGGAAAGCGAACTGTTCGGCTTCGAGAAGGGGGCGTTCACCGGCGCCCACCGCCGCAAGTACGGCCGTTTCGAGATGGCGCAGAACGGCACCATCTTCCTCGACGAGATCAGCGAGATGCACATGGACCTGCAGTCGAAACTGCTTCATGTCCTGCAGGAGAAGCAGTTCTTCCGCATCGGCGGCGAGCGCGAGGTGAAGGCGAACTGCCGCATCCTGTGCGCGACCAACAAGAACCTCGAACGGATGGTGGAGGAGGGGGCATTCCGCCGCGACCTCTTCTACCGGGTCAACGTGGTGAACATCGTCGTGCCGCCGCTCCGGGAACGCAAGGACGACGTCCCACTCCTGGCGGACTACTTCCTCAGACGCTATACTCGGATGTATAATCGTGAGCCGACGAAGTTGTCTCCGATGCTGCTGGAGCTGTTCCTCAATTACAGCTGGCCGGGGAACGTGAGGGAGCTCGAAAACAACGTAAAGCGTTTCATCATCCTCGGGAACGAGTCCCAGCTCATCACGGAACTCCAGCGGAAACAGGAGACCGGGCAGTACACCGCCGTCCCGGACGATTCCCCGTCCCGCGAGCCGGAGGCGGTGACGTCCCCGCCCCCCCGGAACACCGGGCGTGTTTCCACGAAGGAGGCGGCGTCGGACGCTGCCGGGAAAGGGGGAGATCCCCACAAATGGAGTCTTTCCGAAAAGCCCACGTTGAAAGAAGTCGCGAAGATCGCGCAGCGAAACGCCGAAAGGGGACTGATCGAGAAGGTGTTGCAGCAGACGCGGTGGAACCGGAGGAAGGCGGCGCAGATCCTGGACATCAGCTACAAAGCCTTGCTGTACAAGATCAAGGATTGCGGGCTGAAAATAGATTAACGTCTCAGGGAATTTGTGTAAGTATTTGTAAAGGAAAAAGAATCAAGTTTCGATTGAGAGCGACAAGACGGTTTCCGGAGGTGAAATGGTGAAAGTCCTATGGGCGGTAGCCTGCTCGGTACTCATGGTTCTGAATATCGCAGCGCCCCTTGCTCTTCCGGTGTTCGCGCAGGAAACGGACAACTCGGCCAGGATCCGAAGGCCCGCATTGCCGCTAACCGGGTCACAAGCCGATCCGTCCTACCGCCTGGGTCCCGAGGACCAGCTTCGGATCTCGGTCTGGGACAACAAGGAGCTGACCCTGGACCTCGTCGTGCGGCCCGACGGCAAGATCTCCATGCCCCTTCTCCAGGACGTGCCCGCCGCAGGGTTGACCGCCGCCGAGTTGGCCGCCGACATCGAGGGGAAATTGTCGGCGTTCATCGTGAATCCCGCGGTTACCGTGATCGTGCTGCAGGTCAATGCGCCGAAATATTACATCATCGGTTACGTGGGACATCCCGGGACGTACCCGTTGCGCGGCGATACCTCGGTTCTCCAGGCCCTTGCGCTGGCGGGCGGATTGACCCAGTTCGCCTCCCCGAGAAGCATCAAACTGATCCGGGCCACGCGCGGAAAACAGGAGGTTCGGAAAATAAATTTCTACGACATCATCGATGACGGAGGCGAGGGGAACTACCTCCTCAAGCCCGGCGACACGATCGTGGTGCCGTGATGACGTGCCCAGGGCGCCGATACTCTCGGATCAAGGGAATTCTCCTTCTGGCCTCCGCATTCGCATGGATCCCGATGATCGCCACGGATGCGGCGGGAATCAACATGGACGTGATCCCATCGGTGAGGCTCGAGGAGGAATGGCAGTCCAACGTCTTCGATACGAGCACCGACGAGGTGTCGTCCTTCGGAACCCGCTTGACGCCGGGACTCGCCTTGAGGTTCACCTCGGCGGATAACGTCATGTTGCAGGTATCCGGGAATTACGAGAAGGTCTGGTACCACGATGCCGAGGCCAGGGATGCGGGGACCAATACCTGGTTTTTCCGGATCGACTCGACCGGGGGGTGGAAGTTGACGCCGACCTTCTCCGTTCTCCCCTCGGTGTATTTCGTGAACACCAACAGCTCCTATCGAAGGACCCGGTTGGTGCCTTCCGGAGACCCGGTGGTTCCTCCGGTCACGATCGCCAACTACGGGAATACGAAGTCGCAGGAATTCGGGGGGGGGATGGGATTCGACTACCGCGCGACCCCCAACCTGACGATCGGGATTTCCGGGAAATACAGCGAACAACGCTTCCCCGCCGATAACGTGGCGGGGTCCGGGGTGACGGACTCCACCCAGGCCGGAGGGTCCGCCTCGGTTTCCTATCTTTTTTCCCCGCGCACCAACCTGGGGATCACCGCCGGCGGGGGACATCAAACCTACGAAAACAACCCGGGCTCCGATACCCTGTCCGCCGGCATCCTGTTCGGCCACCGGTTCTCCCCCGCGCTTCGATTCGACGCGACCTTGGAAATCTCGCAGGTCCGGCAAAAAGGGGCTCCCGGAATCCAGGCGCAGAGAGAATCCTCGCCATCGGGGAACTTCAATATCGCCTACGCTCGCGAAACGTTCACCGCCAGGGCGTTCGGATCGTACGTTTATTCCGGCGGGAGCGGATTCGGGGAAGCCACCCGCCAATGGACCACCGGCATCGGTTTTTCCGACAAGTTCTCGAGGGAGTGGTCATGGGACCTCTCGGGAGCCTACCAGGTCAGCCGGTCGGTGTTCGAGACGGAGGCGGTCGATCTTTCCTCAACGTCCGGCGCCGCGGGGTTGCGGTACCAGCTTTGGGAGTGGGCCGCTCTGGATCTCACCGGCAACCTGAACCGGCAGAAGTCGGACGGCCGGGTCGGCGAGACGTTGAACAACTATTCCGCTCTTCTCGGTTTCACGGTCGGGAAGCCTTACAAGATCTATTAGAGGGGAATCATGCCACTGTACCCTGACATGAAACCGCATGAATTCGTGGACATCCTTCGGAGGAGGAAATGGGTGATCCTCTTTTCCGTCCTCCTCATCCATATCGGGTCCGTCGTCTATTGCGTTCTGGCGCCGGACCTGTATCGATCCACGATGAAGCTCCTCGTCATCCCGCCGTCCGTATCGGAGGGGATGGTCCGCTCCACCGTCAGCATCGAATACAAGGATCGCCTCAAGATGCTCCAGCAGGATATCCTCAGCCGTTCCCGCCTCCTGGGAGTGATCGACGAACTGGGTCTTTTCAGGGAAGAGAGCAGGAAGATGTCCTCCGACGCCATGGTGAACAAGGTCCGGGAGCGGATCGATATGGAGATCGAAGGGAAAAATTCCTTTATCCTGTTCTTCCAGCACGAGAATCCGGAGGTCGCCATGCGGGTCGCTTCCCGCCTTGGATCCTTCTTTGTCGAAGAGAACATCCGGAGCCGCGAAGCGACCGCCCAGGAAACCTCGAAGTTTCTCGCGGACGAGGTGCAGGAGACACGGAGAAAACTCGAGGCGCAGGAGGAAAAACTCAAACAGTACAAGCTCCGGTTCGGCGGTGAGTTGCCGCAGCAGGAGCAGGCGAACCTGAACCGGCTCCAAAGACTGCAGGACCAGATCAAGAACAACTCCGACGCCGTCGCACGACTCGCGGACCGGAAGGTTTTCCTGGAGGCCCAGATCAGCAACATCGAGAGAAACGCCCTGAGGTACGACAATCAGGATCCGTGGGAAACCGCCGGTTCAGGGGACCCGTCGTCCCCCAATTTCCTCCTTTCCGAACTCGCCATGCGGAAAAAAAAGATGGAAGAGCTGTCCAAGAAATACACCCCGCTGTACCCGGCCGTGGCCCAGGCGCGCTGGGAGGTGGAACAACTGGAGGGAAAGATCGCGGCGATGCGCCAGGCGGCCAGGAAGGAAGCCGCCAGGGGCGCAGCCGGGTCTTCGAGCTCGAGCTCCACGACAGACCTTCTGCCGACGAGCGTGGACGCGGGAGAAGTGCGGCGCCTCCACGGACAGGTTGCCGCGATCGACCTCGAAATCGTCGCCCTGAAGAGGGAAAGCGCGAACACGGCCCATACCATCGATCAGATCCAGCGAAAGGTGGAACGATTGCCGCAACGGGAGCAGGAGATGATCGCCCTGTCGCGCGACTACGATAACATCAAGAGATCTTACGAGGAATTGCTGAGAAAGAAACTCGATTCCCAGGTCTCCCAGAAACTCGAGGAAAAACAGAAGGGGGAGCAGTTCCAGATTCTTGAACCGGCGAACCTCCCTACCCGGCCGTACAAACCGAACCGGCCGATGGTGCTTGGGTTCGCGTTGCTGGCCTCCCTGGTGGTCGGTGTCGGCGGCGCCTTCGGGTTCGAGATGCAGGATCCCACGTTGCGGGGATCGAGGGAGTTCAAGATTTTCTTCGACATGCCGATCCTTGCCTGCCTTCCCGTCATTCAGGACGATCGCCTGAACCGTC